>OJRW01002064.1_pt1 | contig 14480 bp, 13 predicted proteins | sample 1599231 | NCBI WGS metagenome assembly OJRW01 (sample SAMN04168656, study PRJEB22393) | human gut metagenome | biome: human gut microbiome; feature: stool | host: Homo sapiens | collected 2014-03-17
CGTAGGCGATGGGCTGGTTGAAGGGCTCGGTGAAGTTGTGGGAGACGAGGATGGCGAGGTTGGTGTTCTCGCTCTTCTTCTCCTTGAAGCTGTGGCCATTGACCACGGCCAGGTCGTTGTCATAGTTCTCCTGTGCCACGAAGCCGCCGGGGTTCTGGCAGAAGGTGCGGACCTTGTTCTTCCAGGGCTTCGGGTAGCCGATGAGCTTGGACTCATACAGCACCTTGTTCACCTTTTCCATGACCTCGTTGCGGCACTCGACGCGGACACCGATGTCCACGGTGCCGGGCTTGTGGGCGATATGGTGCTCTGCACAAATTTTCTCAAGCCAGTCTGCGCCGCGGCGGCCGGTGCCGATGACCACGGTGTCGCCATAGACGGCGCGGGGCTCCCCGTTGCCCTGACGCAGCAGCACGCCCTTGCACTCCTCGTCTTCGAGGATGATGTTCTCGCACTCGGTGGAGAAGAGCATCTCCACGCCGTTGTCAGCCAGATAGTTCTGGATGGCGAGATAGAGCTGCTGTGCCTTCTCGGTGCCGAGGTGGCGGATGGGGCAGTCCACCAGCTTCAGACCGGCGTGGATGGCGTTCTTGCGGATCTCCTTGATGTCCTCGCCGGTGTAGATGCCCTCCACATGGGGGTCAGCGCCGAACTCGAGGTAGATCTTGTCGGTGTAGTCGATGAGCTCCTGTGCAAACTCTTCGCCGATGAGGCTGGGCAGGTCGCCGCCGACCTCATAGGAGAGGCTCAGCTTGCCGTCGGAGAAGGCGCCTGCACCGGAGAAGCCGGTGGTGATGGCGCAGGTGGGACGGCAGTTGACGCAGTGGCCGATCTCGGCCTTTGGGCAGTGGCGCTTTTCCACCGGCTTGCCTTTTTCCACCAGCAGGATGTGCTTCTTGCTGCCGCGGCGCAGCAGCTCCACAGCGGTGAAGATGCCGGCAGGGCCGGCACCAACGATGATGAGATCGTACTTTTCCATAACTCTTTTTATCCTTTGTGTTGAATTGATTTTGGGTTTCGTTTTTCAGCAGAGGGTTAGTCTGCGGTCAGCGTCCTTGCCCTCTCCGTCTGCTCCCGCTGGTCGCATCCACCTCTCCCAAAGGGAGAGGCAAAAATCTTCCGGTAGGCCAGAGGCTCTCCCTTTGGGAGAGCTGTCACCGAAGGTGACTGAGAGGGCAAGCCCGCTAACGTTATTTGTTCTCCTGCTCCACCTCGGCGCTCTCATCCACATAGTCGAGCTCCACAGCGGTGGACTCCACATCTGCGTGGGAGACATCCGGGGCGATGACGCCGTCGCCGTTCAGATCCTGGCCGGTAATGGCTTCCAGCATGGACTGGGTCTCCGGATGCAGCTTTATAAAGCGCCGGACGGCCAGCATGGTGTACAGGGCGCTCAGCAGGTTCAGTGCGCCTTCCAGGATGAGGATGAGGCCGATGGCCATCACCAGCGTCTCCATGGTGCCGAAGGGGTCCACCACCATCACGATGCCCAGCACGACGCTGAGCACGGCCAGCAGCAGAAAGATCTTCCAGCTCGAATACTCGCACCGGCGCAGTTCGAGAGCGTTCTGGATGCGGCCCAGACTGTCAAAGATGACGAACAGGCCGAACACGATGGGCAGCACCCGCACCACCACATCGCTGCGGATGATGAGGAATGCGCCCAGCGCCAGACAGACAAGCCCCGAGATGAGGGTGAGCTGGCTCTGGAACACGCCGCGCTCTACGACAAAATACCGCACCAGCTGCACTGCCGCGCAGGCCAGCACCACGCCGCCCAGCGCGTAGCAGACCACGTTGAGGGCCGTGCCGGGCACCATCAGCAGGAAGATGCCCAGTGCCAAATAGAGCAGGCTCATGAGGATAAGGTTCCACTTCAGCTTTTTTGCCATAGAGTTCACGTTCCTTTCAGGTTATACGGCCGCGTCCTGCTTTTCGGAGAGCGGGACGATGACGGTACGGTTGATGCGGGCCATGAAAACGAGGCTCAGCGCAAGGCTGACCACCTCCGCGATGATGAAGGCCCACCAGACCATGTTCACCTCGCCGGTGCGGCTCAGCAGCCATGCAGCGGGGATGAGCACCACCAGCTGACGGCAGATGGAGACGGTCAGGCTGAACACGCCGTTGCCCAGCGCCTGGAACACCGAGCTCAGCACGATGCCGGCACCCGCCAGCAGGAAGTGGGGGCAGATGATGCGCAGCGCCGGGACGCCGATGGCCAGCATGGCGTCGCTGGCGGCAAAGAGGCCCAGCAGCTTATCCGGCAGGAACTGGAAGATGCAGAAGCCCACCAGCATGATGCACTCGGCGTAGAAGACTGCGAGGCGGATGGTCTTTTTGACCCGCTCCGGCTTCCGTGCGCCGTAGTTGTAGCTGATGATGGGGACCATGCCGTTGTTCATGCCGAAGATGGGCATGAACACGAAGCTCTGCAGCTTGAAGTAGACGCCGAAGACGGCGACAGCCGTGGCCGAGAAGGCCATCAGGATCTGGTTCATGAAGAAGGTCATCACGCTGCCCACGCACTGCATGGCGATGCTGGGCAGGCCGACGGTGTAGATGCGGCCGATGGCCTTGGCGCTGGGGCGGAAGCCCCGGAAGCTGATCTGGATGTCGGGGTTCTTATTGAGGTTGAAGTACAGCGTCATGCCCGCGCCGCAGAACTGGCCGATGACGGTGGCCGCGGCAGCGCCGGTGGTGCCGGACAGGGCTTCGCCGCAGTAGCCGAAGATGAAGATGGGGTCGAGAACGATGTTCACGACAGCGCCCACCAGCTGGCTTATCATGCTCAGATGGGTGCGGCCGGTGGCGGCCAGCAGCTTCTCGCCCATGGTCTGGGTAAAGAGGCCGAGGCTGAGTACGCAGCAGAGCTGCAGATACTGGATGCCCTGCCGGGCGATGTCCATGTCCGAAGTCTGTGCGTAGAAGTAGGGTTTCATGCAGGTGAGGCCGATGACGAGGAAGACGGCGTAGCTGCACAGGGACAGGAAGATGCCGTTCTCGGCGGTCTGATTGGCCCGTTCCTGGTTCTTTTCGCCGAGGCTCTTGGACAGCAGGGCATTGACGCCCACACCGGTGCCGACGCCCACGGCGATCATGACGTTCTGCAAAGAGAACGCCAGCGAAACGGCGGTCAGGGCGCTCTCGCTGACGTGGGACACGAAGATCGAGTCCACCACGTTGTAGAGGGCCTGCACCAGCATGGATACCATCATCGGCACGCTGAGCTTGATGAGCAGAGGGTTGATGTCCATGGTACCCATGATGTTTTCCCGCTCACCGGCGGGAGAGGATAAGGACTGCTTGTTTTCCACGATTTCTCCTTTTGATGTTGATAGCTTGGGGATGCAGAGTTCTTCTATGCCGCAAACGTGGGCAGAGCGCAAAAGCACCCCACCCACGCAGCATCATTATTTATTTTTTCCCCCTCCGGGGCGGCGGGCATCAGCCCTCCATGGCCATCTCCTTGGCCTCTGCGGCGGCAAGGATCATCTGCACGCAGGCGTCATGGCCCAGTGCGGCGTTGATGGCGAGGTCATAGTTGTGGGCGTCGCCCCAGCGGTTCTGGGTGTAGTAGTTGTAGTAGGCGGCACGGTTGCGGTCGGTCTTGTCGATCTCGTCCTTGATGCCCTTTTCGTCCTTGGCCTGCAGCATATTGTTCTCCTTGCCGTAAGCCAGACGCCACTCCTTGGGGGCGTAGACGAAGACGCGCAGCACGTCTTTGCGGTCGCGCAGGACATAGTCGCCGCAGCGGCCCACGATGACGCAGGGGCCTTCGTCGGCCAGCTGCTTGATGATGCGGCTCTGCAGGATGAAGACCTGGTCGCCCAGCGGAAGGTCATTGCCCATCGTATACAGGCTGTACAGCAGGCTGTGGGTGTGCCGCTTCTCGCTGGCGGCCACGGCCTCCTCGGACAGTCCGGAATTCTTGGCGGCCATCGTGATCAGTTCCTTGTCGTAGAGCTTGATGCCCAGTGCGCGTGCCACGTCCTTGGCGATGTAGCGTCCGCCGGTGCAGTACTCACGGCCCAAAGTGATGATCGTCTTTGCCATAATATGTTCCTCCCATGTTGATGATTTATCCCAAAAAGCTCTTGGCTGTGCTGCCTCTCAGGAGACAGAAGGCGCGGTGCTTTGGTTTGCTTCCGATAGCGGCAGCGCGGGCGGCGGAGGCGCAGGCAGGCGCACCTCTGCAAACTGCATGGTGCCGGTATGGTCCACGATGTAAACGCTGCACTGCCCGCCTGCGGCGGTCTGCTCGGGCGGGAAGCGGAAGCCGCCGGTCCGTGTCCGCTCCATCCGCCGGAAGGTGCGGTGGGCTGTGGTGGCGTGGGCTACTCCGTCGTGGGGGCTGCAGGCCGCCCAGCCGGAAAATTCGGCCGGGAGCAGCTGCCGCTGGCCTTTCTGAGCCAGATACCAGCAGTCATCCTCGGCACTGTACACAAAGTCGCAGGAGACCCGCCGGGGGCGGTTGGCCTCGGTGTCCCGGGGTTTGGGGCGGAGAGCGATGGCCCGCCCGGTGAAGTAGCGGGCAAAATCCGTCACCGCCATCGTGCAGTTCACGGCCCCGTCGCTGTCGGCGGTGGGGTCGTTGAGCAGGACATAATCGGCGAGGACCGCGTCGTCGTGGCCGAAGCCCCGCAGACCCATCCAGACCCCGATGGGGTCCCGCTGGCCCCGGATGCGGCGCTCGATGCGCACGGCTACGGAACAGCCGTCGTGTATCTGCTCCCGCAGATCCTGCAGGTCCATCCACGCCTGCCAGCAGGGAAAACCGCAGCAGCCCGCTGCCGCGGCGGCGAAAGCGCCGTTGCTGGTGCTGCCGGTGGTCTTGTCCTCCATGACGTAGGCCACCTCTTCGGGCAGGATGTCCTCGCCCCAGCGGTTCATCAGGGCCGCCATCACCAGCGGCAGGTCCATGTCCCGGCCAAAGCTGGGGTCATGGGCCGAGAGGCAGTATTCCGGTAAGTACAGGCGGCGGTTGATGGGGTGGCCGCCCTGCTTATCCCACGCAAGGGGGCGGACCGCTGCCGCCAGCAGCCGGAGCGCCGGGGTGACTTTGTCGTCGTTGGTCGAAAGATTGACCTGAAGCTGGACGCCGGTGCCGCCGCCGGGCAGCGCCACCGTCACGGTGTCGCCCATCAGGAAGATGAGGCCGTCGTCGCTGTGGGTGCTGATGCTGGCCCGGGGGTAATCCGGCGCCCATTTGCCAAAGCTCATCCAGCCCGTCCAGCTGCCGCCTGCATAGACGCGGCAGCGCACCTCCACCATCGTGTTCTGGGGCGCGTGGGCGTTCCAGCTGACGTTCAGGTTGCAGAAGGCCGGCATGGCGAACTCGGGCGTCGTGTAGCTGCCGTATTGCAGGTACCGCCCGGCCACGCTGTCCAGCACGACGCTGCCGTTGTCCAGCGCCACATTATCGAGCTGTCCGCGGGAAAATGTCTCCGTGCCCTGCAGCACCAGATTGTTCCGCTGTTCCATTGCACGCATCCCCTTTCCGCGTCGGTGTGTCGTTTATTCCTCGTCGTCGCTGCGCTCCTCGGCCATCTCGGCTTCATACTCGGCGTCGTGGAGCCTGCGGATGTTCTCCTCGATGCGGAACACCCGGTCGAGGTCGCCGTAGACGATCTGGCTGGTGATCTCCACCTGGAACCAGAAGCCGAACACCAGCATGAGCAGCAGGCCCAGCGGCATACAGAGGATGACGAGGCCCCAGAACAGTACCGTCACGAGAGACGCAGCCAGTGCGTGGGGCAGGAAAGCGATCATGCAGTTGACGCTGTTCTTGAGCGTCTGGCCAAAAGGCTGGTCCAGCAGGACCACCTGGGGCCACATGTAAGAGAACAGCATGTGGAAGATGACGAGGTTGAGCACCGTGGCCACCCACATGCCTACGCCGACGTTGGTGCCGTGGTAGAGCAGGTTGAAGCAGAAGTACACGAGGAAGATCTGCACCGTGACCACGACGCAGTAGAGCACGCCCGGCAGGATGCTGGCTTTGAAGTTCTGCTTGAAGGCCTTGCGGTAGGTGGTCCACCAGTAACCGGCCTCATCGCGCAGAGCGCGCAGGACGGTGTCGTACATGCCTGCCAGCACCGGCCCGGCCAGGATACCGCCCACGGCGGCGCTGAGCACCATGACGGGCAGGCTGTTCATCAGAAAGCCGATGTACACCAGACAGATGACGGGCAGAAAGCCCAGACAGGTGAGCAGGTTTGCAAGGAACATCCCGCTCATATCCCGGCCCACCAGCTCGAAGAAGCGGCCTACGCCGGTCTTGCGGGGGGCGTCCTTTTCGACGCCCGGCCCGGACTTGAAATCGTTTGCAGAAGGGAACAGACTCATGTTGTGTGAATATCCTCTCTCGCTGTCCCGAAAGACGGCTTACATTGCACAGCACGGTTTTGGCAGGAAACGCCATTGTGCTGGCTTTCTGATTATAAATATACCCGGATTTTGTGGATTTTGCAAGCCGCAAAGCCCTCCAAATGTAAAAAAAGTATTTCCTCTCCCTTTTTGGGGCGGAGTGTGATACAATAGAAACGGCTTTTTGAGCCAGAAGGAGGTATCGCTCTGTGAGCATTTTCCGCACCATTGCGTTATTCGTTTATCTGTTCGGGTACATGATCGTCCATTACAGTGTTCTGTGCAAAGCCGAGCGTGCGCTGGCCGCAGGTGACACCGAGACGGTGCGCCGGCTGGTAAAAAAGCACATCCCCCATTGGAGCAAAGGCATCCTGAACGTCACCGGCGTCCGGCTCAGCGTCGAGGGACTGGACAACATCCCGAAGGATGGCCCCTGCGTCTTTGTGGCGAACCACCGCAGTTATTATGACATCCCGCTGCTGCTGGCCGGCCTCGATGAGCCCTATGGCATCCTCGCCAAGGAAGAGCTGGGAAAAATTCCTCTGCTCAACCGCTGGATGAAGCTGCTGGGCTGCGTTTTCGTCCAGCGCGACGATGTCCGCGCCTCGGTGCGCGCGTTGAACGACGCCACCGCCATCGTAGAGAGCGGCCGGAGCTTCATCATCTTCCCGGAAGGCACCCGCTACAAGGGCGAAGAGGGCGGCGCCGGTGAGTTCAAGGCCGGTGCCTTCCGCATCGCGGTCAAGACCGGCGTGCCGGTGGTGCCGGTGGCCATCTCCGGCGCACGGGGCCTGTTCGAGGCCCACGGCAACCGGGCCACCCCCGGCACGGTATACGTCCGGGTGCTGCCACCCATCCGGACGGCAGGCATGAGCCGGGCCGAGCAGAAGCAGCTGCCCGACGCCGTCCGCCAGACCATTCTGGCAGAGTTATAACTTTTTTGGAGGACACTGCCTCATGGCAAGCTACCGTTACGAGCGCGACATCGACCAGAAAGATATTGCCCCTCGCAAGGAAAGACAGTACACCCGCAAGGAGCGCTGGGCCAACTGGTGGGACTATAACCTGAAATGGGTCATCATCATCGGCATCGCCGCGGCTTTTGTGGCCTACAACTTCATCGGACAGTATTTCTTTGTCACCAAGCCCGATTATAACGTGGCCGTGGTGGCTCCCTACTATCTGCCCGAGGACACCGTGAACGCTTTGCAGGATGCACTGGCCGCCTGCGGCGAAGACCGCAACGGCGACGGCAAGGTGGTCGTGACCCTCAACGTCTACACCCTCGACTACTCCGACACGGAGACCCAGACCGAGAGCGCCGCCTATCTGACCATGGCCGGCACCACCAAGCTGGCCACCGATGTACAGGGCGGCCTCAGTTCTGTTTTCCTGCTCTGGGACCCGGCGGGCTTTGAGGAGAGCACCGGCTCGCTGCGGTATCTTGACGGCACTCTGCCCGCCGCCGACAGCGACGAGGACTGGTGGAACATGGTGTACAAGTGGGACGACTGCCCGGTCCTGGCTGGTCTCGACCTCGGTGACTACGGTCCCGACACCACCCAGAGCAGGAGTGGTTCCAGTCAGGAGTATATGTCCCGGTTCTATGTGGGAATGCGGGGCGCGTGGAACAGCGGCACGGCGGATAACCTCGCCGGAGGCGAAGAATTCTGGCAGAAGCTGACCGAAGGCGCTGTCTCCACGGCAGCCCCGGAGGGCTGAGCCATGCGGTACCGTGTTCTCTCCAGGGGGAAGGCAAAGCATCTCAGCATCCCTGAAAAGCCTGCCGAAAAAACTGCATCTCTGAAGGCTGCCGACCTCGACAACCCCTATGGCCGGGTGTTCGGCACCCCCCGCAGCAGGGAAGACCTGCGCAAATAAGCAAGAACGCCCTCTCCGTCATTGCCGGAGGGGGCGTTTTGGTTGCAATCTCTTCGCGTTGACGGCCCCGGATTTGAAATATTATCTACCCTCAAAGAGAGCCGGGCTTGTTGTTTCCTCATCCGGGTTATGGTATACTTACTAGGTATCATCGCTGTAAGAACTGAAATTTTACCCAAAGGATGTGGAAAGATGGACACACTGGAACAAGCCCGCGCCGAGATCGACGCGGTGGACGCGCAGCTTGCCGCTCTGTTTGAGCGGCGGATGGCCGCTGTACTCAGCGTCGCCCAATACAAACAGGCCCACGGCCTGCCGATTTTTGACGCCGCGCGGGAGGCGGTGGTGCTGGAAAAGGCTGCGGCCCGCATCCGGAACGCCGCCCTCCGGCCTTACTATAAAGACCATGTCCAGAACATGATGGATGTCGCCAAGCAGTACGAAGCTGAGGTGCTGGGCCGGAACCGCGCCGCCTATCAGGGCGTGGAAGGCGCTTTCGCCCACATCGCGCTGCGGGCGCTCTTCCCCCACGCGGAGGCCGTCAGCTGCCCGACGTGGGACGAGGTGTTCGATGCCGTCAGCCGGGGCGACACCGCCCACGGCGTTGTGCCGTTTGAGAACAGCCACGCAGGCGACGTCTCCGCTGTCCTCGACTTGTGCTACAACCACCCCGAGCTGTGGGTGGTGGACGTCTACGACCTGCCCATCTCCCAGAACCTGCTCGTCCTGCCCGGCACCCAGCTGGCCCAGCTCAAGCACGTCTACAGCCATCAGCAGGCCATCGCCCAGAGTGAGACGTTCTTAAAGCAGTTCCGTCTGCCCGCCACGGCCATGCCCAACACGGCCATGGCCGCAAAGTTCGTGGCCGAGTCGGGCGACCCGGCCAAAGCCGCCATCGCCAGCGCCGAGACAGCCGCCCTCTACGGGCTGGAAGTCCTCGTCCCCAGCATCAACACCGACGGCGACAACACCACCCGCTTCATCGTCCTCAGCCGCGAAAAGCCCACCGTGGGCAACCGCTTCTCGCTGCTGTTCACACTGGACAACAAACCCGGCAAGCTGGCTGAGGTCATCCAGGTCATCGGCCGCTTCGGCTACGACATGGAGTCCATCAAGAGCCGTCCGCTGCCCCATGTCCCCTTTGATTATTATTTTTACGTCGAGCTGGTGGGCGACCCCTCCGCCGACGAGACCGCCGCGCTGCTGCGTGAGCTGGACCATACCTGCCGCACGGTGCGGCTGTTAGGAGTGTATACAAAATGAGTGGATTTATCGGCACCAAGCTCACCATGAATCTGGGTGAGCGCAGCTATGACATCATCCTGAAAAACGGCGCACTGGAAAATCTGTACCAGTTTGCCCGCCTCGACCGCCGGGTGGCGGTGGTGACGGACGCAGGCGTTCCCGCCGAGTACGCACAGCGTGTGGCCGACCAGTGCCGCGACGCAAAAATTATTACTGTCCCGCAGGGCGAGGCCAGCAAGAGCATGAAAATTCTGGAAAGCGTCCTGCGCCAGATGCTGGAGTTCAACATGGGCCGCGGCGACCTCGTCATCGCCGTGGGCGGCGGCGTCGTAGGCGACCTGGCGGGTTTTGCCGCTTCCATCTATATGCGCGGCATCGACTTCATCAACTGCCCCACCACCACCCTCTCGATGATCGATTCCTCCATCGGCGGCAAGACCGCTGTGGATCTGGGGGAGACGAAGAACATCGTCGGCTCCTTCTGGCAGCCCAGGCTGGTCATCGTAGACCCCAGCACCCTCGCCACCCTGCCCCGCCGCCAGTACATCAACGGTCTGGCCGAGTCGGTGAAGGCCAGCCTGCTGGCCGACCCGGAACTGTTCGCCATCTTTGAGAAGGGCGACATCGATGAGCAGATCGGCGAAATTATTTACCGCAGCCTCCGTTTCAAAAAGAGCATCGTCGAGCAGGACGAGACGGAGCATGGGGTGCGCAAGGCCCTCAATTTCGGCCACACCATCGGCCACGGCATCGAGGCCGTCAAGGGCGTCAAGGGACGCCGTACCGTGGGCCTCTACCACGGCGAGTGCGTGGCTCTGGGGATGCTGCCGATGATCGAGTCCAAGGCACTGCAGAAGCGCGTCCGTGCGGTCTACCGCCGTCTGGGCCTGCCCCTGCGTACCGCCTACAACAAGGACAAGGTCTACGCCGAGATGCTCCACGACAAAAAGGCACAGGGCGGCCAGATCACCGTCATCAAGGTGCCGGGCCTGGGCTGCTGGCGCGCGGAGACCATCCCGGTGGAGGGTCTGCGCCCCCTGCTGGGCATGGAGGACTAAAGCCATGAAAAACACCTTTGGCAGCGCATTGGCGCTGACCATCTTCGGCGAGAGCCACGGCAGGGCCATCGGCGGTGTGCTGGACGGCATGGCCGCTGGTGTGCCGGTGGATGAGGAATTCATTGCCGCCTGCATGGATAAGCGCCGCGCCCGTGGCGACGGGCTTTCGACGCCCCGCGTGGAGGCCGATAACGTACAGCTGCTCTCCGGCGTCGTGAACGGTCACACCACCGGCACGGCCATCGCGCTGATGATCGAGAACCAGAACACCCGCAGCGGCGACTACGCCAAGACGGCTGACCTTCTCCGCCCCGGCCACGCGGACTATACCGCCTACGCCAAATACCACGGCTTTCAGGACGCCCGGGGCGGTGGACACTTTTCGGGCCGCATCACTGCCGCGCTGGTGGCAGGCGGTGCCATCGTGCTGGGTGCGCTGAACCGCGCCGGCATCGACATCACCACCCACATCGCCCGCTGTTCCGGCATTTCCGATACGCCCTTTGCGCTGGACGATGCCGCCGCACTGGCTGCTCAGGTGAGCGTGCTGGAAAGCAGGGACGAGGGCTTCGCCCTGCTGGATGCTTCCGTCGAAGAGCCGATGAAAACGGCCATCCGTGCCGCCGGTTCGGAGGGCGACAGCGTGGGCGGCATCCTTGAAACAGCCATTCTCGGCCTGCCCGCCGGTGTGGGCGAGCCGTATTTTGACAGCGTGGAGAGCCTTATTTCCCACATGGCGTTTTCGGTGCCTGCCGTGAAGGGCATTGAGTTCGGCACCGGCTTCGGCTTCGCCGACCTGAAAGGCTCTGAGGCCAACGATGCCTTCCGCATGAAGGGCGATTCGGTGGTCACGGCCACCAACCACAACGCGGGCATCAACGGCGGCATCACCAACGGAATGCCTGTCGTTTTCCGCACCGCTGTCAAGCCGACGCCCAGCATCTACAAAGAGCAGGAGACGGTGGATTACATTGCAAAGCAGGATGCGCCCCTCTCCATTCAGGGCCGTCATGACCCCTGCATCGTGCCGAGAGCCGCCATGGTCCAGACCTGCGCCGCCGCGCTGGCTGTGGGCGATTTGATGACCGCCCGCTATGGCACCGCATGGATGGAGCGGCCCACCAGCTACCGCAGGGAGGGACTGTGATGGAATACGGACTCATCGGCTCGAAACTGGGCCATTCCTACTCGAAGATCATCCATGAGATGCTCTGCGGCTATCGCTACGACCTCTGCCCGCTTCCCACCGAAGAGGAAGCCCGGGCTTTCCTCACCAGACGGCAGTTCAAGGCCATCAATGTCACCATCCCCTATAAGCGGCTGGTGATGGAATACTGCACCTACATCGACCCCCGTGCTAAGGCCATCGGCGCGGTGAACACCGTGGTCAACAAGAACGGCCTGCTCTACGGCTACAACACCGATCATCTCGGCTTTGCCCACCTGTGCGACGCCCACGGCGTCGATTTTGCGGGCAGGACCGTCCTCATCCTCGGTACCGGCGGCACCCACAACACCACCAGCGCTGTCGCCCGCGACAAGGGTGCGGCCAGAGTGCTCACCGTCAGCCGGACGCCCGACGCCGCCAAAGGCCAGCTCTCCTATGAAGAAGCTGTTGCCAGCGGCGCACAGATCGTCATCAACACCACCCCCGCCGGAATGTACCCCAACGTGGGCGTGTGCAGTCTGGACGTGGCAAAAATGCCCGGGCTGGAAGCTGTGCTGGACGTGGTGTACAACCCCGATAAGACAGAACTCATCCTCCGGGCCGAAGAGGCCGGGGTCCCGGTGGCTGTGGGCGGCCTCGAGATGCTGGTGGCGCAGGCCGTGTATGCCGCCGAATACTTCCTCAGCCGGAAGTTCGACGACGCGGCAGGGGAGATCGGCCGCATCACTGCCGCACTCCGCCGCGATATGCTCAACGTGGCCCTCATCGGAATGCCCTCCAGCGGAAAATCCACGGTGGGCCGTGCATTGGCCGAAAAGCTGGGCAAAAAGTTCATCGACCTCGACGAGGAGATCGTCAAGGCCGACGGCCGCAGCATCCCCGACATCTTCGCCGCCGAGGGCGAGGACGGCTTCCGCGCGAAGGAATCCGCCCAGACCGCCCGCTTTGCCAAAGAGGGCCGACAGCTGCTCTCCTGCGGCGGCGGCATCATCAAGCGGGGCGGGAATCTGCGGGCGCTGCATCAGAACGGCGTCGTGCTCTTCCTCGACCGGCCCCTGGATGCGCTGATGGTGGGCGGCGGACGTCCGCTCTCGTCCAGCACCGAGGCGCTGAAAAAGATGGAGGCGGAGCGCCGCCCCCTGTATCTCGCGGCGGCAGACGCCGTTATCCCGAACAGCGGCACGGTGGAGGACGCTGTGACCGCCGCAATGGAGGCACTGGATGAAATTTTTAGTCATTAACGGCCCCAACCTCAACATGATGCACTTCACCGAGCCGGGTGTGGCCGGTCAGCTGGATTACAACGGTCTGCTGGATTACCTCGAGCTGTGCTGCACCCAGATGGGCATGGAAGTGGAATTTTTCCAGTCCAACCACGAGGGCGACCTCATCGACGAGATCCAGTCTGCCGCAGGCCGGGCCGATGGCATCATCCTGAATCCCGGCGGCTACGCCCACTACAGCGTCGCCATCCTCGACGCGCTGCGCCTCTGCGGTGTGCCTGCCGTGGAAGTGCTGCTCAGCGAGCCCGACGAGCACGAGCCCTTCCGCAAGACGGACATCGTCTCGTTCGGCTGTCAGGGCCACTTCATCGGTGAGGGCATCAGCGGCTATCTCCACGCTGCCGCCTATCTGGCCCAGCTGCTGCGGCTGGACGGCAGTGCGCACACCCATTTAGTGATGTAAGAGATCGACTCTCTTCTGCTGGAAAGCGGAACAAAGAGGGCGTGGAAAAGAAGGATAGAAAGGAAAAATTTTATGATCATCTCCACCAAAAAGGGGACCCCGAAGGAAGAACTCGAGAAAATCGTTGACCGCTTCGAAAAGCAGGGCCTCGACGTCACCCTCATCACCGGCAAGGACTACAATGTCTTTGGTCTGGTGGGCGACACCAGCCGCGTGGATATGGACTTGGTGGAAAGTCTGGATATCGTGGATTCTGTCAAGCGGGTCTCGGAACCTTTCAAGTGCTGCAACCGTAAGTTCCACCCGGAGGACACCGTAGTGCAGGTAGGCGATGTGAAGATCATCAGTCTGAGCAATTTGTGTGGAAGAAGGTCAATCGTGTCATTTCAATATGAACATCGGTTGTTTTAAGAAACCTGGAGGAGGAGACTCAATATGGCTGAACATGAGAAGCAGGCCGTAAACACCGCTCCAGCGGATGTGGAGGTTGGTTCTGCGGAAGACGTGGAAGCGGTCATGAAAAAATATGACCGGGAATCCAACACCCGTGTCTGGGAGGGCGTCCCCAAGCTCATCCTTCGGGGCCTGATGGCGGCCTTCTCCGTGTACTGCATTTTGATGACCCTGTTCAGCAAGGCACTTCCGGAGCGGCGGCTGTCCCTGTTTCTGGGCTTTATCATCATCATCGGCTATCTGGTGTATCCCGCCAGAAAAGGTGCTGCCCGGGTGAACCATGTGCCCTGGTATGACTGGATCCTGATGGTTCTGGGCGCTGGCAGCTTCTTCTATTTTGCCATCAACGCTTTCTCCATCATTCAGTTGGCCACCAAGCTTCAACCCATCCACATCATCGTCGGTGCCATCGGTATTGTGGTACTGATCGAGCTGTGCCGCCGGTGCGTGGGCCTGCCCATTCTGGTGGTGCTGGGCCTGCTGCTGATCTACACGTTCTATAACCAGCTCAGCTGGGACCCCAGCTTCTACAAGGCGCTGAAGAACATCGTCTATAAGCTGTTTTACACCACCAGCGGCGTCATCGGTACGCCGGTAAGCGTCTGCTACACCTACATCGT
>OJRW01002115.1_pt1 | contig 14209 bp, 10 predicted proteins | sample 1599231 | NCBI WGS metagenome assembly OJRW01 (sample SAMN04168656, study PRJEB22393) | human gut metagenome | biome: human gut microbiome; feature: stool | host: Homo sapiens | collected 2014-03-17
CTTTTAGGGAAGTCAGGCCGGTCGATAATTATTATATTTGCATAGTTATAATTTTCCATATGACAAAACAAGGTACCATCCTCATTGTTGACGACAATAAAGGTGTATTGGCAGCCATCGATATGCTGCTCAGCGGCACTTTTAAAAAAGTGATCACCATCAGTAATCCCAACCGGATTCCTGCGATGCTGGAAACGGAAAATATCGATGTCGTATTGTTGGACATGAATTTTTCCAGTGGTATAAATAATGGAAACGAAGGTATTTTCTGGCTGGGAGAAATACGGAAAATAAGCAACGATCTACCGGTCGTCCTATTTACAGCTTATGCAGACATCGAACTGGCCGTAAAAACAGTGAAAGAAGGGGCTACCGACTTTGTCGTCAAACCCTGGGATAATGCCAAACTGATAGCGACCCTTTTGTCTGCCTACCGCTTACGCCAATCCCAGACAGAAGTAAAACAACTCCGGAAAAATGAAGAATCGATCAGAGCTGTTTGCATCAGGATTTTTTCCTGATGAGGAATTTCTACCATATAGTTCTGATTATAATATCTTGTATAACATTCGATCTCAGGATATTTACTTTGCAGTTCGCTACCAATCACAGCCCCCCAATACGATCCCTCTTCATCGACCACCCGATAAATCCGGTCTTTATTTTGATGAAATTGGTCTACCGATAGTTCCTGACGAATATAAACACTCAACACCAGTACAAAAGTCAATGCGATAGCAAATCCCAAAACCGTAATAGCAAAATAAAGCTTATTGTGAATCAGGTTGCGTACAAATAATTTAATATCGATCATAGGAATATGGATTTTACCCTAGATCCACAATCGACATGCCAATTTAACTAATAAATTTATATTCAGATATTTATCAAATAAACAGCACCTTAAATCTGTCAAAAAAACAGACAATACTTGTATAATTTATTGACAAACGTGTTGGAAGAATTATTTCATACCCAAAACTTGACGGGCAAAATCGAAAGTTTGTTGTCTGACTTCAGGAATAGCTTTCGACGATAAACCACAGGCAATAACGTGTACGCCTGCATTCGGAAAAGCAACGGCCCGTTTCTCGTCTTTAGGAGTTCCTAATTCGTCGAACATGTTCAACGCCGCTTTAACTTCTATCGTCTCATCCTGATGATCGGAATCTTTGTAATAATAACCTAAAAAAACAGGCTGAGAGACTTTTTCGAATTCCCGTCGGTTCATTCTCATATCCAGCAGTTGCTGCAAATAAACCTGTGCTTCCAAGCGGTATTTACAATACCAGTATTTACAATCTTCACTATCTGCCGGATCATCCGAAACGGCATATTTCCCTCCATGTACGGCCCGGCTGATCTGTAATCCCCAGGGACCGCTCAACAAGGGGGCCATAGGATTTTTAATTTTAATATTCGGTGAATATAAGATCAGGGCATCCACCAGCCTGGGAAAATCGGCCGCTAACATCAAAGCTAACGTACAACCGGTGGATGTCCCCATTATAATAACTTTCTTCCCCAATTTGTGAGCGATCACCAAGGCTTCTTTAGCCGAATTGTAAAGATTAGCCGGCGTCATACCGAGCATAGCCTCCGTACCTTGCAAGCCGTGGGCCGCCAGCCGGGGAAGATAAGCATTCACTCTAAATTCTTTTACAAAATCGGATATGATCGGCTGGCCTTCGAAACGGCTGGCCGTAAATCCATGCAGATAAAGCAATACGTAGGTTGTAGGCTGAGCAACCGAATCTCCCCATAAAATGATTCCCTGATTATCGGGCTTCACCGGTAACCGAGCCTCCCTGTCCTGCACATACTCACTGATACGGTCGATTCCAACCGGTAGATCCGGTAGGTCCGTATTCAATTCCGTACGAGGTAGCCGGGGGCCCGCCCAATAGGCAATGCCTAAAACAACAAGGATCAGTAAAGGTATCATATAACGTCGCTTCATCATATCCTCTTCTACTTTTCGTTTTCCCTCACTTCTTCCAGCAACATTTCCATGGCTTTAGAGGCTGCCTTCGCTATATTCCTTTCGCGGGTAAACGAAAAAGTGAACAATTTTGCATAACTCTTCCGGGGTGTCGCTACTCCGATCCAAACCGTCCCTACCGGTTTCTCCGGCGTGCCACCTCCCGGTCCTGCTACGCCTGAGGTCGACACCGCATAATCTGCTCCGGTGATCTTTCTTACTCCTTCGGCCATCTGTAATACCACAGCCTCACTCACAGCTCCTTCCCGTTCCAAATCTGCGGCATTCACTCCCAATACATTTACTTTCACCTCATTCGCATAGGAAACTACACTTCCTTTAAAATAATCCGAACTCCCTGCAATAGAAGTGATCAAATGAGCGATGTAACCTCCTGTACAACTCTCGGCCGTGGCCATAGTGACTTTCTTATTACGCAACAGTTCGCCTAATTGTTTCTCCAGAACGTCGTCTCCCTCGGCATATCTCACGTCCTTTAATACTTCTTTCAGGCTTTCGTAACATTCATCCAGGTGTTTTACACTTTCTCCTTTCGCCGTAATACGTAATCTCACCAGTCCCGGAGAAGGAAGATAAGCCAATTTCAATCCCTCTTTTAAGGCATCTTCCCAATTTTCCAGCATTTGTGCCAATTGGGATTCTGGGACATCGTATACTTTCAGCATCCGGTATTCCAATTGTAAATGCGGATACTTCTTTTTCAATTCCGGCATCACGGAAGTATCGATCAAATGTTCCATTTCGAAGGGTACTCCCGGTAAAGAGATCAGTGACTTCCAGCCTTTTTCGAACCACATTCCCGAAGCTGTACCTTTATCATTACGTAAAATCCGGCAATTATCCGGCAATAAAGCCTGGGAGCGATTTCCTTCGTTCATAGTCAATCCTCTCCTCTTCAACATTTCTTCGAGCCGAGCGAATACTTCCTCGTTCATTTTCAACTGTGAACCGAAATATTCAGCGAGTACCTTTTTAGTAACATCGTCCTTCGTGGGTCCCAAACCTCCGGTTACGATGATCAAATCCGCCTCAGACATCGCATATTCCACCGTCTCATAAATCTCGTCCCTCTTATCCGGGATCGATAAAATCTCTGTAATCTCTACCCCCATATCGGTCAAACTCCGGGCAATATATTGCGAATTCGTGTCCAGAATTTGTCCCATTAAAATTTCATCCCCTATGGTTATAATAATCGCTTTCATCAGGTCAATATTTCATTATCTATTCAATCCTTTGCTATCATGCCTCCTGCAAACAAATTTTATACCAACCCCCAACCGATTCTTTCGTAAAATTCAGTCCGGGAATTAAATTGGTTTATAAAGTGCGTCAAGAACCTTAAGTGATGAAGGAGCACCTCTAAATGGATCCGTGTCATTTCGTTTCTGGTCAATGTCGCCTTGCAGGCTCCTGATTGGCGAACCTGCGGTTCTGAAAGGGAATTTTTTACCCGGAACGAAGTTCCACCACTCAGCGTAGCACTAACCAGAAACCGTAGCCTTTACTGATCTTTTCTGTCAAACCAGAAAAACCTGCTCATTTTTCGGTAATTCCTTTCCACTGGTCTGTACGGAAGGGAGAAGCCAGCAAACCGGCGCTATTTACGAGGTTGTCGTCATAAGGATTATTGCTCCAACCGTAACGGACAGCTACCGGATTCGGTACTTTCTCACTGAAAACAACGACTTTATTCCCATCGATGTAAGCCTTTGCCATACAAATTTCCGATCAGCTCCGGCAATGGAAAAACCGTTGACATACCCATAACGGTTACGATCGCTGGTCGTCAATCCGTCGCCGACATTCCCGAATGTCAGGATCACTTTCTCTCCCTCCACTTTCATAGACTTATAAACGGGACCTTCTCCCAAAACAGGTTGTCCGTAAGCAACCTGCAGAGCTGCTTTCGCCAATCGTTTCCCCACCTCCTGTTTATTTTTGGGATGAATATCGAAAGCCTCACCGATATCGGTAATAACGGCTTGTCCGGTCTTCGGCAAACTCAGGGTCATATTCTGTGCTTCACGAAGTTCTGCCCAATCGCTGTCTTTCGGCTGATCTTCCACCGCCATAAAATTAGCTAATTGTACCCACAGAAAAGGGAACTCATATCCCCACTGCTGCCGCCAATCGTTTATCATGGCCGGAAACAACGTACGATATTGATAAGCTCTGCCCGCATTATTCTCTCCCTGATACCAGATCACCCCTTTTATCCCATATCCGATCAAGGGATGCACCATCCCGTTGTACAACAAGGAAGAGAAGCTATTCGGACTAATCCCACTGACTTTATACATCGAAGTCACCACCGAAGGCTTATACACCCAATCACCGGCAAGCGAATATCTCTGTCCATCGATTTCCAGGTATACTTCCTCAGCTTTACCGAGGATTCCTCCCAAGCCGCCGGTATCCGTAATGCGAACAGCAATCACATTATTTCCCCCTTTCAGGACACCTGCCGGAATTTCATAAGACCTGTTGGGCATCCAGAAATTCATTTCTCCTACTTTCACCCCATTGACATAGGTCAGGTCTTCGTCATCCACTGCCCCCAGATTTATTCTGGCTTTTTTTCCTGTCACACCCGCCGGCAAATCAATGGTTTTCCGCAACCAAACAATCCCATCTTCGTTCGCCAGTTCTGCCTCCCAGACTTTCGGCACTGCCATCGTCTTCCACCCTTTGGTTTTATAAGCCGGAACATACCATTTCTGAACCAAACCTTTGTCTTTTTTCAAGGCTTCTTTATATAACCTGATATTATCCATCGAATACCCCATCGCTTTCTCCTGATCCTTTCCGGCATATTTTTTATAAGTGTCGTTGGTTTTAACAGCCGTCTCCCAGCTGGTCCAGGTTTCTATATCGGTACCTCCCCAGGAAGTATGAATCAATCCGACAGGCACTCCGATTTCGGGTTGCAATTCTTTACCGAAAAAGTAACCGACAGCCGTAAACAGAGGAGACGTCTGAGGATTACAGGCAGTCCATTCGCAAGGCTCCAGATCGAACTGCTCCTTCGATTGCATATTTTTCGGAACATTCAACAGACGGATATCCGGCAAAGTGGAGGCAGCAATCTCCTGCCCGGCATTTATAACATTATTCAAACCGAACTCCATATTCGATTGTCCGCTACAAACCCAAACATCTCCGATCAATATATTGGTTAAACCGATCGTCTCCTCTGCGGATTCGATCTGCATGTCGTAAGGTCCCCCGGCTTTCATAGCAGGCAATTCCACCCTCCAGATTCCATCCTTCCCGGTTTTTGCCGTTTGCACACTTCCATTCAAAGCGACGGAAATCACTTCATTCTTATCCGCTTTTCCCCACACCCGGATAGGCATATCCCTTTGCAATACCATATTGGAAGAAAAGAAGTGAGGCAGACGTACTTTTGCCTGTAAATCCATACACAGCAACAGCAAGACTCCTAATCCCAAAAGATAAATTCCTTTTTTCATACGATTTTATTAAATGTTAATAAGTAAATCCTGAGCACCGGCCTGTTTCTCTGGCAAAAGAGCAAACAATATACCTACACCAAAAACAAATCCCAATAATTTTCCACCAACTTTTTTCATACTAAATACCAATTACAACTGAGTGAGTTCACAATAGACCCGATCTATAACATGGGGTAAATTTAAATAATTATTTTTAAAATAACATAGCCCGCGGGGACAGGGCCCTGCGCTATCTTTTCTCTCACAAACACAGTACTTTTTTATTTGCCTATTTTTTCGTATATTTGCTTTAAATTAAAAAGGAAAGGAAATCTATGCGTTATCTCGATCCTAAAGCCGATCTGACTTTCAAACATGTTTTCGGCGAGCATCCCGACCTGGTGATCAGCTTGCTGAACGCCCTGTTGCCCTTAAACCCCAGGCATGAGATCAGGGAGATAGAATACCTTCCGGCCGAACTCGTACCGGAAAATCCTTTACGCAAGAACAGTATCGTGGACGTCCGCTGCCGCGATGCAGAAGGACGTCAGTTTATCGTCGAGATGCAAATGATCTGGTCTCCGGAGTTTCGCCAACGGGTATTGTTCAATGCTTCGAAGGCCTATGTACGGCAAATCGACACCGGTCAGGAATACGAACTGTTGCAGCCGGTATATTCGCTGAATCTGGTAAATGAAGTATTCGAGCCTGAGCTCGAAGGCTTTTATCATTATTATCAGCTAGTACACATGGAACACACTGAAAAAGTGATCGAAGGCCTACACTTGATTTTCGTCGAACTGCCCAAATTCAACCCACATACCTATTCTGAGAAGAAAATGCAAGTACTCTGGCTTCGTTTCCTGACGGAAATCAATGAACATACCCGCGAAGTGCCGCCTGAGCTGTTGGCCAATCCGGAAGTAAAAAAAGCCGTGAACGCCGTAGAAGAATCTGCTTTCACCGAAGCACAGCTTTTGGGTTACGAAAAATTCTGGGATATCATCAGTGTCGAGAAAACACTATATAACAGCGCTATCCGGAAAGGAATGGCAAAAGGAATGGCAAAAGGAATTAAAGAAGGAATGACAAAAGGCATAGAAGTTGGAAGAGCAGAAGGAATTGTGGAAGGTATAGAAAAAGAGAAGCTCGTTATAGCCCGCCAAATGAAAGTAGACGGTTTACCGTACGACACCATATCCAAATATACAGGGTTACCGGTTGAGAAAATTGAAAAAGCGTAACAATAGCTCACTGCCCTGTCCCCGTGAGCTATTGAGGTATGGTGATGGTGAACTTGCTGCCGATTCCCAATTCACTTTCCAACCGGATACTTCCTCCGTATGCACAAACTACTTTGTGGACAAAAGTCAAGCCTAATCCGAAACCGGTAGTTTTGGTCACTTGTTGATTTTTTACACGGTAGAACTGTTTGAAAATTTGCTTCTGATCTTTGGGTGCGATTCCCATACCGTTATCTTCGACGGTCAGCACATAATTGTCACCGATAGTATAAAAGTCAACTTTCACCACGGGATGAGTACCGCCATATTTAATGGCATTATCCACCAAATTAACAACGACATAATTGAAATATATTTTATCTAAACATGGATACTCCAGTCCTTCAGCAATCCGGTAACCCACCCGTGCGTAAGGCCGGATCAATGAAAACATTTCGGTCGTCATTTCCATCTCGAATTTCAGATCGATCACTTCCCGGTTTATCATCAATACAGAAGTCTTTAGAGAAGTCAGCATCGTATCGGTGATATCCGCCATCTTCATCAAACGCGCCTTTACCATAGTCAATTTTGTCGTATCCCGGGGACATAAGACAGAATCTTTCCCCTCCAGAATACCATTTACTACCGAAATCATCGTTGCCAAAGGCTTCTTCAATTCATGTTCCAAATGCGTCATTCCCATCGTTTGTATCCGCGCACTACGCATTGTCATCCGTATCGAACACCACTGCCAAACCAAACAGAAGATAAAACCGATCATGAATATCAATTCAACCCATAAAATAACACTTAAAGCACGGAAAACAAAGGGAAGTTCGAAGGTTGCTAATAATTGATGTTTATTCTCATACCCTAACTCGATAGGAAGAGTCATAATAGAATTACAATTTTTCTTTAGATTTCCTGTAGATTGTAATTCTTCTCCCTCAATATTCAAAACTTTTAATATGGGATTTTCAGTAATACCTTTTTCTTTTAAATAATCAATATATAATTTATTTAGCCTAAGAACATCAAATAATCCATGTTCACACAAACAATCATAGGTAATCAATTTTCCTAGTTTATCTACCATATCTGGAGATTTGATCGGAATATATCCCTCTTTATTATCATAATGCCAATAGAAATGATCATCTTTTGCTAAACCATATGTTAATTCATTATTTTTAGCAAAATTCAGTCCTTCATCGTATAAATATCTGTAGGCAGTATTCAATAATACGTAATTAGCACTTTCACAAAACTCTCTAAGCTTTATTTCACGTACATGATACAGCCACATCCCTTGACCCAATAATACACATATTAATAATACGACGGACAATTGTCCTATCGTTTTCATACTATTTTTCATACCTTAGCTTGGGGTACATTATAGAACAATTTTTTTTTTTACAAAATTAAGAATCTTTCCTAACTTCGCGTTGTCAAAATCAACAAATATAAAAATGAGAAAAAAAGCTAGAATTTTTATGGGAGGAATTATTATTCTGACCGCATTGTCTATTAATTTTATGTTTTCTAAAGAATCTACAATTACTGATATCACCTTTGATAATATAGATGCTTTAGCTGAAAACGAGTCAACCGATCCCAAACCAACATGTATATATGTTGGAACTTTTTGTTTTGGAGTCGATAAAAATGGTATTGTAGGCGATCATTTTGGATTAAGTCCTATACAAGAATAACATTAATTAGAAGAACAATTGATATGAAAAAACTATATTACTTCATCATCCCTGCTCTTCTGCTCGGCAGTTGTCAATCCGATCCGACCTTAGAGACCGAATCTTCTCCGTTAGTACGGACGAAGGTGACAGAGCTTCAATATGCCCAAACAGACAAAATCGATGTGGAGGCATTGAACATTATCTCTCCTTATAAATTTGTAAAAAAAGGAAACTTATATGCTTTTCTTACTCCCAGTAGCGCTTACCGTTTCGCCATTTATGACAGCGAAAACGGAACCGTTACCCGTTTAGTACCGGCAGGCAGAAACGAAGGAGAAGGCATGTATTTTATCAGTATGAACCTAAACGGAGACATCGTTTCGGCATTCGATTTCGGAACTAAAAAGTTCGTGGAAATTAACTTGAACGAATATGCGACTCCGGGTTACCAGCCTACGTTCACTTCCCTCACCGACAACAACAAGACCCCTATCGGAGCCATCCGGATCGGTGACCGCCTGCTGTCGACCGGAGTTTATACCCAAGGCCGTTATTGCATCAGTCAAGTATCCGGAGACGACACCTATAGTGTAAGTTATCCGGCCTGTGCCGATCCCACTCTGACGGATACGCTCAAAAGTGCATTTTATGCCAGCAATACCTTAGCAGTAAAACCGACGCTCGAACGCTTGGCCTGCGCCAATATGCAAACCGGTTGCCTGGACATTTGTGAAATCAACGGTAACGAACTGATCCGTGTCAATGAAGTGCATCTGACCCCTGCCAAGGTAAAATTCAACCGTCACCGTCCCCAAGGCCGTGGTTTAGTCCATCCGGTCAGTTATTCCAAATATCATATTTTCGGGTTCTGTGATCTGGCTGTATCGGATGATTACATCTATGCCCTGTATTCAGGACGGACGCTAAAACAACATAATCTGGACGTCGACAAAGGCAAAACCATACTGGTATTCGACTGGAACGGTTCGCACGTGCGTACTTACCGCCTGGAAAATGCTTGTTCTTCGATCAGCTATAGCGCCGAAGAAAATACCATTTATGCCTTATCTCAGGAAAACAATCATTCCGAGATTATAACACTCCATCTCTAGTGTTGTTGCTATACTATAGAGGAGAGCGAACTTGAAGTAAGATTGTCTGCCAGACTCTCTTCTCAAGTTCCTCTCTATTTTTATGCCCTTCCTTCAAGAAAAGAGGAGCGAGCGGTAATCGCCGTTTCGTACTTCAATTAATTCCGTTTCTGTGGTAAAGTGATCACACACTTGTTTCCGTTCGGTTTACTTATAAAGCGGATTTTTCCTCCATAACCACCGACCACTTGCTGTACGACGAAGGCCAGTCCCGCCCCGGTGGATTGTTCCGGCAGCCTGTCTCCCGGATCTATTTTCCTGCCATTATCTTCGACTGTCAACATATAATGTTTCTTGTCGGTATAAAATTCGATCCTCACTACGGGGTGAACTCCGGCAGATACAATAGCTTTATCTACCAAACAAAGGATCAGATAATAAAAATATACCTTATCCAAACAAGGATATTCCGCTCCTTCGTCGATTTGGTAACCCACCAGTGCCTGTGGCCGGATCAGAGAAAACAACTCAACGATCATTTCCATCTCCGATTTCAGATCGATATTTTCCCGGTCGATTTTCCATACCGAGGTCTTTAAAGCACTCTGCTGCATACCGATGGTTTCAGCCATTTCCACCAAGTGCGTTTTTATCGTATTCAATTTCAATTCCTCCTCCACAGACAAAGCAATCCCCTCGCATTGCAGCTTACCGTCGATCACTGCCATCCACTCCGTTAAAGGTATCTCTTCCGAAGGTGTCTTCCCCATCATCTGTACCAGTGCCCTTCGTTCAATCCTTTTCGCCACAACCCTTTGCCAAACTAAACAAACGATAAACCCGATCAGGAAAATCACCTCCACCCACAAGATATCGTTCAGTCCCCGGCCGACCGTCTGCTCGAATCCATGATTTTCCATTTCACGTACCCGATACAACCAAATTCCCTGTCCCAGTATTATACAGATCAGTAATCCCAACGATATACGTCCCAGTATTTGCATCTTATTCTTCATACCATCCGTCTATAGAATATTTTTTACAAACTTAAGAATTTTTCTTAAGTTTGTATATATTAAATTTACAAGTATATTTTCCCTCTACAAGGATGCAAAACCGATGTACGCAAAATCCCTTTCTGAATTTGCCGGTATCCTACTTCTTTCCGACTTTATTCAAACCCATATCCTTTTTTGATAAAAGCTTTTACCAGTATCACCTTTTCTCCCGGTGTTTCATTTATAATCCGGTAAGTAGCGGCAGCAGCAGGAATTACAAACGTTTCGGCATAATTAAAGCGTTGCCTCATTCCTTCGCGAGTCTCCACCCTTACTGCTTTCCCTTCCACCACCATCCAAACCTGGCAACTCCCTTCGGTTTCTACTTCCACCGCATCTTCGACGGTATACCGATGGACATCGTAAAAATGCTTTTCATGGGTCGGCAGATGTTCGAGTGTATAATGTTCGTTTTTTTCCAATACCTCGGGATGACAAACCAATTCTTTTGCCACCCGTTCTCCCTTCCGTTCGAAATAGAGGTTATCCATTCCCCGCTGTACATTCAACGGACGGGGTTTCCCATTCAAATCCAATCGCAGCCAATCGTACATTTTAAAAGTAAAAATATACGGAGCACTACTGATTTCCAGCACCATACAATTCTTTCCGGAAGCATGAACCGTTCCGTTGGGTATCAGAAAAAGGTCGTGTTTGTGTGCCGGAAATTTCTGTACATATTTTTCAATGTCTATCGTCTTACCTTCTGCCTGGCTCTGTTTCAATACCTCGCCGAACTCTTCAGGCCGGATATTTTCCTGAAATCCCAGATAAACCTGGGGATTCTGCCGGCTATCCAGGATATAATACGTCTCATCCTGTGTAAAAGGCATATTAAACTGTTCCCGGATGTACGTAGTCCGGGGGTGACACTGTACCGACAGGTTACCTCCATCGAAAGTATCCAGAAAATCAAAACGAATCGGGAAATCGGTTTTAAACACATCGGCCGATTCTCCCAGAACTTGACGGTAATCGTTATACATCAGAAAATCGAAAGAAACTTCCAAACGATATCCGTTACTTTCGAACATCAGTCCATTTTCCAAAACCATCAATTCGAAAGACCAGGCTAAATTAGGCACTTCTTCATTCAATCCCGGGATGTGTTGTTTCATCCATTGCCCTCCCCATGCGCCGGGTTCGAACCAAGGGCGAACCCGGAAGAAATTTCTTCCCATCCGGTGTAATCCCTCTCTCAAATCCTCCCCGCTCATCATCAGCAATTGCTGTCCCCTGCGTTGTTCATCCACAATCAGCTCTATCTGTGGCAGACACTCCGCTTTATGCCGGTTCAGCACAACCCAATCCACAAAGAAAAAATGTTTATAGGTTTGCTGATTATTCTTCGGTTTATTCATACCCAGATTTTTCACCCACCCGGCCCGCATGCGAAACTGTATTTCATTTTTAGGTACATCGACATAGATCAAAGGTGCTTTCCATCCGGCCAAAGCAGCTCCTATACCGATCAGCACATTGATATCGGCCTCCTGGTCCGGCCTAAAAGCGTTCAACTTCCCGGGATCAAACCAATCCCTCAATTGTCTCTCCGTCATCCGGCCGAACAACGGATCTTCTCCTCCCAGATCGGGAGCGAGCATTTCCTCCAACGTCCGAGCATCCCGCATCGCGACATCGGTACGGAACCAACGTACACACTTCCCTCTCCGACGAAATTCATCTCCCAGTTCGCTCACCAGTTCGTCCCAAAACACTCCTCCATAACCATCGATAACCACCTGCCCGTGTCGCTCTATCCAATCGGCCAAACACCCTATCCCCGAACGGATCTTATTCTCCCCGACCGGAAAAGCCGGATACAAATCATAAACTCCCCGGGGAGTTGCCTGTGCTTTCATAGGAGCCAGATACTGTTTTGTATTTCTCTTTACCGCCTCTTCTTCCATCCCACTCCGGCCCAAGACCTGATTCGCATACATCGCCGCCCCGATCAGCGGAGCATCTTCCCATAAACGGCAAGTATCTATTCTCACTCCGATCCCCTGGGTTTCCAACTCAGACTTTATCCGTTCCAGAAATAAATCGGCACCCCGCATGATATTTCCCCCGAGCACCAAACAGTCCGGACAGAAATGTCTCAGAAAAGGAGCTATAAATCCGGTAAAATGATCGGCAAACTCTTCAAACAGGACTTTAGCAGCCTGTTCTCCCCGATAAGCATATTCCGCCAATGTCTTCACATCCATCACCGCTTTATCGGGAAAGCGGTGATTCCAGTTCGTTACAAACCAGCGGGTAGAAAAATAGTCGTCCGCTATACTATCCCGAAAAGGAATATTATACAAATACCCGTGTTCCGGAACGGCGGGTGTCGTTTCGTCCAATATTTCTTCCCGGGCCATAAACGTACTTCCCAGTCCGGTCCCGACCGTAACGACCATACTCCTCTCACTCCCCTGAGCCGCTCCCCCATAATATTCTCCCAAAGCATAAGCAGAAGCATCGTTCAGGAAGACAACCGGTAAACTGCATACCCTTTTTATTTCCTCTTTCAAATCCAAACCGAATAAGGCATCGAATTTTCGTACCCCATGAATAGCAGCTATTCCCCGGGTATAATCGAAAGGCCCGGGTATAGCAATTCCTATACCCCGCCATTCGTTTTCAGAACGCCCTTTCTTCAATGCTGTAATCACCCGAAGTATCCCCTTTATAATCGAAGTAGCAGAGCCTCCGGCATCTATTTTCTCATAAACTATAGTCCTCTGATCCATCTTCCCGGTAGTCCCTGTGACAATCCCACCTTTTACATGAGTTCCCCCGATATCGATTCCTAATAAATATTCCATTATTTCACCACATTAATATGTATAGACATTTATACATTGACAAATATAGTGCATTCTTTTTATTGTTACAAAGTTTATCTCTTTTTATTGTTTTACCGACACAAGCCGAACAAATAACAAACTAACGATCAGCATATTATCCAAACATACTACTAAAAAACAATTACTTTTTTTGATTTATAAGAATGAAATTTTACTTTCGCAAGTACAATTTTCCTACTTTTGCTTAAATTTTTCAATCATGAAAATATCGATCGATCACAATAGTGCGATACCTTTATATCTACAAATAGAAAATCAATTGAGGAACATCATCCGGGAACCGGAGTATAAAAAAGGGAAGATGTTACCCAACGAAGTAGATTTGTCGAAACAATTGGGAATTTCCCGGAATACGCTGCGCCAGGCGATCAACAACCTGGTCACTGAAGGGTTATTAGTCCGAAAAAAAGGGATCGGTACTATAGTAGTCAACCAATCGGTCAGCTCGAAAGCCAAAAACTGGTTGAGTTTCACCCAGGAAATGAAAGCGCAGGGAATCGAACCGACCAACTATGAATTACATACCAGCTGGGCGCTTCCTTCAGAAGAGATCTGTCGTTTTTTCTCCATCACCGATGAAAAGAAAATATTAAAACTGGAGCGTTTACGGGGTAATCCGGAATTTCCGTTCGTTTATTTCATCTCTTATTTCAATCCCCGGATAGGGCTGACCGGTAATGAAGATTTTTCCCGTCCCCTATACGAAATATTAGAACAAGATTATAGTTCTGTTGCAAAAATTTCGAAAGAAGAAATCAGTGCCCAGCTTGCCGACAAATTTCTGGCTCAGAAGCTTGAAATCAAGCCCGGGGACGCTATACT
>OJRW01002116.1_pt1 | contig 14201 bp, 10 predicted proteins | sample 1599231 | NCBI WGS metagenome assembly OJRW01 (sample SAMN04168656, study PRJEB22393) | human gut metagenome | biome: human gut microbiome; feature: stool | host: Homo sapiens | collected 2014-03-17
AAAAATAAGCTCCCGGCCGACCCGGAAGCCGATATAAAGAAAAGAGGAAACCATCGCTGGTGTGGGATTATAATGATGTAACGACTTGATTTATCGGGTCGTTACATTTTTGTATAGGATAATAGGTAACGAAAAGGCAACGGTTTATTTTCAGTTAATTGCACGAAAATACCGCATTTCAAATAACCTACTGCAAGATACGAAAAATTTTCCGACCGGGCAAATTTCGGGACAGCCTTTACCAATGTCAAGTTCCGGAGTGATTTGCTCCGGTATCTGATAAAAAGTTTTGGTTCAAACATAGTTAAGTTTGTTTCTCCGTAGTTCTTTGAGTAAAATTATATAAACCCGTTGGCGGAATTAAAATTACAAAAGATTTATGCATAAAAAGTTATGCATAATACTAATTATTAACACATTAATGGTTTCCGATCAATTAATAGCTAATTCATATATGCACAACCTATATGCAATATTCGCAAAATTTCGCGACATCTGCAAGCAGTTTGCAGGGAACTTGATCAACGAAGAATATACCTCGATGTGGTGTCGTTCCCAGATTTTCCGACTTGGAAGTGGTTGCTCTCAATATGGCTTCTGAATCCATTGGTATTGACAGCGAATCCCTTTTATTCGTTAAACTGAGAGAATATAAATCTGAGATTCCTCATTTAATATCTCGTCAGTAATACAATGGCAGACGAAAGTTCACGGCTTCTCTTTGTGCTGCCATTCGAGAAAAGATGGCAGCAGCTATTGATGGTGGTGAAGACTACTTCTGTATAGATTCAAAACCGATAGAAATCTGTCGTCCTGCCTGTGCCAAGCGATGTTCCATGGGCAAAAATGAAATAGAAAAAGCTCCTTCGTTTGGATATTGTGCATCACAAGGAGTTTATTACTACGGTTCATTAGTGTCCACTAAAAAATCATAAGAGTTCTTTGAAATTATTGAAATTCAAATTGTTATAGCAGATTTTGAGGCGCAACGATTTGAAATTACTTTTGCAGTCTGAATCAGGCTGTTATGAATAAAGACAAATATGTTTTCGCCCAATTAGTCGGCTTCCTGGACAATTTTAAGTTCCTCCGCATTGTAAAGAAGTATGAAGGCGACAAGTATATAAAGAGTTATACTTGTTGGAATCAACTACTTACGATGATGTTCGGACAGCGGTCAAATCGAGAGAGCCTGCGGGATCTCATTGTTGCGATGGAAGCGCATGCCGGAAAACTTTATCACCTCGGCATCGGCAAATCCGTGACCAGAAGCAATCTTAACAAGGCTAACGAGCAGCGCAACTACCGCATATTCGAGGAGTTCGCGACCGACAGTAGTGATGCCAAAGAACAAAAAAATAACATTACCTTTACGGAACGATTTCGGGATTTGCCGTGATCCCAAAATCGTCCCGAATACAACCTCTGACACAGTTTATTTTACGATCCCATCAAGTTGAAGAATTCTTGCACATTCCGCTCCGATTTAGGGCAGACACATTCCTCGAACTTCATTCCGTCATTGAGACTGCCAAGAAGCACAACCATACTTCTTTTAGTGCCATTCAAGCCTTGTTTGAGGTCTGAAACCTTGACATGCACCTACCGCTGAATAGTTACTAAAAAACATTGATTATCAATCATGCGTAAAATTGCGACATATCTGTCAGCAATCATGCTGCTGACGGCCTGCATAACGAATAACCGGCAGAATAACAGAATTTTATACGTTTCGATACAACCGCTGCAAAGTCTTGTGGACAGCATTGTCGGCGGAGATTTCGAAGTCGAAGTACTCGTGCCCGCCGGAGCCAGTCCCGAGACGTTCGAACCTACGCCCAGACAATTTGTGGAGCTAAACGAAGCGCAACTTATTTTCAATGTGGGACTTATCGACTTCGAAACCTCGCTGTTGGGCAAAATCGAACAACAGGAGAAAGTCATCGACCTGAGCCGCGGAATCGACCTGATCGAAGGCTCTTGTTCGCACAGCAGCCACGGACACAATCATACGCACGGTGTCGATCCCCATGTCTGGACCTCCCCGAAGGCGTTGCAGAAGATGGCGGCAAACGCTTTCGAAGCCATTCGCAAAGCCTATCCCGATTCGGTGAAATACGAAACCAATTATAACCGGTTGCAGAAAGAGTTACAAGCATTGGACGCTCGCACGGCGGAGAAAATCGCACGGAGCGGCATCGAATATTTCATCGTCTACCACCCCGCCCTCACCTATTATGCCCGCGACTACGGGCTGCGGCAAGTCGCCATCGAAGCAGACGGTAAGGAGCCCTCGGCCAGGCAGTTGACGGCGATCATCCGGCAAGCCCGGGAGGATGGAGTCCGCCGGATATTCTACCAAAAGCAATTCCCGGCATCGACCGTGGAGGTCATAGCCCGAGACATCGACGCCGAATACGTGGCGATTGATCCGCTGGACCGGGACGCCATAGCGAACATCGACACGATAACCGACTTAATCACCGCAAAATGAATCTGGTAACGATGCGCGACGTAAGCGTCGCATACGACGGATACGAAGCCATTCAGCATGTCGATCTGGAAATCGGCGACAACGATTTCCTGGGTGTCATAGGTCCCAACGGTGGCGGAAAGACGACGCTCGTGAAAGTCATACTCGGAACCGTGCCCCATACGGGCGAAATATGTTTGGCGCCGGAGTTGTTCCGAGGCAAGGAGCGGCTGATCGGCTATATGCCGCAGCTGTCGGATTTCGACCGGGAGTTTCCGATCTCGGTGCTCGAAGTCGTGCTGTCGGGATTGCAAGGCTGCCGCGGGTTCCGCTCCCCCTACACCCGGGAGGACCGCGAAAAGGCGATGGCGCTGCTGGCCTCGTCGGGAATTGCCGAAACGGCCCGCCAGCCGATCGGAGAGGTGTCGGGCGGCCAGATGCAGCGGGCGCTGCTGGCCCGGGCCGTGATCTCGGACCCGAAGCTGCTGATCCTGGACGAACCCGCGAATTTCGTGGACAACAAATTCGAGAAGGAGCTTTACCGCACGCTGCATGAACTGAACGCCCGCATGGCGATCGTCATGGTGTCGCACGACATCGGCACGATCACGAGTGTCGTGAAAGAGATCGTCTGTGTCAACCGCCGCGTGCACCGTCATCGCTCGAACGTGCTGACCGAAGAGCAGCTGCGCAACTACGACTGCCCTATCCAGCTCGTTTCGCACGGCCACATTCCCCACACCGTGCTGGAGCACCACCCGGGGGACGGATGCTGCGACCACGATTCTGTCCGATAACGACCACCGCGACAATGGTCATACAGCCGGGCGCATTAGGGCGGAGAATGCCTCCCTGCGGCGTTATTCGTTTATATCTTTCACGCAGCGCACGCCGCCATAATTGCCTGTGCCGGTCAACAGATACAGCACACTGTTGCCTTGGCTGACGGAGAATCCGGGGCGGTTCGAGCCGAACTGGAAACGGGTGCGCGAAAAATGGTTGTTGAGCGTCCAGTTTCCGTCGTTGCCGATTCGGGAGTGCATCAGCGCCAGTTCCCGCTGGTTGGGGATACGGTATCCTGCCGGACACGGGGAGTTGCCTGCGCTTGCCGCGCTCCTCAGCGACTCCCAATTATATCCATGGCCTCCGGATGGCGTGTTTAGAACTTCGAATATCCTCCAAGGTTTGTTGGCCGCCTCGCGTTCGTGGTGCTCGGGCAGTTCGGCGGTCTGGAAATAGCCGCGGATGGATTGCTGATCGATTCGGGCAAGCGAGATCCTGCGGGTCATCGCATCGTAGGTAGCCAGATCGTCGGGCTTGACGGTTCCGGCGGCCGTGCGTGGAATTCCTAGATTACGGACACAACGATAATAAACAGGAGTAGAAATCGAACCGGAATAATTTTCGGAAAGTTTTCCGGTCGAGGAGCCTTCGGATGACCATAGGATTATGGGATTGTCATAGCCAAGGTACTTCTCGTGAACCGTACTGCTGGCGAAATACTGCTCCTGCCCCTCTGTCCAGGTCGTTTTCCTGTAAAGCCTGGCTCGCGGGTCGAAGGACCATTCGCCGATCCATAGATCCGTCAACTGGTGGATGGCCGCCAGATACCATTGCACCTCGTTCTCGTCGATCGTGCCGTCGCCGTCGTTGTCGCGGTTCATCCGCAGACATTTGTATTTGGCAGCCTCGTAATCAGACTTCATGGTCCAGGTCGACATCGTGACGTAATCGCTCCAGCGTTTGGTCGTACTGCCGCCCAGCCACATCCGGAGCGTATTCGCACGTCCGTTGTTCGAGTCGTTGTATGTCGGGTTGGAAACGTCGTTCGTGTTTTTTTCGAATGCGACCGGCGTTTCTTCCTGGATCATCTGCGTGCCCCAGGCCGTGAAATTCTCTTCGTCCATGATGTTATACATGGTCTGGATTGAGGACTGGCGGATCGAATAGATGGCGTTGGTCTTCGTGCTCTGGCGATCGGGGCTGTACGCCAGATTCGAAAGGATGTTCATGACCCGCGCCTGCTGGTTGACGAATTTCTTCCACAAGCCGTTCACGGCCGTTTCCGAAGGATCGGTCGGGCTCGTCTCGTAATAGTATTCGTCGACGAATGCCGTGAAGCGCATGTAGTCGCTACTGTCGAACAGGTGGTCGGAGCCCCCGCTTCCGCTGGTACGGTAACGCTCCTTGCAGGCCTGAAGGATATTCACCAACTGGTCGACATACAGCAGTTTGTCCGTCCCGTTCGCCACGTCAGTCATATAGGTGTCCAGCGAGACCGTCCCCGTGTAGACCGCATCGTTGCCCGGATAGGCGCGGAAATCGGTGCTACTGTAGAAGTTGCTGCTGTTCTTGCTGTTGATCCGGAACTTTATCCACTTGTAGTCGGCCGGATGTTCGCCGGCGGCGCCCCGCGAGAAGGGGGTGTTGACGTCCCAGGTCATGGTCTCGTCCACGTTGCTCTGGTGGAAACTCAGGGTGAACACCTCGTTGTACGCGTCCAGCTCCTTGATCTGCAGCGCCATCACGACATCGCCCTCGGCGCCGGGACGCTGCTCGTCCTCCTCGGTCTTCTTGCTCGAATCGACCTCGATGATGATTTTGTCCACCGACACGATTTTCACGTTATAGGTATAGTAGGTGTTGCGGAGCAAGTTGTAGTCGTCGACGCCTTCCACGCCTCCGAGATGGATCGTATAGACCACATCGGTCGATATTTCCACGCCCGACGACGCGTCCTTGTAGCGTATGTCACCCCGCAACTGGACGCAGGTTCCGGTCTTCGGCGCATAGGTATAGTCGCCGTTGGCGACCTCGATTCCCGCGCCGGTCGGGGTCTTGTCTTGTTTCTCGCGCAGCGCATACTGCTCCTCATAGGTGCCCGCCGTGACGGGAATCTCGGCCCGGGGCGTCAGGACGCTCTCCAGCGAATAGAAGGCGAAGGTCTTGCCGTCCTCCTCGAAATGAGCCCACTCCGTATCGAAGCACTCCGCGGGGTCGGTGCACAGGTCGGTGCGCGAAGCCATCATCCCCGCCTTGCGTGGAACCGACACGACGCGCCAGTCGTCGGAAGTGAAGGTGACGCCCGAAGCCTCGGTGACGCGGAAGCGGATTTTGGAGTCGACGCGTGTCAGCGGCACGGTAGCCGAGACGGGACTGCCGGCCGTGACGGTGACATTCTCGGCGACGCCCGTCATCAGGAAGTTGGTGCCCCGTTCGATGAACTTGCCCCGGAGGTTCACCACGCACGAATCCAACGCCGCACGCGAGGCGATGCCGTCGAGCATCTCGCGGGTAATGTCGACGACCGTATTGTCCGTATTGGCAATGGCGGCCACGCTTTTCCCCGTGCCGCACGTCAGGCCGCTGATGGTTCCGGTCCAGCTCGATGCGCTCAGGCTGGAGATATAGTTGCGGTAATCGACCGACCCGTCCGGGTTGAATATGAAGATGTAGAGGTTGTTGATCCGCTGTTCGTCGGCATCGGCCGACACGGCGCGGGTCTTTACGTCGTTCTGCGAAGAGGCGACGCTCAGCGTCAGCGAGGCAAACTCGCCATGCGTTCCGGGCAATTCATCCTTCGAGCACGCCGCGACGGCCAGACATATCCAAACTATATGGAATAATCGTTTCATAATCGTCAATCGAAATCGGGGACATCAATGGTTTTCTGGTTCCAGTCCTGCACCACACAGGTCAGCGCCATCTCGCCGAACGGGGTGAACTTCAGTCTGAAAACATATCGCTTGCTGGCTTCGATGCTGCCGGAGACGACGAAATCGCCGATATTCCGAACTATTGCAGATTCCCGCGTCACGCCGTTCGACGTGTAGCGGACCGTGACGGTGAGCAGGTCGTCGTCATCGATCTGTTGCGGCCAAAGCATCGCGCAGCCCGTTGCGGAGGAGACCGGCTGGTAGACGGGATAGACGGCAACCAGCGAATTGCCCTGCAACGTGCCGTCCGCCTCCGAGAGCGCGTACTCCCTGTCGGCGGCGTCCGTCGCTAAGGTCTGCGTGATGGCGTCCGGCAGTTCGTGGTGGCAGGTGGCCTTATGCAGGAACTTTCCGAGACGGATTCCGGTTATGCGTATCGACTGTCCCTCGGAGAGCGTGCCGTCGACGCTGGCTTCGAAGACCACGGCCGCCAACGCATGGCGGAATGTCAGCGGCACCCTGCCGCCCTCTTTCGTCCGGTCGAGGGCCGGGGTGCTCAGCAGCAGGTCGCGGTGATCCGCCACGGCGTCGGGAACGGCATAGGTGACGCGCGGAGCGCCTGTCCCGCATGAGACGGAGACCGCCGCATCGGTGTCATACGGAGCATAGGCGAAGAAGCTGACCTTTCCCTGGGGCCAGTATTTCGTCGGAGAATAGGTCCAGTCCCCTCCAGCGGGGCGTGTCACCCGGACATTGTACATGTAATCGGGCTTCGAAGCGGCGGCATCGTAGCTGCCCTGGGGCGAATAGTAGGCGAAAACCCCGAAGTCGGCAAAGTTGCCGTCGTCGGTCTGTACGCCTTTCGTCCATGGAACGGCCGAATCCCCTATCCGGTCGTCGAACCGGATGGCGTCGTCCGCGGGTTGCAGGGCTTCATCCCCTCCCCTGCCGCACGATATAAGAGTCGTCAGGCTGAAAACCGCCCAAAGCCAATATCTTCGTGTTTCCATATCCGTAACTTGTAAATCGTATCGGACCGCCGGGCGGTCCGGTTTGTACTCCGGGAGGGACATTCAACCCTCCCGGAATTTCGTGAGGCCGGCGCATGCGTGCGGCCAGAGCGTCTTAGATCTCCATGTCTGCGTTGGAATCCTCCCAATCCACTACCGACGTCTCGAACAGGATAGGTTCGAGGTTGCCGGTGACGGTCAGCGTATAGGTAATGCGCTTGTTCATCTTCCAGATCTCTTCCCCCTCCGTATCGCCGGTAACTTTCTTGCTGCTGAACGGAACCGTGTAGTCGGCATACGTGTCGGCCGAACCGAACAGATACTGGGGGGTTGCGTTATTATCCTTGTAATAGATCTTGCAGGAAATCGTAAGGGTGCCGCCGGTCATGTCTCCGTCACCGGTTTTTGCAGCGAACTCCTGCGGAAGCAGTATCAGTGCCTTGTCCGCATCATAGAGATTTTTTGCTTCCACATTGGTGATTTCCTTGGTCTCGGGGAAAACTGCCGTATATTCGGTCAGGTTGCCTTCAGTAATGCTCCAGCTGGCAGCGCCGGCGGCCGAGAGGGTGAAGGTGCCCTTCGACTTGAGGTTGCTCAGCTTGATGCCGTTCTCCTTCACGTCGATGAAGACACCGTCGCCCTTGGCCTTGGCCTTGAAACGCACCTGCGTCATCGCGTGTTTGAACTGGAGGGGAACCTTCACGGCCGGACTTGCCTTGGCGACATTCAGCGCCGAGGCGTACATGAGGTCCACCTGGCCGGCATCGTCGGCAGGAACGGTATAGTCCGTCATGATCATTCCGTCGCCCTTCGTATATGCAACCGGAATCGCAACGCCGTTCTTGGTGTAGGGCGCATAGGCGTAAAAACTGAGGGTTTCTCCCTGGGTCGGCCAGTAGCGGATGTCGCTCGTGTTCTTGTAGTCCCATTTCGTGCCGTCGGAAACGATCTCGGTGCCGGCATCGGCCTTGCCCATGTAGGGGCTGTCCGAGGTGCTAATAAAGGCCGTTACGCCGAAGACGTTGCCCGATGCGGCGAACTCGGGGTTGTTGTCGAACGGATTGCCGCGGGTGATGTTCGAATAGGTGTTGAAGCCGATAGCGTTGCCGGCATTGGTCAGGGCGGAGTCGACCACGCTTTCCTTTGCGCAGCCGGCCAGTGCGAAGGCCGCCAGAGCGATGAGAACAGATCTTTTCATTTTTTTCTTTTTTTTATGGTGTTTGTAAAATCATGTTTCGTCGGTTACATCGGGATGTCGACATCGATGTCCTCCCATTCCTCCAGGTCGGGGTCGAAGGCGCCGTCGCCGTTGCCGATCACCTCGGGAAGTTCGATCTCCACCTCGATATGGATGATCTTGTGCGTCGCGCCCTGCGTCACGCGGATGGCATCGGTGACATCGAGCGAGACGGGATGTTTTTCGCCATTGAGCAGCACGAACTCCATCTCCATCAGGTAGCGCACGCCCGTCTCATCGTGCAGGCCGAACGTCGCCAGCTGTCTGGTGATGGTGCCGTTGCGCGGGTCTTTCGCATCGAAGCAGCGGTTGTTCAGCACGAACTCGTGGCAGACCTGCAGCGAATGCGGCTTGTCCGAATCGAGGTAATAGCCGCCCGAAAGATTCTTCAGGTGGGTGCGGGGCGCCCCCGCGGCATATTTGAGCCCCTTGACATGCACCCTGATGTCGGCCACCGAGATGATGCGGGTCGGAGCAGTCTGATAGACTGCCGCCGGGGCGGGTTCCATGCCGTGGGGTTTGATCCGGAAATATTCGATCATCTTGCGGGTCACCTCGATATTTCGGACTACGCTTCCGGCCACCGTGTCGGGCTCCCCGATGAAGGATTCCGCTCGGGTGCCGCCGCCGAGCGACGTGAAGTTGGGGGACACCGCCCTGCCCATCAGGGCGAAGGTCTCCAGCCGGTCGGTTCCCGCGCTTTCGATATTCCTGTATTCATCCAGCGTATTGTTCAGCACGACAACACTATAGAAGCCTTCGGGCAGTGAGAGGTCCGCTTTCCGGGAGTCGTTGCTCCGGACCACGTCGAAAGCCGCGCCGTTGCGGTCGAACACGAATGCCGAAACGCCGTTGGGCGTCAGCCGCGCCGGAGTCCAGTCGGCCTCGATACGGACGGTGGCGCGGTCGACGGTGGCATAATAAAGGTCGTCGCGCCAGCAGGAGGAGAGCGCCAGAACGCCTGCAAGAGCCGATATAATCAGTATGTTTTTCATTTTGCAACCTCCTTTTTTCTGTAATGCAACAGCCATACCAGCGAAATCCGCGCCCTCGTAGGACCGATCCAGTTCAGCCGACGGGTCTCCCACGGGTAACGGACGACCTTGATGTCGCCGTACTTCGTGTCGCGCACACGGTCGTAGGCCTCATAGTTCGAACGCAGGTAACCGACTCCCAACGTGTATTCCATACGCAGGCTGCGGCTGCGTCCGATGCGGTGCGCATAGCCCAAGCTCAGCCCGGCATCGAAGAAGTCGCCCTGGGAACCGTCGTCGTTGAAGACCTGAAAGTCGAATTTTCCGCCGCCGCCGTACAAGCCGAGGTGCCAGCCCGTCATGACATCTCGTTTGGCGCGATCGCCCAGCCAATATCTTATTTCGCCATGTCCTGCCAGAAGCTGCATCGTCAGGTCCGACTTGTTGCTCCGCCACCACGGGAACATCCACTCCCCGGCAACGGACCAGCGTTTGCCCATCGGGACTTCGAGCTCGACGTTGAGCGCCGAGGCCAGGTCGAAGAGCAGGTTGCTCTTCACGGCCAGCAGGGGCTTGCGGACGAACGTCGGTTCCATGGCCGGCGACTCCGGAACGGGTTGCGGAGCCGGCATCTGCACGGTGTCTGGTTCTACGACCGGTCCGGGTTCTGACTCGGGTTCCGGCTCGACCGTCGGTTCGGGCGCATGGGGAACCGACTGGAACACGATGATGCAGGTTGCGCCGGCCCGCAGATAACGCAGATGGTTGTTTACGATGTGCCGCCATGCCGCACCGTCGCCCACCTGTTTTAGCCGCCACTCTTTGGTCGCGGAGTCAACGTCCGAATTGATGATCTCCAGAACTCGCGCCCGATGGGGACATCGGTCGTCATCGGCAATCCGTTGGGCCAGTCCCGCCCAATCTTCGCCGATAGAACATATCTGCACCCTCTCTCGCACGATGTCGGGATGCTTCCAATACACATAAGTGCGCGTAGCCCGAGCCCGTTCTTCCGCGAGTTTGATGTTGCGTTCCAACATGCCCTCGGGAGATGCCGACGCGATGATGACAATGGAATCGAGATTATCCCTGACTTCCGGTCTGTTAAGCATGGTGTCGAGTTTGGCGAGCGACTCCTCGTTTGTCAGATACTTCTTTTCGAGCAGAGACCGGTCGAAACGGAAATACAGACGAATGATCACGCTCGTATCCCTCCGCAGGGATAAATCGGATACGGCATGTTGCGCATGGCTGTCATTCAGACAACAAACGCACGCCAGCATCAATAAGAATATCTTCCGTCGCAACTCCATTGGACCTGTTTCGATAAAGTTTCTAAAAAATTCCAATCCGTCTCTGCCTTTGAGTTTTTCCTCCGCTCTTTTTTCATTTTTGTAGCCCCGCATGACGAACCAGCGAGCGGTCGTGACTTCTTCTATATTGCGCGAAGCGATATCCATTCATGTTTATTATTTTTCAATCAGGACTCATACCCTTAGTCCATGCCAATAGGGGTATTAATATGTATTACAATCGTTTATATCACCCCTCCCGGAATATCAATCATCTATTCCGTAAATCCGTAAAAAGATATTCTGCTCGTTTTACGCCCTTTCTCTCCGCAAGAGAAAGAGCGATGGATATAATAGGTTGTAACTATCTGGTAAACAAACGGAAATCACACTCAACGGGCGGTTTATTTATATAACATTGTTGGATAAAAACCTTTCGGCGAGTTCAGCAGCCGAAAATTTCATCCGTTTTATACCGTTATTTCCATTAAATTACATAACTTTGTGTTTGTCAATATTTCTCTTGCGGAGAGAAGCAGTCTGTTTCACAACATTTTATCTTTCTACTCTCCCTATCAATCAATCGAAATCATCCATCGGAAATGTCTCTCTGCTCCATTTTTACCGGTTGCAGGCCGTTTGCGATTTCCTTGGGCGGATTCCGTCTGCCGATACATCTCTTCATGAGAGAAATAGCGAAATGATTAGCGTTTATTCCCAGCGCCCTACGCACGAAAGCCTCCGAATCAGTTCAACAAATTCTCCTGATTGTTTAACATTTCGAATTGAAATGACCGGGATAATTTTATTTTTCACCGAATTCTGTTGCCGTATTTCATATTTTTCATAACTTTGCGGCAGTGAGATATTTCTCTCATGAAGAGAAGTTGCATCTATCGGTCAATCCGTTAAATGCTATTTCGAGGATTTAGCCGTCGTTTATTTCTTCAATTATCACTACCGAACCACCGATTCCTTCCGGAGAGAGATTTTCCGGTGGATTGATCCGTCGGAAAAAATATCTCTTTCAAGAATAAGCCTTGAAAGAGATTTCCGAATGAAAGCCGGCTGAACAAAAATCTTTGTACGACTACAATGCTTTCAGAATTCGGCTGTTAGCCTTGTCCACAGCCGATGTGTCCAAAGAGGCGAGATAGATTCGCGTGGTTTTCTCCGAATCATGTCCCATCGCCTCGCTGATGATCGCGAGCGGAATGTTCCTGTCCTTGGCGATGGAAGCCCACCCGTGGCGGGCGACATAGCTGGTCAAGGGTATGTCCAGTCCCAACTGCTCGCCTAATTTTTTCAATTTGTCATTGACCAGATGCGCCGCATTCTTGTACTGCCGGCGAGCGTCGGCATGCATGTCCCGAATTACCGGCAGCAGATAAGGAGTGGCGTTCGTATCATATTTATCGACGATCTCCTGCATGGGTTTTTCCCATTTGACGAACAACTGCTGTCCCGTTTTCTGCCTGCGGTAAGAGAGTATGCCGTTTTGCAGATCTTTCTTCTTCAGGTAAGCCATGTCGATGAACGACATTCCCCGGGTGTAGAATGAGAACATGAAAATGTCGCGGGCGAAATCCATCGCCGGGAACAGCGCCAAGTCCATATCCCGGATTCGGCGGATGACTTTCAAAGGTACCGCCCGCTTGACCGTTTTGCCGATGCCCGTGTAAACGTACTTGAACGGATCGCGCTGTACCGTCATTCCCTTTTCGACAGCACGGTTGTAAATGGCACGCAGCCCCCGCATATAGTAGGAAGAGGTATTCGGGCATACGCCCCTCGATTTGAGATAAGTTTCGTATTCGATCATCAGGTCGGAATCCACCTCATCCCACGGCACCTCGACATCTCTGCGGAAACGCCCGAAGCTGTTCAAGACGGTCGTGTAGCGTTCGCTCGTGCGGATTTTCCCGATCTGTCTCAACTGCCCGGCAAGGCTCCGTGCGAAAGAGAGAAAGCCGCCGGCATCCGGAGGCGTAAGATAGCGTGCCGCCACATCCCCGGCAGTATAGCTTTCGCCCGTATGCTCCAACCGGGAGATAATGCGTTCCAGACGGGCTTTGTCGTCCGCTATCCGGCTCTTCAATGCGACAAGGTAAGCGTGCCGGGGGCCTTCGCAGTTCGGCGGGAGTATGTTCCGCTGCAGAACTTCCCATTCCGACGGAAACAGCTTATGACCGCTGCTGATCTGCCGGGTTACACGGTTATGGATTATCTGATAGAACAGTCGGCCTTCCCGATCCGCAACGGACGAGGCCCGGAATTTTACTTTTACGCTTGCCATACGTTTGTTGTTGTTAAAGTTGCCGGGCCAAGGTAACGAGCAAGCGTACAATTCTATATTGGAATCCGATAACGCTGCCGATCGGGCGACAATCCAACTCTTATATTCGCAATCGCTCCTTAGCCTGTTTTGCAAGGTTGAGAATCTCAAGACTCAGAGCTTTCAGCTCGCGGGTCCGTTGCTCCAGCATAGCGATCTGATGCGGGATAGCAACGTTGGAAAAGTGTGCGTTGATGGCTTTTACAATCTGGTTATAGTTGTTCCCGAACTTTTGAAATTGGAAATAAAAATCATTCAGCCGGGCGATAAACTGCGTCTTTGACGGGTCGCGTTTGATGACGACGAACTCTTCGGCGAAGATGCGTTTGACGATAAACCGACTGCGGTTATGCTCAAGTCCGGCTTTGCAGAGCAACTCGTTGAAGCGGATGTTTTGCTCTTCATTGAGCCGGAAGGAGTATTTATAACTCGGAGTTCGAAATTGTTGTGTGTGTTTTCGGTCGGTATTCATAATATCGGTTAAAAAGGCGTTCGACTTGGGAGAACGCCCGGCCTCGCAGAGCGGGCACCTTTCGTATGCCGAAAAAATTTTCGGCATACGAAGGTACAGCTCGCTCCCATCTGGCGATGGGAAAAAGCCGCGCCGGAGAACTGCTATCGAAAGTTTGAAAACTCCTCCGCTACGGCTTCCGGGACTGGGGCTGTTCCCGGTGCAATATTACAACCGTCCGGTACGAAAAAAAAGCCCGCCGAACGGACTGGAGCGGTCGTGAGCGGACATCGGAATCGAGGTATTTCTGTCGGTTGTATCTTGCAGCATGAAAGGCAAGTTTTCTTATTCCGTTCATTATCCCGATATAAACTGTATTAAACAGAAAACGGTATTTTGAATGGTTTAAAACATAAAACCAAACACACGAGCTTTATGACCGTATAACGAATATTCAATCTCAAAAACATTGTACCATGGATTCATTAAAAGAAACTGACAAACCTGCAACAAACCTTCCGAAGCATCCCCGTATCGAAGTCGACGAGGAACTGATGCGTCAGATGATCGCCGGACAAGCTCCTTTGGACTCGAAAGTCGTCCGTAGGATTCCCGAGCCGGAAGAGGAAAATACGGACGCTCCCGAGGGAAACACATCGGCACCAACTGCTGAAAAAACAAATGTCGACACCCAAACGACTACTGGAAAGGAGTCGGCCGGATTCCGGCGTAAAAAGATCGCGCTGCCGGATTTCGAACGCACGTTCTTCGCG
>OJRW01002149.1_pt1 | contig 14033 bp, 13 predicted proteins | sample 1599231 | NCBI WGS metagenome assembly OJRW01 (sample SAMN04168656, study PRJEB22393) | human gut metagenome | biome: human gut microbiome; feature: stool | host: Homo sapiens | collected 2014-03-17
AGCATAAATTCTGTGCATCGCGAAGCGTGTTGCTGAGAACGGAGTGAACAGTAACAAACAGGGATTTCCCTCCTGCCGCAAAAATGCCGTTTTTGTTGTATTTCCATCCAAACAGCGTTAAAATGAGTACTATATATTTTTATAAAGGAGTAATCTTTTTATGGATCGAAACAGCTGTCTGAATTATTTTCAGGCGTTTCCCTTCTGGGAACATATGACGGAAGAAGATCGGAATTTTCTTCTTGATAACATTCGCGAGCTTCATTACCCGGCAGGTGCTGCCATACAGTCTGAAGAGCGCCAGTGCCTAGGAACTCTTTTTCTTCTGAAGGGAGTTCTCCGTGTTTATCTACTGTCCGCTCAGGGAAAAGAGGCAACCCTGTACCGTTTAAAGGACAGTGACATCTGCACTCTTTCCGCCTCCTGCATGCTTTCTGCCATTACATTTGATGTACAGATCGATGCAGAAACAGATTGTGATCTGCTTCTGCTTCCGGCAGTTCCTTTTTCCCGGCTGATGAAAAACAATATCTATCTGGAAAATTTCATCTACAAACGGACAACTGAACATTTCTCAGATGTGATCGCAGGAATCGAACGGACATTTTTTATGACTCTGACTCAGAGAATCGCAGCCTTTCTTCTGGATGAAGCTGCAGATACCGGTTCCGATGAGCTCACTCTCACACAGGAAGCCATCGCCCGCTCCATCGGGAGTGCCAGAGAAGCTGTCAGCCGCAGCCTTAAAAAAATGAATAAAGACGGCTCTATCCAGATCTCACGGGGATCGATCCGCATTCTGGATAAAAGACGTCTTTATGAAATGATGAATACTTTTTAATTTGAAGATGTTTTAGGTGCCGGCTGCAAGATCCACCAGAACAGCATCGGCATAATAGTCATTACCGGCCACATATAACGGATCATCCCATTTACAGGAGACACAAGACATATCAGTATATTCAGCACCGGTATGGCAAAGATCAGGAGTTTTTTCCATTGTTTCTTCACCAGAAGATATCCCATCAGCAACAGAGTAAGCCAGGTATACGTTCCTGCACTTAAGATAAGTCCCAGCCCAGGTGCACGCATCCATAATTCATCATAAAGCCTGAATAGATACTGGATCTTTTTTGGGCCCACATAGCTGACATCAATCCCGGATTTTTTCTGATACAGTTTATCTATGTAAAACCGGTACACGCCCTGCTGTCCTCTTCCCATATGGAACGGATCATTATAGCTGTAGGTGTTATTCAATGTCGCCTGGACATATACTCCCGGATGACGACGGAACATGGCAAACCAGGCTTTAAAATAATCTTTCATGTATCCATCCAATTTAGGATCATTATCATCATCTCTGAACCTAAATGTAATTTTCACAGGATCCGACAGTTCCGGATTATACTTCTCGGCAAGAACATCATAATCCAGGATCCTGTTTATCGCTTTCTTCTCACTTGCGGTTACATCATCCGGATATTCTCTCAGATATCGGGCAGTCTGCTGAAACGGTACCGAAAGCATTTCACATCGGGATCCAGGTGCCACGCCAAGGGCAGGTGCTGCCCCCTTTTCTACGCCCAGATAGCAGGCAAAAACACAGACAGCCACAATAAATGCATATTTCCTCGCGCCCTTTACCAGGAAGAAAAACAAAAGGATCAAAGAAGGCAGGACTAGATGAATGCCATTATTTCGGGTAAGACAAACACTGATTCCCAGAAGAAATAAATATACTGCCTTTCTCTTGGAAAAGGAATGACAAATATCTATATACACTGCAAAATACAAAGTAATGACTGCCGTATACAATCCGTCTTTGATCACTGCCTGGGCATAGCTTCCAAATATGGGAACAAATGCAAACAGCAGAACAGTACCAAAAAGTATCCATTTTGGAGCCTTCCATCTGTACAGATAGCGGACTACCGCACTGTAACACCAGATTTCCACAGAAGTAAACACAATGACGATCAGAAATACTCCAAAATTATAACACCAGACAGTTTTTCCAAGTGTCAGCAGTCCACCCATGATCATCGTCAGGACCCATGGATGATGATTGTCCAGCGGCATGGCTCCCAAAAATACATCCAGCTGCCGAAATCCATCTGCCGGGATCGAACCTGGGAGAAATGCCAGGATAAACGGTGTCCATCCAATGATCATAGATATCTTTGCCAGGCGGAACCACATTACTTCTTCCTCTCTGGCCGGGATACGCCCGCAGGCTTTTCGGAAAAACTCCATCTCAGGAATCCTCCAGAAATAAGTGATTCCCATATCACAGATAATATAAAATCCTATAAAACATCCGGCTGAGATCAGGATCTGTTTCTTTGCGCCAAACAGAAAATCCCAGTTTCCATTTGTAAAATAAGAAGTTCCAAGAAGCATTCCCGCCGAAAAGATCACTGCCAAAACATGTGCCTGCCAGTTTCTGTATTTCCGGTAGTCCTCCCATCCTTTCACGTATAAAATAAGAAGCAGGATCCATGCAAGCAAGCTCGTGCATCCCAATCCATTATAAACATCACTCATTTTTTCTACAGAAGTATTTCCATCCATTGGAAGGCCTGTAAAAGAAAAGGCCAGCGCTGTGATCATTGCCGCGATCACAGGCACTGCATTCTTTTTTATTATTTTCTCATCCATATTTTTATTAACCCTTGTCTAAAATTTTCAGTAAACCAACAATGCTCCGGAAACCGTTTCGGTTCCCAGAGCTGTATCTGTTTTTCTGTTTTCCGTTTTGGTTACTGAAGCGCTGCCTCAAGCTCTGTCTTTGATGTCAGTCCCACAAAACGTGCGGTCTCTTTTCCTTCTTTGAATACCAGCAGTGTGGGGATACTCATGATCTTGTACTGCTGTGCCAGTGATGGCTCTTTGTCTACGTCAACCTTGCCAACCTCATATCCGGCTTCTGCAAGCTCTTCCACGACCGGAGCCTGACGTCTGCATGGTCCGCACCAGGTTGCCCAAAAATCTACCAGTACCGGCTTTTCTGCCTTTAATACCTCAGTTTCAAAATTGTCTGTTGTAAAAACTTTTGCCATGATAAAATTCCTCCTTGATCCTGTATTTATTTTTAGTATCAGCTTATGCTTACGCCTTCAGAAGCTTCCGCACATACTGACAGGCGGAAAGTCCTGCCTGGGCACCGTCATGAACAGCTTTTGCCACCTGGAGAAGTCCACCGGTGCAATCACCTGCTGCATACAGTCCCGGAACTGTAGTCTCCATCTCTTCATTGACCCGGATATTTCCCTTTTCATTCAGTTCTGCTCCGATCTGGCGGGCCATCTCCGAGCTTCCGGCTGTACCAAGTGCTACAAAGACTCCCTCTGCCGGCACAAAAGAATCTGCTCCGGTACCTGCTTCCTGCATGGACACATCACTTTTCAGGCGGATGCCGGAAACACGCTCATCTCCTTCGATCGCCTGGATCTTCATGGTGTTAACCGGAAGCGGATTTTCTCTTGAAAATTCCGGTTTCTTTCCATCTGTAAAGATCGTCACACGGGAAGCGGTATGAGAAAGTTCTTCTGCTTCATGAAGAGCAAAATCACTGTTTCCAAGCACTGCCACTTCTTTTCCTCTGTAAAAAAATGCGTCACATACTGCGCAGTAGCTGACACCTTTTCCCTCAAATTCCTTTACTCCCGGAATCCTGGCAGAAGCTCTCCTGCTTCCGGTTGCCAGGATCACGCTGCGTGCCTCAAAATCTCCTACGGTAGTTTTCACCTCAAAAGTATCAAAACCACCCATTCCCACAACCTGGGCATCCAGGATCCGTACTCCAAGTGCTCTTGCCTGGGCAAGACCTCTTTCGAAAAGCTCTCTGCCAGACAGCGGCTGCTCCAGTCCGTAATAGTTCTCGATCTTCTCCGCTTTTTCCAGTGAACCGATCCCTGTATTTATGATCAGCGGATCCATATTTCCTCTTGCCGCATAAAGTGCTGCCGAGATCCCGGCCGGACCTGCTCCTATGATAATGATATTCTCCATTTCAGACACCTGCTTTCTTCTTCGTTTGGATCTGTTCTATAATATACGCTTCGCATTGGTCTGTTTCTGTGATCAGGTCACTTTTCCTTCACAGAAGTCATTATATCACATTCCCCCAAAATTACACCTTTTTTTCAATAGCTTTTATTTGCGTCTGTTTCTCTTCTATGCTATTATTATAACGACTTTAACCAATTAAATGAATCAAGATGATACCCCTGCGGGATCATAAATATCTGCTTGACCTGTAAGGAAACAGATTCCTTATATTTATCAATAGATCATGAATCATAAAAAGGAGCCTAATCTCTATGAGAAATTTTGAATATTTTACCCCTACCCGGGTTATTTTCGGAAAAGATACACACCTTAAGATCGGCACTGTTCTAAAAGAGCAGAACTGCAGCAAAGTACTGATCCATTATGGCAGCCACAGTGCAGTAAGCTCCGGTCTGATCGATGAGATCCGATCTTCTCTGGATGAAGCTGGAATTTCCTATGTCACTCTTGGCGGTGTGGTTCCCAATCCCCGTCTCTCCAAGGTACGTGAAGGTATTGAGCTTTGCCGCAAAGAACAGGTTGATTTTCTTTTGGCTGTTGGCGGTGGCAGCGTTATTGATTCCTGCAAGGCCATCGGCTATGGACTTGCCAATCCGGATACAGATGTATGGAACTTTTTTCTCCGCACCGAAACCCCAAAAGCCTGTCTTCCTGTAGGCGTTATCCTGACGATCGCAGCTTCCGGAAGTGAAATGAGCGGATCCTGTGTGATCACCAATGAAGAGGGCTGGCTGAAACGGAGTAGTGCCCGCAACGATCTGTGCCGCCCACGTTTTGCTATTTTAAATCCCCGCCTCACCTATACCCTGCCGCAATATCAGACCGAAAGCGGCTGTGTGGATATCCTGATGCATACTATGGAACGGTACTTTGTAAATATCGAAACCATGGAGATCACCGACAGTATCAGCGAATCTCTGATGCAGACCGTGATCTATAACTCCCGGATCCTGATGAAGGAGACGGATAATTATACTGCACGGGCAGAGATCATGTGGGCCGGCAGTCTTTCCCACAATGGACTTACCGGCTGCGGAACCGGCGGTGGTGACTGGGCCTGTCACCAGCTGGAGCATGAACTGGGCGGCACCTACGATGTGGCTCACGGAGCCGGTCTTGCCGCTTTGTGGGGAAGCTGGGCACGTTACGTTTATGATGCAAATCCGGAACGCTTTGCCCAGTTTGCAGTCAATATCTTTGACATTCCCTGCAGTACCGACTTCAACAAAACTGCTCTTGCCGGCATAGAAGCCATGGAAGATTATTTCCGTTCCATCCAGATGCCTACCAGCCTTCATGAGCTTGGTCTTGATCTTACAGAAAAGGAGATCCATGATCTGGCGTTTAAATGCAGCTTTGAAGACACCCGTACCATCGGTGTGTTCAAACAGCTTAACATGAAAGATATGGAAAAAATCTATCTTGCTGCCAGATAAATCTGTAGCCATAATATTGCAGATGTTTTTTTGAAAATCAGATTTTTCAGAAAAACATCTGCTTTTTTTATTTTTTCCTTGCATTCTCTACATAAATGTGTTAAAGTAACAAAGTACTCGAAAGAGACATGCCCAGATAGCTCAGTTGGTAGAGCAGAGGACTGAAAATCCTCGTGTCGCTGGTTCGATTCCGGCTCTGGGCATTATTTTTTTACTCTGATCGCAGAATAGCCTCTGCTGGTCAGAGTTTTTTTATACAAAAAACTGCTGCAAATCCCTTGTGGAATCTACAGCAGTCTTTTTCTGATCACTGAAGCAAATAAACTTCTGTATAAAACACGCCCTTCTGCTCTGCTTCGGAGTGTGTTGCCACATATACATCAATGCAATTGGTCCGGATCGCTCCTCCGCAGTCCTCTGCAACATAAACCTGTCCATTGATCACTACTTTGGAACCGTATGGGATCTGACTCGGATCCACTGCGATCGTACGGTTGGTAGTGGCCGTTACTCCTGTGGAAGTAATTCCATTCGCCCATGGTCCGCAGCAGATGCTGCACGGACAATAATGCGTGATCCGGAATGTTCCCAGTGGTTTCAGTGTCGCGTCAGAAGATACTGATACCGGCGTTCCGATCTGTACGCCAGCTGCGGTACTTCCGGAACCACCTGTGGAAGTTACACCATCCACCGCATCCGCAAAAACGCCCTCCCCGGAACTCTTGGTAAGGGATCCTGCTTTTGTATTCTTTTCCTGCTCTGCCTTGGCCACTTCCGTAGCCTGATAACCTTCCAGACAGCTGGTCGGAATATAGCCGACGTGATCTGAACCACTGTCATCTGTGTAAACGATCCTGCTCCAGATAGCATCTACCGTACCTGTTCTTTTCAACTCATCATCCTGAAGGACCTCTCCTACAACCTCTCCGTCCTTCTTGCCGGGATAATCCAGGATATCACTGTCCTGTGCCGCTGTAACTGTATCCGTAAATTTATTTACGATCTCCATATCACTGAGCACGCTGTCCGAAACATAACCGATGATCTTGTCCTCACCTTTCTTTTGGAAGGTCACCTTGCTCCAGCCATTGTCACAGACTGCAACTCTTTCAAGTTTCGTTCCCAGGATCACAGAACGCAGCTCTGTACCACTGTCTCCCGGATTGGACCGGATTTCCGTATTTTTCGCTGTAACATAAAGCGTATCACTCTTCGCCAAAACATTTACTGTGTTTCCCGCCCCATCATCGATCTGAAACTGCTGAGGTGTTTTTTTCTCCTTTGTATATGTATCCAGTGTTGCTTCATATCCCAATACCTCTGCTGATACGGATGCAGGGAAAAGCATAGAAGCACATAAAATAACTACCAGAAGCTTTTTTCGCATGAAATCTTGCCTCCTTTATTCCGGCATTCTACGGTTTGTCCCGACTATCATAGCATATCAGATCATATTTTGCAATTTCACAGGACAGTCTTCAGAAATTTTTAACAAAAAGATCATATTTTTTAACTGGTCAAATCTATCCGTAACGGATACAATACTTATATGAATATAAAACACAAGAAACCAACCCTTACTAAAAAACAGCGCCACAAACTCCGTGTACAGCAGGTGCGAAGGCAGAAGATCTTTCTGACATGTCTTTTTCTGCTGATCGTGGGCTGTATCCTTCTGCGTTTTTCCAAATTTTCCGGCAGGCAGGAGGAAGCCCATCAGATCAATGCAGCCTGTGAAGCTTATCGCGATGAGGTCTCCAGCGAAGCAGCACAATATGATATGTCCAAGTATGTAGACCTGATCCTGGCTGTGATGATGCAGGAAAGCTCCGGACAGGGTACCGATCCCATGCAGTCCTCAGAAGGAGCCTACAACACCAGATATCCTCAGCAGCCCAATGGTATCACAGATCCTTCTTACTCTATTTCCTGTGGCATCCAGGAGCTGAAATATGCTCTGGATAAAGCCGGCTGTACCGGTCCGACTGATCTTTCCAAGATCCGTCTGGCTCTGCAGGCATACAATTTCGGAGCCGATTCCTATTTTGCTTATCTGGAAGAAAACGGTCAAACTGTGTGGACGGCCCAAAGTGCTCAGGCCTTTGCTCAGATGGCAAGCGGCGGCACACAACGTGATGAAGATGATCCCCTTCATGATCCTGCCGGTCCATGGGACTATGGTGACCAATACTATCCGGATCATGTTTTGCGCTATTACCACTTAGACAATAACTCATAAACCAGCGAAATATTGTCATATACAAGTTCTATTTCAGATGTCTGGAATAAACTTTATATGTTGTATATAATTTCAAAAAAATTCCAAAAAACATTTGACAGAATATAAAATCTATGCTAATATATGTCTTGTCGCTGAGGGAAATATGTGAAGCGATAAGGCATATGCGATAGTGGCGTAGTTGGTAACGCGCGACCTTGCCAAGGTCGAGACCGCGGGTTCGAGCCCCGTCTATCGCTCTTCAGAACTCTGAGTTTTTCAGAGTTCTTTTTTCATTTTTAAAACTATCCTTTTTCGATCAAAAAGTCCCGAGTCTGATCTCTTTTTTCCAGAAATTCAGATTCGGGACTTTATATTTTTTATCTTTTATTTCAGCTGCATATCATGGCCAAGGCATGCATCTTTTAGTGATGGAAAAGGCGGATTCCTGTAAATGCCATCACCATTCCATACTTATTACATGTATCGATAACTGCGTCATCACGTACAGATCCACCCGGCTCTGCAATATATTTTACACCGCTCTTATATGCGCGCTCGATATTATCACTGAACGGGAAGAATGCATCGGATCCCAGTGTCACGCCGGTAAGACCATCCAGCCATGCTCTCTTCTCTTCTTTTGTGAACACTTCCGGCTTCTCTGTGAATGTCTTTTCCCATGCACCATCTGCAAGGACATCCATATATTCCTCACCAATGTAAACATCAATGGCATTATCTCTCTCCGCACGTGTGATCGTGTCTTTAAACGGAAGCTCCAGTACCTTCGGGCACTGACGGAGGTACCAGTTATCTGCTTTCTGGCCTGCAAGGCGTGTACAATGTACACGGGACTGCTGTCCTGCACCAACGCCGATAGCCTGTCCATCCTTAACAAAGCATACGGAATTGGACTGTGTATATTTCAGGATGATCAGAGAAACCTTCATATCTCTCTTGGCTTCTTCCGTAAGCTCTTTATTCTCTGTTACAATATTGGAGATCAGCGCATCATCAATTGCCAGCTCCTGGCGGCCCTGCTCAAAGGTGACTCCAAATACCTGTTTGTGCTCCAAAGGTTCCGGTACATAGTTTTCATCGATCTGGATCACATTGTAATTGCCTTTTTTCTTCTGCTTCAGAATTTCAAGAGCCTCCTCTGTATATCCTGGTGCGATCACACCATCAGAAACCTCTCTCTTGATCAGCATTGCGGTATCTTTGTCGCAGACATCAGAAAGAGAAATAAAATCACCAAATGATGACATACGATCTGCACCTCTTGCTCTTGCATACGCACATGCAAGCGGGGAAAAATTCTTCCAGTCCATATCATCTACCCAGTAGATCTTTGCCAGTGTCTCATTCAGCGGAAGTCCGATGGAAGCACCTGCCGGAGATACATGCTTAAATGAAGTTGCTGCCGGAAGTCCGGTTGCTTTCTTAAGGTCACGTACCAGCTGCCAGCCATTAAAGGCATCCAGGAAGTTGATGTATCCTGGTCTTCCGGAGAGTACCTGGATCGGAAGCTCACTTCCATCTGCCATATAGATCTTTGATGGTTTCTGATTTGGGTTACATCCGTATTTTAACTGTAATTCTTTCATGAAAAAGCTCCTCCGTTCTCTGTGATATCCCTATTTTCTTATTTATTCTTGTTTACGATCCTGGATTCATATTTTCCTGTCTCAATGTCAATAAAACGAACAAAGAGAGAAACTTTATTATCCTGGTTCAGGCTCTTCCAGAGGAGATCCGTAAACTCATCAATATCGCTTGGGATCTCTACCAGCTTCGGCTCTCCCTCGAAACTTGGAAGTGGATTTCCATCGCATTTATAAGTATGGATAAAACGTCCCTGTCCTGCCGCCGCATTCTCATAGGCGAATGTATAACGAAGACAGGAATCCGGATTTCCGTTATTGCTCTTTAAAATAGACATCGCATAATTGAATTTACCGTCTTCAACATGAAGAACACCTGAAATACGAGGTGTATAGTTCGGCGCATCCGGCTCAAACTCTCTGCTGCGGAGAGACTGTTCAAAGGTGAGCTGTCTGTCCATTCCCTCATAGATCGTATCTGTCTGATCACCGTTTGTTACGATGGTCTTATTTCCAAGGACACGTACCGGTGCATAAATGATCAGGCTCGGGTCTGTAAGCTTGGATGGATCAAAAGCCTGTGTACGGATTCCTTCCCCATCCTCAACAAAAATACGGTTTCTGCTGTTCTCGCTTCTTCCCATAATAAAATATGCAGTAACTGCATGTTTCCCGTCAGCGGAACGTCCGATCACAATTCCTCTTCCCGGATAGGAATTTTCTTTCAGTTCTTTTTCAAGTGAAAATGTCGTCATTTTTCACAGTCCTCCTTGTCTAATGTAAGGCCCGGGGCTTATCCCAGGATATGAACGGTAACAAAAAACCGCCTGGACACCCCTTATCAGGCTGCCCAGGCGGTCGGCTTCTCACTTCACTGCACTCCCTGTAGGTAATCCTACTTTCCGCCAGTCATGCAGCTTCTGCTGTTATACTACAATACTTCTTCTTAATTTTCAAGCCCCTATTTTCAGAAATTATTTTTCCCGACTTCTTGTTGCTCACAAAATAAACAATAACACTTTATTTCCCCTGTAATGCATAATCTGTCTGGATCTGTGCTGCAATGTCTGATTTCATCTGGATCCATGCATCGGGATTTTCCACGTAATACTTCGGACAGTCTTTACCTGTGACATCATAATGACGGATCACCTGATCCGAAGTCAGTCCAAAGCGTGTACAAAGCCACGCTGTCAGCTTTACCGCTGAATCATAAGTTGCTGTATTAAACTGCCCTGTTTCATCCGGATGGCAGCATTCAATGGATATGGTATCTACATTTCTGGAATTTGTGGCATAGGATATTTCCGAAGTGGGAATACATTGTACCACTTCTCCCTCCAACCCTACCACAAAATGACTGCTGACTTTGTTGTCCTGCGTTATCGCAAGATTTTCAAAATAATTCCGGTTGGATACGGCAGTAGATCCCGGATTGGCCGTATAATGAATGGCTATATAATTTACCTGTTCCATAGAAATCTGTGGTCTGGAATAGGAATTCGGTGTCAAAAGCTCCACATCAATAAAAGGTGCTCCTTCTGCCTGCCATTGTTCCGGTCCGCCATTTCCGCTGGCATTCCCGGATATTTCTTCCTGTCCGGACTGAGTTTCACTCTGTTCCATGCGCATCTCAAAAAATGCGTATCCTAACGCACACGCAGCAAAAGCAACGATCACAATGATACATATCAGCACAATCCTCTGCAGGATCTTGATCGGGTTCTTTTTTCTCAAAGACTTCTTTTTTCTTCTGGAAGACCCGGAGGAAGTTTTCTTTACGGAAACAGGCCGCCCGCTATGGGACGGCCTGGGTGACTTTTTACCGGTCTTACCTTTTTTTCCTTTATTATTCATCTACACTGTAGTTTGGAGCCTCTTTTGTGATATGGATGTCATGTGGATGTGACTCCTTGAGAGATGCAGCGGAGATCTTAATGAATCTGCCTGTTGTTTTCAGCTTCTCAATGTTCTCTGCTCCGCAGTAACCCATACCGGATCTTAAACCGCCAATTAACTGGAATACGGTATCCTCAACGTGTCCTTTGTATGCAACACGTCCTTCAACACCTTCTGGAACAAGCTTCTTGGCGTTCTCCTGGAAGTAACGATCCTTGCTGCCGTTCTCCATAGCTGCAATAGATCCCATTCCACGGTATACTTTATATTTTCTTCCCTGATAGAGCTCGAATGTTCCCGGGCTCTCATCGCATCCAGCAAACATGCTGCCCATCATGCAGACATTGGCGCCTGCCGCGATAGCCTTGGTGATGTCTCCGGAATACTTGATTCCACCATCTGCGATGATCGGGATTCCGTAGCTGTTGGCTACTTCATAGCAATCCATAACAGCAGTAACCTGCGGTACACCGATACCTGCAACAACACGTGTGGTACAGATAGATCCAGGTCCGATACCAACTTTAACTGCATCTACACCAGCTTCGATCAGTGCCTTGGTAGCTGCTCCTGTTGCAACGTTACCTGCGATAACCTGAAGTTCCGGATATGCAGCCTTGATCTCGCGGACTGCTTTTAAGATATTCTCAGAATGACCATGTGCGGAATCAATTACGATTACATCCACATTCGCTTTCACAAGTGCATCTACACGTGCAAGTACATTGGCTGTGATACCAACTGCCGCACCACAGAGAAGACGTCCCTGTGCATCCTTGGCTGCAAGCGGATATTTGATCTGTTTCTCGATATCCTTGATGGTAATGAGTCCTTTTAAATAATACGGTAATTCTTTTTTAGAAATCTCACCCACTACAGACATATCAATCATCCCATCATCTAAAGATGAATAATACCCTGCCTGATAGCCTCCACCAAAATAATGTCCATTACAAAATGTACATATAAGAACATTTCCTTGATAGATATCTTTATTGTAAGTATAGATTTCTGTTGGATAAAACTTCAAATGAAAGATTTTATCTAAAATCGTAAAACTATATTGCATAATTCTTGGAAATAAGGTTGTCTTACGATTTGTATTCACTAGATTTCCAACATCAGCATCTAAACCACAACAAAAGACATTGATACAATATAAATCTTCTTTGCATTGAATCACATCAATTGCTTTGGCTTGCTTATTTAATGACTCTTTAAAAATCTTTATCGCATCTAAATTTTTGTAGATGCTTCTAGCAAAATCATTACCTGTTCCTTGCGGAATGACAACGAGTTCATGAAAAGATCCTACCATGCCATTGACCACCTTATGAACAAAACCATCGCCACCTATCGCATATAAACGACAAACTTCCTTTTCATCTTGATAAGATAAGGCTATCTTTCTTGCATCATCTAAATCTTTGGTATAGCGTAATTCATAACGTTTTCCTTGCATCATTGTTACTATACAATTAATCAAACTTTTAGAAGTATCTGGTTTTAATATAAAGATATGTTTCATGTTTATCACCTTATCCATTATAACATAAAAGAGAGTGCAATTAACACTCTCCATCTTATCTTCTTTTCTTATTCTTTCTATAAAGACAACAAATAATAAAAGCAATAATTAAAATAGCTACAACAATAGCTTTATTAAAAACTTCAACCGGTTCAAAAAAAAACACCGATACTTCCTGATAAAAAAATCATCCCTAATAAACACATTATAAATACAATAATAAGAGCCTTTTTCATAATTACCTCCATATAAAAACAATTGATCTATGATCAATGTATCATAAACCAACCGTTCTTTCATTATTTATAACTTAAATGACATCTTTCAAACATAAATGACATTCTATCTATTAATTGATGAAGCAATTTTATGATAAGTATGTCTTTTACCACGAATCGCAATTGATAATGCCATAATATTTTCAGGTAAGGCAATACCACAGAATCCTGCATCTCCAATATGTTGAATATCAATTCCACATCTTTTATTTAATAAAGCAATTTCACGAATTGTTCCTTCATCTGCACCTTCTTGGCTTGTACCAATCGCACTTAATGATAAAGCCCCATGAGCTTTAATATAACGGCAAGCTTCAGTCACTTCTTGTTCAGATAAACCTGGAACTGTATTAACTGCTGGCATTAAAATAACATCTGCCCCTGCTTCAATGAACTCTTTGATACTATTCATATCAACGATTGGTTCATCGATTCCAGCTGCATGCATTTTCCCTGCAATAATTAATCCTTTAAAATATTTTTTAGCTTCTTTGATTGCTTCGCAAATTGAATGATTTGAAACTCCAACTCCTGGATTTCCTGTTAAACAAATAAAGTTGAAACCTAATTCTTGAGCTTTAATATAAGTTTCTTTTCTTGCTTGTCTACCTGTAGAAATCACACGTCTTTCTTCCATTAATTCAGCTTCTAAATCAACTGGTTCTAGATTACATCCAATTGGACGACCAACGATTTCTTTTAATTTTTCTACAGGATTATCACATTCTGGTAACCCTTTGATTTCTGGGTTATTACAATCAAAACAATTTAATAAAACCATGTCACTTCCAAATGAAACAGCAAGTTCAGCATTTGTAAGATCTCCTAATAAAGGTTCAATCGCAACAACTGTTTCTGTCATCACAGTTCTTCCTTCACTAGCAAGAATAGCTTGTTTTAATTCTTGTCCATCCATTTTCAACATTTCACTACTTGTACAACTTAATAATCTTTTCATTTCTTAAAACCTTCCTTTTCATGTCTCTATTATCC
>OJRW01002182.1_pt1 | contig 13875 bp, 9 predicted proteins | sample 1599231 | NCBI WGS metagenome assembly OJRW01 (sample SAMN04168656, study PRJEB22393) | human gut metagenome | biome: human gut microbiome; feature: stool | host: Homo sapiens | collected 2014-03-17
CTGTGCTGGTGGTGCTGGCGGTGCTGTGGTTCGCCCTGTTCGGAGTGTTCCGCTACCGGGTGCGCAGCTGGGTGGCCCGCTGGGTCTGCGGCGGCAGCTTCGAAAAATCCAAGACGCAGTTCAGCCTCGAGCCGCTGAGCCAGCCCGCCGCCCTCCTTTCGGGGGAGACGGTGCTGTGGTACAACACCGAGTTCCGCACCCGTCTGATGAAGGGCGAAGCCCTTCTGGTCCCCCGGGTGCAGAAAGTGCTGCCCGGCCTCGACCTGCAGGAGGCACGCAAGGTCAGCGGCCAGCTGCTCAATCTGGCCGACGGCGTGTGGAGCGCTCACAGCTCCACCGTCCCCGGCGAGGCCGAGAGCATGACCCTTCTTGTCCTGAATGAGGAAACGGCCCTCCGCAAAGTGGAGGCCGAATATAAGGCCAGCCGCCCGGGCTATCTGGTCTTCCTCGTGGACGGCTACGACGACGTGTTCAGCGATATGCTGGACAGCGAGCGCGCCCGCCTGCTGGAAGGCATCAACCGGGTGCTGGAAGATATGATCGGCCGCGGCACGGGCTTTCTGCGCCGGGTGGCCAGCGGCCGCTACATCGCTGTGGTGGAAGAGCGCCAGCTGGAGCAGTTCGCCAAGCGCGGCTACGACGTGCTGGACAAGATCCGCGCCCTCGACCCCAGCGTGAACCTCTCCATCTCCATCGGCATCGGGCGCGGGGCCAAGACCCTGCGGGAGGCTCAGGACATGGCCGTTCAGGCGCTGGATATGGCGCAGGGGCGCGGCGGCGACCAGGCCGCCGAGATGACCCCGGACGGCTTTACCTTCTACGGCGGTGTCAGCCACGGCGTGGAAAAGCGCAGCAAGGTGCGCAGCCGCATCGTGGCCGACCAGCTGGTCAGGCTCGTCAAGGAGGCGGACCATGTGGTCATCATGGGCCACCGGATGAGCGACCTGGACGCCATCGGCTCTGCCGAGGGCGTGCTGCGCATCTGCAAGATCTGTGATGTGCCGGCAGTCATCGCCGTGCGCCGTGACGCCACCCTGGCGGGCAGCCTCATCAACGCCCTCATCGCGGCAGGGCAGGAGGACGACTTCATCGACCCCAAGGGCGCTCTGCCCATCATTTCCCAGAGAACGCTCTGTATCGTCGTGGATACATACCAGCTGGGTCTGGTGGAGAGCCGCGAGATACTGGAAAAATGCGGCAAGGTGGCCGTCATCGACCACCACCGCAAGGGCGTCGGCTTCATCGAGAAGGCCGACCTCGTCTGCCACGAGCCCTATGCATCCTCGGCCAGTGAGCTGGTCACGGAGTTCTTGCAGTATGTGGGCGACCGGGACGACAAGCCCAACCGCATCGAGGCCGAGGGACTGCTCTCCGGCATCATGCTGGACACCCGTGACTTCACCCTCCACACCGGCGTGCGCACCTTCGAGGCCGCTGCGGCCCTCCGCCGCTACGGCGCGGAGACGGAGCACGTGCGTCAGCTCTTTGACGTGAGCATGGTGGAGTACACCACCAAGGCCAGGCTGGTATCGGAAGCCCAGATGTACCGGGGCTGCGCCATCACCGTCAGCGGCGAGGTGGCCCCCGAGGCCCGGGTGGCCATCGCTCAGGCGGCCAACGACCTGCTGACCATCCAGAACGTGGAGGCCAGCTTCGTGGCCGTGCAGGTGGGCGGCGGCGTCAACATCTCGGCCCGCAGCCTCGGCGCGGTGAATGTGCAGGTCATCATGGAGGCTCTGGGCGGCGGCGGTCATCAGACCATGGCAGCGGCCCAGCTCAAGCATATCACCCCGGAGGCGGCCCACAGCCGCATCCAGACGGCCATCGACCAGTACCGGGAGGCCCAGAAAAAGAGCGGCCTCGAGTCGGAATCCGAACAGAAGAAAAAGGATAAACAGTAATGAAACAGTACGATTATCTTATCGTTGGCGCTGGCCTGTACGGCGCGGTATTTGCCCATGAGGCCAAGAAGGCCGGCAAGCGCTGCCTCGTCATCGACAAGCGCGCTCATATCGCAGGCAACATCTACACCGAAGAGGTGGAGGGCATCAACGTCCACCGCTACGGCGCCCACATCTTCCACACCAACAACAAGGCTGTGTGGCAGTACGTCAACCAGTTCGCGGAGTTCAACCGCTACACCAACAGCCCTGTCGCCAACTATCACGGCGAGATCTACAACCTGCCCTTCAATATGAACACCTTCAACAGGATGTGGGGCGTCGTGACCCCCGCCGAGGCGAAGGCGAAGATCGAGCAGCAGCGCGCCGAGGCCGGCATCACGGAGCCGAAGAACCTCGAGGAGCAGGCCATCAGTCTGGTCGGCACCGACATCTACGAAAAGCTCATCAAGGGCTACACCGGCAAGCAGTGGGGCCGCCCCTGCACTGAGCTGCCCGCTTTCATCATCAAGCGCCTGCCCGTCCGTTTTACCTACGACGACAACTACTTCAACGCCCTGTATCAGGGCATCCCCAACGGCGGTTATACCGCCATGGTGGAGAAGATGCTGGACGGCGTGGAAGTGCGCCTGGGCGTGGACTATCTGGCCGAGAAGGCAGAGCTGGACAAGCTGGCCGACAGGGTCGTCTACACCGGCCCGGTGGACGCCTACTTCGGCTACAAGCTGGGCGCATTGCAGTACCGCAGCGTCCGCTTTGAGACGGAGACGCTGGACACCGACAACTATCAGGGCAACGCCGTCGTCAACTACACCGATGCCGAGACGCCCTACACCCGCATCATCGAGCACAAGCACTTTGAGTTCGGCACCCAGCCCAAGACCGTCATCAGCCGCGAGTACAGCGCCGAGTGGAAGCCCGGCGATGAACCCTACTACCCGGTGAACGACGAGAAGAATGGCGCGCTCTACGCCGAGTACAAGAAGCTGGCCGACGCTGAGCCGGGGGTCATCTTCGGCGGACGTCTGGGCGAGTACAAGTACTACGACATGGATAAGGTCATCGAGGCGGCGCTGGACGTCGTGGGCAGGGAGCTGGCGTAAGCGTTGACGTAACAGCCCGATTGCTGTATACTAACCATAGAAATCCACCGGTTTCCCGGTGAGAAGTGAGGGATACTATCATGAAAGTGATTCTGAAGCAGGACGTCAAGGGCATCGGCAAGAAGGACGAGATCCACGAGGTCTCCGACGGCTACGCCCGCAACTTTCTGTTCCCGCGCAAGCTGGCCGCTGTGGCCGACGCCAGCGCGGTGAATATCGCCCGGGGCAAGGAGGCCGCTGCCGACTTCCACGAGGCTGAGAACGTGGCCGCCGCTCAGGCTGTGGCCGCGAAGCTCGAGGGCAAGACCGTGGTCATCAAGGCCAAGGGCGGTGCCTCCGGCCGTCTGCACGGCAAGGTCACCGGCAAGGAAGTCGCTGAGGCTCTGGCCCAGCTGGCCGGTTCTCCCATCGACAAGAAGAAGATCGAGCTGGAGACCAAGGACATCAAGGACGCGGGCGTCTTCAACGGCAAAGTCCGCCTCCATGTCGGTGTCGTGGCTTCCTTCAAGGTCCAGGTAGAAGTGGAGCAGGCCTGATTTGACCGCTATCTGCGCCCCCTCTCGGCAGGGGGCGCTTTTTGGCTTTACGGCATTTATATAAATAAAGCAGAAGGATAACGACCATGCCGAACGAACGACATTATAACGAACTCAACCTCGAGAGCGTGGGCATCAACCTGCCCTACAATATGCAGGCAGAGCAGAGCGTGCTGGGCGCGGTGCTGCTGAAACCCGAGACCCTGACCGATCTCGTCGAGATCATCCGGCCCGAGATGTTCTACACCCGGCAGAACGCTCAGATCTACTCCGAGATGCTCCGCCTCTTTACCAGCGACCAGACCATCGACTTCGTCACCCTGCTGGACGCCGTCATCTCGGACGGCGTCTTTCCCAGCGCCGACGAGGCGAAAGTCTACCTGACCGGCCTCGCCGAGACGGTCCCCAGCATCTCCAACGTCAAGGCGTATGCGCAGATCGTGCAGGAAAAGTATCTGGTGCGCCAGCTGATGGGTGTCGCAAAGGACATTTTGCAGGACGCGGGCGACGAGCCCGACGCCGACCTGCTGCTGGAAAACGCCGAGCAGCGCATCTATGAGATCCGCTCCGGCCGCGATTCCAGCGCCCTGACGCCCCTTTCTTCCAGCATGGTGGAGACGCTGACAAATCTGCAAAAGATCAGCGGCCCCGACGCCGACAAGTATAAGGGCATCCCCACCGGCTTCCGGCTGCTGGACACCGTCCTCACCGGCCTTGGCCGCGGCGACCTCATCATCCTCGCTGCCCGCCCCGGTATGGGCAAGACCAGTTTCGCGCTGAACATCGCTACCCGCGTGGCTATGCAGCAGAAGGTGCCGGTGGCCATCTTCAGCCTCGAAATGACGAAGGAGCAGCTGACCAACCGCATCCTCTCCGCTGAAGCGGGCATCGACAGTCAGGCGTTCCGCACCGGTGCGCTCCGGGCCGAGGACTGGGAGTATCTGGCCCTCGCCACCGAAAAGCTCCACGACGCACCGATCTATATGGACGACACCTCGGGCATCACCATCACCGAGATGAAGGCGAAGATCCGCCGGGTCAATCAGGACCCCGCCCGCCCCAACGTGGGCCTCATCGTCATCGACTATCTGCAGCTGATGACCAGCGGCCAGCGCAGCGAGAACCGCGTGCAGGAGATCAGCTCCATCACCCGAAACCTCAAGATCATGGCCAAAGAGATGAACGTGCCCATCATCGCTCTGAGCCAGCTGTCCCGTGCGGTGGAAAAGCAGGGCAACAACTCCAGCCACCGCCCCCAGCTGTCTGACCTGCGCGACTCCGGCTCCATCGAGCAGGACGCCGACTGCGTCCTTTTCCTGTACCGCGACTCCTACTACGCCAGCCAGAACCCCGACGGCGCGGAGGTGGACGCCGACACCGCCGAGTGCATCGTGGCAAAGAACCGTCACGGCGAGACCAGCACGGTGCCGCTGGGCTGGGACGGCGCCCACACCCGCTTTATGGATGTGGACTTCAAACGCTGATGAACTACGAAGAGATCTTACAGACGGTGCGCGGCTTCTGCGCCCGGGAAAAGCTGCTGGACGGAAAAAAGCATCTCGCGCTGGCTGTTTCGGGCGGGGCCGACAGCATGGCCCTGCTCTGCCTCATCCGCCCGCTGGCCGGGGAAAAGGGCATCGCCCTCACGGTCTGCCACGTCAACCACGGCCTGCGGGGGGAGACGGCGGACCGGGACGAAGCCTTCGTCCGGGAGGTCTGCGCCCGGCTGGGCCTGCCGCTGCGGGTGTTCCATGCCGCTGAGCTGGAAGCCGAGGCAGGAAAGCCCCGAGCGGGGGAGGACTGGGCGCGCCGCCTGCGGTATGCCTGCTTTGAGCGGGTGCTGGCCGACGGGATAGATGCCGTCGCAACTGCCCATACTGGGAGTGACCAGGCCGAGACGCTGCTGTTCCGGCTGGCCAGAGGTACCGGTCTCCACGGCGCGGCGGGCATCCGGCCCAGCCGCCCGGGCTATCTGCGGCCTCTGCTCTGCCTGACGAGGGCCGACACCGAGGCCGTCTGCCGCGCCTGCGGCGAACGCTGGGTCACCGACGAGACCAACGACGCCGACGACTACGCCCGCAACCGTCTGCGCCACGGCGCACTGCCCGCCCTCTGCGGGGTCAACAGCGCCGCCGAGCGCAATCTGGCCCGCTTCTGTGAGAAAGCCGCCAGGGCGGACGAATACTTCGCCCGGCAGGCGGATGCGCTGCTGGCTTCGGCCCGGGTGACGGACGCAAAAAGCCTGCCCGGCGGGGCGGGATATGCCCTGCGCAGCGGCCAGCCCGTGTGGATGTCAGAGCCTTTGCGGCAGACGGACCCGCTCATCCTCGACGTGGCCCTCCACAGCCTTGTGGAGCCGGTGCGGGACGCGGAGGAAAAATATATCCGCCTGCTGGCCGACCTTGTGGAAAAGGGCAGCGGCGCGGTGCAGCTCACCGACGCCGTCCGCTTCTGCGCCCGGGACGGCGTGCTCTGGCGGGAGGAAGCCGATAAAAACACCCGCCGGCAGGGCGAAAAAGCGGACGGTCCGAAATTTGAAGTATCCCTGCCGGAGGGCGGCGATTATCCGCTGCCCGGCGGCAGAACGCTGCATATCCGGGTGGTTTCGGCCTGTTTTGAAGAAAAAACACAGGGTGTTCATAAAAAAGACTTAAAAAATCAGGCAGATTATGCTAAAATAAACTCGATATGTCCTGTTCTGCGGCTGCGCTGCCGTCAGCCCGGCGACCGCTTCCGTCCGGCCGGGCGGGGGGTAGATCGGGAACTGCGCAAATGGATGAACGAGGCGGGCATCCCGCCCCGGGAACGGGACACGCTGCCGCTGCTGGCGGCAGGCAGACAGGTGCTGTGGGTCTGCGGAGAGGGCTTTGCCGATGGGCTGGCCCCCGGGCCGGACACCGGGCAGCTGCTGCAGGTGGAACTAGAAAATTTTGGAGGAATCGAATCATGAGCATGCATGACGATATTTTGAAGGTCCTCGTTTCGGAAGAGGAGCTGAAAGCGAAAGTGGCTGAGCTGGGCGCTCAGATCAGCAAAGACTATGAGGGCAAAAACCTCGTCCTCGTCTCCATCCTCAAGGGCTCGGTGGTCTTTATGGCCGACCTGATGCGCGCTGTGAGCATCCCGTGCAGCATCGACTTCATGGTGGTGTCCAGCTACGGCGGCGGAAACACCACCAGCACTGGCCTCGTCAAGATCATCAAGGACCTGGACGGCGACCTCTCCGGCAAGGACGTGCTCATCGTGGAGGACATCCTCGACACCGGCATCACCCTGTCGAACCTCGTGCCGATGCTCAAGATGCGCAACCCGAACTCGGTGAAGATCTGCACCATCCTCGACAAGCCCAGCCGCCGCAAGGCCGACATCGCCCCGGACTACGAGGGCTTCGCGGTGCCGGACGAGTTCGTGGTGGGCTACGGCCTCGACTACGACGAGAAGTACCGCAACCTGCCCTACATCGGCGTACTCAAACCCAGCGTCTACGAAAAGTAAGAAATAAAACCAGAACTGGAGTTGATCCTTTTGCAACCTAAGAGACCTCGTATCAATCCGCTCATCCTCGCACTGGCGCTGGCCGCCGTGCTGATGGTCTGGTCGGTGATGGGCAGCGGGTCGGGCAGCACCAGCGGCTCGACCATGAGCTACTCCACCGTCGTCCATTACTTTGAGCACAATCAGGTCACGGCCTTCACGCTGGACCGCAACACCAGCGTCATCACCCTGAACCTGAAGGAAGGCGACCTGCCCCTGCCGGACGTCTCCTCCACTCAGAGCACGGTGCAGTCTACCGGCGGTCTGCTGAGCGGGATGTTCTCCTCCTCGGAGTCCACCGGCGCAGTGCAGGAGGACGACGGCACCGTCACCGTCCGCTATAAACTGCCCTATGCCTACGTTTTCATCGAGAACGTGGACAAGTATATCGAGTCCTACGACGCGGCGAACCCCGACGCGCCCATGACCTACGACTACACCTCTCTCAAGGAGACCATCCCCTGGATGGAGATCATCTTCTATCTGGGGATGCTGGGCTGCACCGGCTTTTTGCTGTTCTCGATGATGCGGGGCGGCGTCGGCGGTGGCGGCGGCATCATGAATGTCGGCAAAGCCAAGGTCAAGGACGAGCACGAGAACAAGAAGACCGCCACCTTTGCCGATGTGGCCGGTGAAGACGAAGAGAAGGAAGAGCTGAAAGAGGTCGTGGAGTTCCTCAAGAGCCCCGACAAGTTCAACTCTCTGGGCGCACGCATCCCTCACGGCGTGCTGCTCGTCGGCCCTCCGGGTACCGGCAAGACCCTGCTGGCCCGCGCCTGCGCCGGTGAGGCCGGTGTGCCGTTCTACTCCATCTCCGGCTCTGACTTCGTCGAGATGTACGTCGGCGTCGGCGCATCCCGTGTGCGCGACCTCTTCGATAAGGCAAAAAAGACCATGCCCTGCATCATCTTCATTGATGAGATCGATGCTGTGGGCCGTCAGCGCGGTGCCGGTCTCGGCGGCGGTCACGACGAGCGCGAGCAGACCCTGAACCAGCTGCTGGTCGAGATGGACGGCTTCGAGGCCAACGATGGCGTCATCGTCATGGCGGCCACCAACCGTGCCGACATCCTCGATAAGGCCCTGCTCCGCCCGGGCCGCTTCGACCGTCAGGTCTACGTCGGCCTGCCCGACGTCAAGGGCCGCGAGGAGATCCTGAAGGTCCACACCAAGAACAAGCCCCTCGCCCCGGATGTCTCCCTCAAGGTCATCGCACAGCGCACCGCAGGCTTTGCGGGCGCTGACCTCGAGAACCTCGGCAACGAGGCCGCTCTGCTGGCTGCCCGCCGCAGCCGCAAGGCCATCACGATGGAGGACATCGAAGAGGCTTCCATGAAGGTCATGGCCGGCCCCGAGAAGAAGAGCCGGGTCGTCACCCCCGAAGAGAAAAAGCTCACCGCCTACCACGAGGCGGGCCACGCTGTGGCGGGCTTCTACTGCAAGCACCACCCCCGTGTGCATGAGATCACCATCATCCCCCGCGGTCAGGCCGGCGGCTACACCATGTATCTGCCCGAGAAAGACCGCAGCTACGTCACCAAGGGCGAGATGTTCGAGGACATCGTGTCCAGTCTGGGTGGCCGCGTAGCCGAGCAGCTTATCCTGGACGACATCTCCACCGGTGCGTCCAACGACCTGCAGCAGGCGACGAACATCGCCCGCCAGATGATCACCAAGTACGGCTTCTCCGAGCGCCTTGGCCCTGTGGTCTACGGCACCTCTCAGGAGGAGACCTTCCTGGGCCGCGACCTCGGTCAGGGCAAGGGCTACAGCGAGACCACCGCTGCCGAGATCGACAGCGAGATGCGGGACATCATCGACGAGGCCTACGAGACCTGCCGCCGCACCCTGACGGAGCATATCGACCAGCTCCATGCGCTGGCACAGGCCCTGATGGAGCGCGAGAAGCTGAACGAGAAGGAGTTCAACGCCGTGATGGCAGGCGAGACCCTGCCCCAGCGTGAGGACCCCGACGCAAAGCCCGCCGAGGATCAGCCCGCTGTCCAGCCTGTGGAACAGGCCGAGACCGCAGAGGCTGCGGAGCCTGCCGAACCTGCTGAGGCAGTGGATGCCGCCCCGCAGGAAGCCCCGGCCCCCGAAACGCCGGATGAAGGCGAAGCCAACCAGTAAACCAAGAGAAAGGGGAGAGTGTTGTGGAGGAAAATTTTGAACCGGTCGCGCGGACACGGGCCAACTATTACACCCCGGGCAGCCCGGTGCAGTTCGTCTGCGTGGAGCTGCTCAAGGGCGAAGTCAGCGGCGAACACGCGGTCTGTCTGACCTTTAAGAACATTTCCCGCGTGACCCTGACGGCACTGGAGATCCACTTCAAGTGCAAGGGCGTGGACGGCGTCATCCTCTGTGAGGACGAGTTCGAGTACCGTGACCTTACCGCAAAGCCCGGCGAGAGCTTCGGCATGGACGATGCCGTCTTCGTCACCCAGAAGGCCATCACCAGCGTGGACGTCACCCTGCGCAATGTCTACAGCGGCAGGAAGGTCGTCCACCTCGAGAGCATCAAGCGGGTGCGCCTGCCGGCCCCCCGCCGCCTGAGCGTCGAGATGCAGAAGGCCCTCGAAGCCCGGATGAACCGCACCGGCATGAAGTTCATGCCCCAGGTCTTCGAGAACGGCTGGTACTGCGCCTGCGGTGCCTTCCACCCGAAGGAAGAGGACACCGTCTACTGCTCCGAGTGCGGCAGTGACCGCATCCTTTTGCAGAACGCGCTGAACACCCTGCTGCAGCCGGAAGCCCCGGTGCGCCAGCCCGAGCCGCAGCCTGCGGCCCAGCCGGCACGCCCCGCTGCGCCTGCGGAGGAGCCCACCCGCATCGTGGGTGCGGCGCAGGAGGAAGCCACCCGTATCATCCCGCCCCGGGCGGCGGAGCCTGCGCCCGACTATGCGCCTGCCGCTGAGATGGACGCGACCCGCGTGGTGACCCGCGCCCCGGAGCAGGAGGCGACCCGCGTTCTGCCCCGCCAGCCGGAGCCGGTGCGCCCGGCCAAGTCCTTTGCGCCGGACGAAGAGATGGAGAAGTACGGCACCCGTGTGGTACCCTCGACTCCCGCCGCCGCGCCGTCCCGCCTGCAGGCAAAGCCGCTGGACGAGGAGGACGACTGCGAAGAGGAAGACCCCCGTGACAGCATCGCTGAGACGCTCATCCGCTGGGTGCCGCCCATCACCGCCATCGTGTGTGCGGGCATCGCCCTGTGCGGCTTCGTGTATTCCCAGTTCATGATGTAAAATAGGATGTACGGCGGAGGAGGCAGAGGCTTCCTCCGCTTTTAATTTAAGGAATAACCTCTCCGTCAGCGCTGCCGCGCTGCCACCTCCCCTATCGAGGGGAGGCCTTGGCATGGCGGAAAAGCTTTATCTTTTCGCCAGAGGCTCCCCTACTAGGGGAGCTGTCTGCGGAGCAGACTGAGAGGTTGGACAAAGGAGAAGTGAAGTTATGCCTGACGAAGCTTTGCAGGCCGCGTTCGAGATCAAAGCGGCCTGCGACGACATCAGCCGGAAGCTGCTGCGCTGGCACTGGGAGGAAAAGCCCGGCGCTCACAGCGTGGACGCCCTGCTGAAGCATCTGGCCCAGCGCCAGAAGGAGAGCCCCGACTACTACGAGCGCCTGCCGGAGCTGAATGGCCGCACCGGCTGGCAGCAGCTGGATACCACCCTCTGTATGCGCATCCTGCTGGACCCGGAAAAGGACGCCGCCCGGCCTCTGGACCTGCTGGGCAGTACGCCCCACCCGGCAGCGGCCCGCCGCGCCTGCAACGCGGTGCGGATGGCCCGCAACGAGGCCGCCCACGCCTCCGACAGGACCGCAGCCGCACAGGCGGCGATCCGGTTCAACGAGGCCGTGGAGGAGCTGGAAGCGGGCTATGAGGGAACGGCCCTGACCACCGGCGACCTGGAGAAGTATTACCGGATGGCGGAGGACTTTCTGTCCCGCTGCGGCGCGTCGGAGACCATCGAGCCTCAGAAGAAGGCTGAGGACGAAGCGCCCCGCCGTCAGAAGTCCCAGAAAAGCGGCAGCACATCCCGCAAGCGCCAGAGCGGCGGAAGCCGCACGACCTCGAAGGGGACATCCGGCCGAAGTCGGAATACCTCTGGCCGGAACAGCCGCAGCCGCCAGAATATGCAGACCACGGCCCGCCGCAAGAAGCGTCAGCGCACCCAGAGCCGCGCTCTCACCGTGGTGCTGCTGGCCGTCGTCCTGCTGGGCCTGCTGGTCCGGGCATGGACGATGGGGCTGATGAAGTGATACGCTCTACTGAGGTAGATCATGTGATAAAGTTTCAAATTAAAGACATACTTACGTTGTAAAATGAACTTTATCAACTTGATAAAGTTCCCCCTATTGATAAAGTTCGAACTTTATCAGCTCACCCGAAGTTTATCACCTTGATAAAGTTTGATTTTGGACGTTGTGCCGATGCTATTTTGAAACTTTATCAGATAACGCGCGGGTCTCAGAGAAAGTTCTCCGCAGTCCGACCTCTCCGTCAGCGCTAACGCGGCCAAAACTGCATACAATAGCCCTATAACCGTTTATATGGGAAAGGAAACAGGCAATGGAGCTGAATTTTTATACCCTCTGCGTCCTCTATCTGGTCTACTCGTTCCTCGGCTGGGTAGCCGAGACGGTGGTGGCGACCATCAAGGGCCGCGCTTTCGTCAACCGCGGCGTGGCGTCCGGCCCGTTCTGCTTCGTCTACGGCACGGCGGCTGTGCTGATGGCGGTGGGCTTTGCCGACCTGCGCTCGACGCCGGTGGCCCTCTTCCTCGGCTGTGCGGCCAACGCCACCGTGGTGGAGTGGGTGACGGCCAAGCTGCTCGAGAGGATGCACCGCCGCCGCTGGTGGGACTACTCGGATAAAAAGTTCAATCTGGACGGCTATGTCTGCCTGCAGTACTCGGTGCTCTGGGGCCTGCTGGGCATGGCGAGCGTGCTGTGGGGCAACGTCCTGCTGCTGCGGCTCTGCGCCATCCTTCCGGGCTGGCTGCTGCATATCGGCGTCTGGGCGGCGATGACGCTGGCCGTCCTCGACCAGCTGGGCGCAGCGCTGGCCGTCAACCGGTATGCCGCCAGCCATCCGAGGCTGGAACAGCTCAACCTCGAGCTGGAAAAGCACTCGGACAAGCTGCGTCAGCGGCTCATCGCCCATGTGGAAAAGCGTATCCAGCGGGCTTACCCGACCATCGTCCAGCCTGAGCCGACTGCTCAGAAAGAAAAGGCCCTGAGCTTCGGCGACCTCGTCTGGCTCTTCGTCATCGGGGCTTTCCTCGGCGACGTGGTGGAGACGCTGTTTTGCCGGGTGACGGCGGGCGTCTGGATGAGCCGCTCGAGCCTCGTGTGGGGACCCTTCAGCGTGGTGTGGGGTCTGGCGCTGGTCATGGCGGCGGTCCTGCTGCGGGGCGGCGAGGAGCGGAGCGACCGCTCCATCTTCCTGTTCGGCTTCGTGATGGGCGGCGCGTATGAGTATATCTGCAGCGCCGTGGGTGAGCTGCTGTTCGGCGTCATCTTCTGGGACTACAGCGGCTTCAAGTTCAATCTGGGAGGCCGTGTCAACCTGCTCTACTGCTTCTTCTGGGGCATCGCGGCGGTGGTCTGGATCCGGTACGGCTACCCCCTCATCGCAAAGCTGATGGCAAACCTGAAAAAGCACATCCTGCCTTGGATGACCGTGGTGCTGACGGTGTTCATGGCCGTGAACATGGGGCTTTCGGCACTGGCGCTGGCCCGGTACGACGCCCGCACCAGCGGCATCGCCCCGGCGAACCGGCTGGACGTCTTCCTCGACGAACACTTTGACAACGCCCGGATGGAGCGGGTGTACCCCAACGCCAAAAAAACCGGCTGACCCGGCAGCCATAAACGCAAAAAAGCACTGCACCCGCCCACTTTTGGGGAGTGCAGTGCTTTTGGTTTGTTCAGTCCTTACTGAGCGACAAAGACCTTTACCTCGTCCTTGTCCATGAAGGCAGCACCGGCAAAGCCTGCTGCTTCCAGCTGGCCCAGCTGCTTGCCGAGCTTCTTGCCCTGAGGCAGGACGGTGACGTTGTAGGTATCGCGCAGGGCAGCGGCCCTGCTCAGGACGGCGGTGAAGTCGGCGTCCTTGCCGTAGAGCAGTGCGATCTTCTGCTTTGCGCCGGGGATCTGATAGCCCTGCTCGAGCAGGATGCCGCAGACGCGCTCGAAGCCGATGGAGAAGCCGACTGCCGGCACCTGCGTGCCGAGGAACTTGCCCACCATGTTGTCATAGCGGCCGCCGCCGGCGACTGCGCCGCTGAACTGCGGGCAGGTGATCTCAAACACCATGCCGGTGTAGTAGCCCTGACCGCGCACGAGGCTGGGGCAGTAGGCCACCTGATAGCGGCCTGCGGCCATGGCGTTGGCAGTAGCGAGGACGTACTTGAGGTCGTCGGCGATGGCCGGGTCTGCGCAGCGGGCGGCCACGGCGTCCAGCGTCACCTCGCCGGCGGCGATGAAGTCGGCCAGTGCGTTGACCGCGCTCTCGGGCAGCTGCTTCTCGAGAAGCTCGGCCTTCACGCCGTCGGCGCCGATCTTATCCATCTTGTCGAAGGTGATGCAGACGGAATCCAGCGTGTCAGCGGCAAAGCCCATGCTCTCCAGCATCCCGCGGAGGATGCGGCGGTCGTTGATGTTGACGGTGAAGCCGTCGAAGCCGATGCCCAGCAGGGCGCGGGTGGTCACGTCGATGAGCTCGACCTCGGCGTTGGGGCTCTCGTCGCCCAGAATGTCGATGTCGCACTGGACGAACTCGCGCAGACGGCCCTTCTG
>OJRW01002230.1_pt1 | contig 13661 bp, 10 predicted proteins | sample 1599231 | NCBI WGS metagenome assembly OJRW01 (sample SAMN04168656, study PRJEB22393) | human gut metagenome | biome: human gut microbiome; feature: stool | host: Homo sapiens | collected 2014-03-17
GGCTGGCACTTCATCGTTCTGGACGGCAACTCTTATCGGGATGAACACGGCGACCTTGTGGATTACAATTTTGGAAAATATTTTGAAACCACAGACCTCCCGTATCTTGGAGAACAGCAGCTTGTGTGGCTTCGGGAAGAAGTTCTTTCTGCGACAGAACCCATCGTGATTTTTTCGCATCAGCCGCTCTATGCCTGCCCTCGCGGACTCAGAAATGTTGACGACCTGCAGAAGATTATCCGGGAAGGCAGAGCAGCAGGAAAGCGGATTCAGTTCTGCATGAACGGTCATGTTCATCGGGATATCAGGCATTTTGAAAATGGAATTTTGTATTATACCCTTAACAGTATCTCCAACTACTGGGCGGGAACTGCGTACGCAACGCACCGTTACAGCTCTGAGATTGAAGCGAAGTTCCCAAATTTGCAATTTGTTGTTCCCTATGCAGATCCAATCTATGCAATCGTCACGTTGGATGAAAACGGTGTTTCGGTAAAAGGAGTAGAAGGTCATTTTGTTCCACCCTCTCCCGAAAAAACTGGAATCACTGTGCCGTTGACTCCTTCTGTTGCATCATGGTCTTTTGCATGGGACGAATTTGAGACACTTCAAGGTGATGTTTAATCACAAAAATACAGCCTCCGAGATATCGGCGCTATGCCTAAACTCGGAGGCTGTATTTTATTTCATAGTGCGATTGTAGCTTTGAATGGCATAGGTTAAGGCATCTTGTGGAGTTGCTGTGTCATTGTATACCGTATTGACCGCCATGCCTAAGATGCTTAAAAATCTGCGCTCATCAAAGCAGGTTGCTTTCTGCGGGGGAATACGATTGATCTTTGACTGTGCAATACACTTGTGAGAGAGTCCAAGCCAAGGATAGGTATCAAGGACCTCATAGTTGCTGTACGTTTTTTCGCAAGGAGAAACACTGCCTAGAAGGGTCATGGCAGTCGTAATCTCCTCGCTGCAAATCCATTTTATAAAATCAAATGCTTCCGTTTTGTTTTGGCTGTTTTTGGATACTCCAATACAGCCGCCACCCAGCAAAGAATTCTGCCCCGGAAGATATGTGTAACCGATTTTATTGATAATAACTGAATCACTGTCCATCATCTCTGAGGCATAATTGCTGAAAATGATAGACATTGCTGTATCGCCTGCGGCAAACTCACGTGCCGATTCTCGCCACCAACTATTATATCGTTTGGGAGAATAATCCTTGGCTTCGATAAGTTCCTTCATGGATTGAATAGCGATGTCTGTGTTGAGGAGCAGATTTCCATTTGCATCGAACAAATCGTGCGAGTGACTGAAATACCGTGTTAGATATTCGGTTGCAGCAACGCCACTGTTTCCAAGTGTCAATGTTGTGCCATAGGTTGTGGGGGAATGTCCATTGAAACGTCTAGTGAAGAACCTTGCGATACGGTTAAAGTGCTCGAAATCTTGCGGCGGCGCAAGCTCTTCCTTATACTGCTCCTTATAAAGACGCTGCAGGACGGTGTTCTCAAACAAATCTTTACGGTAGAACAGTAACTGTGCGCTCGGTGTTTCAGGAAAGGCATAGGCAACGCCATTCACACTTGTATATTGTGGAACAAGGCCGGGGATAAAAGGCTCGAACAACTGCTCGGCGCTGGAAGATGTTAACTCACTCAAGGGTGCAAAAATATGTTCACCAAACCATGAAAGCCATGTGTGATCCAAACGGATGACATCATAGGCATCTGTGTTTCCAAGATCGCTCAGAATCTCGTGAATTCCATCATAAGAACAGATGGCGACTTTGATTTCGATTCCTGTTGCATCCGTATAAATACGCGCCATGTTCTCCATAATTCGAGCTGTCGGGCTGTCCAGTGTCAGGATCGTCAGCCGTTTGCAAGTCGAACCCGGAATTTTAGATAACCAATTCCGCATCCCATCGTTATGCAAAATCATTGGTTGAATTTCGAATCCTTTGTTTTCTTTCCGCTTAATAAGCTGCTCTGCAGCACAGCGTCCCATCAGACGGTAGTTCAACTCATATTTTTTACATCCAACCGATGGAATTGTAAAAAGCGGCGAAATGGTATAAATTGGCGAATGAAGATGGGGATAGAATGTCTTACTGACATTACTGAAATTTTCTGCCAGGTGATAATTAGTCAGAACCACAGCATCAACTGATTCAAGATCGTTCAAAACCTGCAAAAAATGGGTATAACAATGCAGCGAATCGGTTTGGACATGGTGCAGGACGCAGTCTTTGGCTTTTAATGCAGCCGAAAAAGCCATGTAAAATTCATTCTGGCTGGAATAATCCAAAGTCTCAGTGATGAGAAGAATGCGACTGCACTTTTTAGATGTTAGCTTTTCTGCTAATTCTAAACCGGCTTTGGTGTAATCGAATCCAATATAGAAAGGGGAATCAAAGGGATTTCGCTCCACAAAGACAACATCCTGCTTTGGAATCCCGATTTCGTCATAAATGTTCCGGCCATCTTTTGTACAAGACGAAAACGTAGCAATTCCCGCCGTCATTTCGGAACGGATAGTTTGGAGTTGGAATTCCTCCTCTGCAAGCAAATCGTTTGAAAAATAGAGTCGAACGGAATAGCCACTAGATTCCGCATAGTTCTTAAAGCTTAAAAAGAAGTCGGTATATCGTCTGTCGTGCACATTGGGTATGATTGCTGCCAGCAGCTTCGATGAGCCCTGTCGGAGTGTTTTGGCTCGTTGATTCATGGTATAGCCCAGTTTTGCACATGCTTGTTCAACCAGAATTATTTTATCGCTGCTGACATTGCCACGTCCGTTCAGCACATTTGAAACGGTGCCTTGTGCAACGCCCGCTTCTTTAGCGATATCTTTAATAGTAGGCATAGTATGATTTTCCTCCTAATTGGACACCTTCTCTATATTTACAGTATAATGGAGCATTTCGCAAAAAACTATTGAACTTTTTCACAATATTCAAGAAAGAACTTCTATGTTTTGCTGTATTGACACGTTTCAAAATGTGTGTCATACTAAAAATAAGGAGGCTATCGCCATGAATAATACGTTACATCTTTATAATCGTGACCGCGTTCAGGTAGCAGCACATCGGGGTGTTGCTGGCGTGAACATCCCTTGCAACACGATCCCGGCCTTTGATATCGCACTGCACGGCGGTGCAGCCATTCTGGAGATGGACTTATTCAAAAGTCTTGACGGCGAAATCTTCATCTTCCACACCGGAAAGGAACCGTTTCAACTTGACCGTCACATTGATCTGACCCGGATGACCGCAGAGGAAATCCGCAAGCTGCGACTCATCAATGTGGATTTCAACGAGACGGAACACGGGTTGAACACATTCGATGAAGTGTTGGAACACATGAAAAATCGCTGCATCCTAAATCTGGATCGTTGTGGTGCGTTGATCCCTGATGTTATCAAGCAGGTTGAGCGGCACGGCATGAAGGAGCAAATCTTGCTCAAAAATGCACCTACCAAAGAAGTTTTAAGGACCGTTGAAGAAGTTGCCCCGGATTATATGTTCATGCCTATCTACATGGAAAATGATACGGCCAGTGAGCTAATTGAGTCTATGAACATTAACTACATGGGTGCAGAGCTTGTGTTCTCGACCGAAAAAGCTCCGGTTATCCAGCCAGAGTACATCGAGGCAATGCATAAAAAAGGACGTACTTTGTGGGGAAATGCTGTCCTATACAATTACAAGGTTCCTCTTTCTGCCGGTCACACGGACGATGTTTCTATGATGAAAGACCCGGCTTTGGGATGGGGCTGGCTGGTCGAGCATGGCTTCGATATTATCCAGTCAGATTGGACTTATCAGTGCTGTAAATATCTGAAAGACAGTGGTGTGAATCGCTGAAACTTCTCCTAAAAAAACAGCAGTCTGAGATTCCTTCCTTGCATCATATGTTTTTGATTTCGATAGATGGTTGTAAAAACAAAAGGGAGATTTGATAATGAACAAACCGGTATTAGTTGTCATGGCTGCAGGTATGGGCAGCCGATATGGAGGAATGAAGCAGATTGACCCTGTTGGTCCGAATGGGGAAGTCATTATTGATTATTCGCTTTACGACGCATATCGCGCCGGATTTCGGACTGTCATTTTTGTCATCAAGCATGAAATCGAGGAAGCATTCCGTGCTGCAATTGGCGATCGCATTTCCAAAATCATGGAAGTAAAATATGCGTTTCAGCAATTGGACATCTTGCCTACAGGATTTGAAGTTCCTGAAAACCGCGAAAAACCGTGGGGAACCTGCCATGCAGTCCTTGCCGCAAAGAATCTGATTGATGGACCGTTTGCTGTCATCAATGCCGACGATTACTATGGGGTGGAGGCTTTTCAGGTAATGTATGACTATCTGTCCACCCATGCCGATGATGATTTCTACCGCTACTGCATGGTCAGCTATCTGCTGAAGAACACCCTGTCCGAGAATGGCAGCGTGGCACGCGGCGTGTGCATCAAGAACGAGGACGGCACCCTGCAAAGCGTGACCGAGCGCACCCGCATCGAGCCCTGCGACGGCGGCGCACATTACACCGAGGACGGCGGCGAGAGCTGGGTGGACCTGCCCGGCGACACCCCTGTGAGCATGAATCTGTGGGGCTTCACAAAGAGCTTCTTGCAGGAGGCAGAGAACCGCTTTGCAGATTGGTTGAACGAAAATCTTCCGAAAAATCCGCTGAAGTGCGAATATTTTCTGCCCCTTGTTGTCAGTGAGCTGATTGACGAAAAGAAGGCGACTGTCACCGTTCTTCACAGTGCGGACAAGTGGTATGGCGTGACCTATCGCGAGGATAAGCCTGCGGTCGTCAATGCCATCAAGAATAAAATTGAAGCTGGAATCTATCCGATGGACTTATGGGAGGAAAAAAAGTGAACGCTATCACAGAAAATATCCTGCGAGAAGCAGCTGATGCATTTGCCTTCGACCGTACAACGGGTGAAATTTCTCGCTATGGCGAAGGACATATCAATGATACATTTGTCGTTTGGGCAAGCGACAAATGCAAGCGCTACATTATGCAGCGCATCAATACTGACACATTTAAGAACCCGAAAGAATTGATGGAAAACGTCTGCCATGTTACCGGTTTCCTGCGCAAGGTGATTCTGGAAAAGGGCGGTGACCCGGAGCGTGAGACGCTGAACGTTATTCCGACCAAAGAGGGGAAACCTTTCTATACTGATAGCGACGGTGGCACATGGCGAGCTTATATCTTCGTCGAGGATACTGTCTGTCTGCAAAAAGTCGAAAACGAAAATGATTTTTACACTGTAGCGGAAACTTTCGGCACGTTCCAGAATCAGCTGGCCGCATTTCCTGCTGCTACGCTGCATGAAACCATTGTCAAATTCCACGATACTCCTACGCGCTACCAGAATTTTGAGAAAGCTGTCGCAGAGGATGCAATGGGACGTGCGAAAGATGTTGCAGATGAAATCGCATTTGTTCGCTCTCGTGAGGCTGACTGCCATGTTCTGGTCGATATGCTGAGCAAAAATGAGATTCCGCTTCGCGTTACTCACAATGATACCAAACTCAACAATGTCCTCATCGACAAAACGAGTAAAAAGGGTATTTGCGTTATTGATCTGGACACCGTAATGCCCGGTTTGGCTGCATATGACTTTGGCGACTCCATCCGTTTTGGCGCAAACGACTGCGCCGAGGATGAACCAGATCAGAACAAGGTCCACTTTGACCTGCACTTGTTTGAGGTGTTTGCAAAAGGCTTCCTCTCGACCGCTGGAGCAACTATGTCCGAGCAGGAAAAGAGCAGTCTGGTCTGGGGCGCAAAGCTGATGACGCTGGAATGTGGAATGCGATTCCTTACCGATTATCTTGAGGGAGACCACTATTTCCGTATTAGTCGCCCTGCACAGAACCTTGATCGAGCACGCACGCAGTTCACCCTTGTTAAAGGGATGGAGGCTGCATTCGCTGATATGATGCGTATTATTCAGAAATATTGATGCTATTCTCCTTCGGAAATCACAGCTCCGAAATAATGCATAAGGCCGGGATCGCTAGTTCGATCCCGGCCTTATGCTATCTTAAAGGAGAAATGTGTGAAAAGCTTACTGTAAACAGAAAAAGATGATTCCGGCGAAAATGATTAAAAGGATAAGGGAAAGCTGATTCTGCGTAATCATTATAGGAGGTGCCTCCTTGCACGTATAAAAGAGACAGATGAATAAAGTTTGAACAAGAATACACTATAATTTGAAACGTGTCAATATAGGATATGTAAAATCCAAGTAGAATTACTGAAATTTGTTACTATGCACAAGTATTTTACATATATTTTGCTGAAATGACAGTTGACACGTTTCAAGTTTTTGTGTAAACTACAGTTACAGTGAAATGCAGTGGGGACGCTGCACAAAGTATTTTTGCCAGAGATAATTAGAAGGAGAGTTTATCATGAATAAGATTTCTCGTCGTAATTTCCTCAAGGTTGCCGGAGCAGGTGCTGCCGCAATGGGTCTGGCCGCATGTGGTGGCAGCAGTTCTTCCTCTTCGAGTGTAGCTGCATCTTCCACTGCTGCAAATGCGGCAGCTGATACGCTGTCCGGTACGATTGAGTACTGGTCTAGCTGGAGTGAGACGGAGAATCAGGCATTGGTTCTGAAGCAGGCAGCTGACGCTTTCACTCAGCTGCATCCGAACGTGAAAATCAATTTTACCTTCAACGGCCGTGATAACCGCAACCTCGTCGTTTCCGCAATTGAAGCAGGCACCCAGATCGATCTGATGGATGCAAACATTGACAATGTTCAGAAGCTGTGGAGCGAGAACATTAAAGACCTCTCTTCTTACATTGATAAGACCTACGACACCACCAACGGCAAGGCATACAAAGATGTCGTCATTCCCAGCATGATCTCTCTGGCTGGTTCCCTGTTCGATGGTAAGACCATGTGCATTCCTTACATTCCGCAGGCGTTCATGATCTTTTGCAACAAGGGTCTGCTGGAAGAGTGCGGTGTTACCGAGTATCCTCAGACTTGGGAAGAGCTGATGGATGCTTGCGAGAAGGTCAAGGCTGCTGGGCATATTCCTGTAACGACTGACTCGAACTACTGCACCAGCTGGGTTGGCTATTATATGTCTCGCCGTCTCGGTAACGATCGCGTGATGGAGCTGGCAAAGGATAGCAGCCAGTGGGCAAGTGAGCAGGGTATCAAGGACACCGCCGAGGCAATCGCTTACATGGCAGCAAAGGGCTACTTTGATCCCAACATTGAGTCAAACGTCTATCCCGCAGCACAGCAGGATATGGTTATCAGCGAGAACGTTGCAATGTACATCAACGGCACTTGGCTGCCGAACGAAGTTGCTGAAACTACTCCCGATGACTTCAAGTGGGGCGCATTTGCTTTCCCGGAAGTTCCTAACGGTGTCGAAGGCACGGAGTGTGGTTGCTACTCCACCTATGCAATCGCAGTCAATAAGGATTGCGATGATGCTGCAACACAGGCAGCAGTCGAATTCATCGTTTATCTGACGACCAGCGAGTGGGATCAGGAGTTTACCAATCAGGCAAACGCCATCCCTATGAACGTTGATCATGTCTGGCCCGAAAATCTGGCCGATGCTCAGGTCGTCCTGAACAGCTACACCTCCCGTTATCCTTCTCAGACTGCTATCATCACCAACAGCGACAGCAAGCAGATCATTGCAGATGCCTGCCTGAAGCTGATGGGCGGCTCGATCTCCGCAGACGAGTTCATCAAGATGGCAAGCGCATTCTAAATCAATTGTTTTTACAAAAGGGTAGGAGGTTTACGGCTTTCCTACCCTTTTGCATAATGAAGGGAAAATAACGATGAAACAAACAAAAGCATCTATCTTGTATTTTATGGGACCAGCCATGCTGCTGTTCTGCTTGATTTTTATTTATCCTGTCTCCCGAACCGCTATTATGAGCTTGTTCAGCGTGAAGAGCGTTACAAGCGCTGTTTCAACATGGTCTTGGGCAGGACTGGACAATTACATTAAGCTGTTCCATACGCCGCTGTTCATCACATCGGTCATAAATATCGGTAAGATCTGGCTGTACTGCGGTATTGCTTGCCTTGGGCTTGCAATCGTTCTGGCAATCATCCTGACAAGTGGTCTTCGCGGTCAGAAGTTTTTCCGTGCTATTATCTATATGCCCAACGTTATTGCAGCAGTCGCCGTTGGTTATATGTGGTTGCTGTATGTTTACAATGCAAAGTTCGGCCTGCTCCACTCCCTTTTCACTGCCCTTGGCTGGAAGTCCATGGCGAACTTCCAGTGGCTTGGTACAGACCACATGTTCCTCTCAATGTGCATCGCTTATGTATTCAGCAATGTGGGCTACTTCATGCTGATGTACATTGCAGCTATTGAAAAAATCTCTCCCGATTACTATGAAGCCGCCACTATTGAGGGTGCAAATATTTTTGACAAATTCTTCCACATCACCCTCCCGCTGATTAAGGGCGTTCTTGGCACTTCTCTGGTGCTGTGGACTACCAAAACGATGGGCTTCTTCGCTTTGGCACAGGTTTTCGGCGGTGTAAGCACCTATACTCCGATGATGTATACCTACCAAACCCTGTTCGGCAGTGAGATTAGTGCAGACAGCATGAACACGGGTGTTGCAGCAGCAGCAGCCTGCATTATGACCATTGTTGTCGTCGCAGTTTCTACGATTTCTCGTAAGAGTATCAAAGACGATGGCTACGAACTGTAAGGAGGAAAACAGACAATGGCAAAAGCAAAAAAAGAAAAAATGGAAGCGAATCCTTTTAAGTTGAAGAAAGAACTTCCGCATCTTCCGGGCTATATCATCGTCATTTTGTGGACGGCCTTTATCTTCTGCATGATTGGCTGGATTATCCTTGCATCTCTGTCTACTACAAAGGAAATCTTCACGGGTAGCCTGCTTGCGAGCGGACTGCATTTTGAAAACTACACTAAGGCACTTTTTACGAATAAAGCGGCTTTGAACCTGCTGAACTCTGTCATTTACACCGTTCCGTCGTGTATTTTGATCATTGTGGTTTGTGCACCGGCTGCATACTGCATGTCTCGTTTTAAGTTCCGTGGTGCTGGTTTGATTCAGGCTCTTATCATCATCGGTCTGGCAATCCCTAATATTATGATCGTCATGCCGCTGTTTTCTATCGTCAGTGCGCTGAATCTGTCTGGCACTCACTTTACTCTGATATTCCTGTACACGGCGTGCTCTGTTCCATATACGACTTTCTTCCTGCTGACCTTCTTCAAGGGAATCAGCACCTCGTTCGAGGAAGCTGCCGCTATCGACGGCTGCGGCCCGGTCCAGTGCTTCTGGAAAATTATGTTCCCTTTGGCGCAGCCTGCTATTGTTACCGTGTCTATCTTTAACTTTATCGGTAAGTGGAACGAATACTTCATGGCTTTGATTTTCGCAAATAAATCCAATCTGCGTCCCATCGGTGTCGGCCTGTATCAGACCGTTACTTCCATGATGAACTCCGGTGACTGGGCCGGAATGTTTGCGTCTGTTGTCATCGTCTTTGTCCCGACGGTCGTTATCTACGCGTTCCTGTCGGACAAGATTATTTCTGGCGTCACCGCTGGCGGCAACAAAGGCTAATTATTTCGAGGAGAGGAGATTCCAAACCAATGGAACTTCATTTTACTGGCACTGGCGCTGCATATTATCCTCGGTTGGGCAGTAATGCGGCATTCTTTGTGAAAAATAATCATCTCTTTATGATTGACTGCGGCGAAAGCACATTTCGGAAAATGGAGGCGCGTGATGAGATTCGGACTTGTAACAAGATCACAGTTTTCATCACCCATCTGCACGCAGATCACATTGGTAGCCTTGGCTCATTTGCCTCCTACTGTTTGTCCGTTCTCCAAAAACGCATCACAGTCATCGCACAGGATGATACCGTAGTTGAAATCTTGAAGCTCATGGGTGTTCCTGCTGATATGTACGATTTCACGACAGATTACACCCGAATTTTTGAGGATGGTCTGCATGTGGAGGCTGTCCCCGTCAAGCATGCTTCTGATATGAAGTGCTGCGGTCTTCTGATTTGCGATGAAGAAGAAACTACCTACTTCAGTGCAGATGCTTCGGAACTTTCAGACGATATCCTCCAGCAGTTCAAGCAGGGAAAAATTCAGGTTATTTATCACGATTGCACATTTTTGACGAAGGAAAGTCCGTCGCATTGTTCTCTGAAACGGCTATGTGAGTACATTCCGCCTGAAATGAGAAATCGGGTCTACTGTATGCACTTTGGTGGCGATTTTATGAGCCAGATAAAAGAAGCTGGTTTCCAAGTCGTCACAAGCGTGTAATACTGAAAAGAATGTGTTCTGCCAATGATTAGGTAAGGCAGAACACATTTCTTTTTACCCATCATGTAAAATTTGGGAAAAATATAGTTAAAAGCTAGGTGAACCCTGATGAATCTTCATACAATACGCGAAATAACATACGGAACGATTTTCTTCAGACTTTTTCTGTCTATCGTCATTGGCGGAGTTTTGGGCTTAGAGCGCGGACGGAAAAGCAGACCTGCGGGACTTCGCACCTATATCCTCGTCTGTCTGGGGTCAACCGTTGTGATGATGACGAATCAATATGTCTCCCAGTGTATGAACACGGGCGATCCGGTTCGTATGGGTGCGCAGGTCCTTTCGGGCATCGGCTTTATTGGTGCTGGCGCGATTATGAAAACTGGACGCAATCAGGTTCGAGGCATCACAACTGCTGCCGGCTTGTGGGCAGCAGCCTGCATCGGTCTGGCTATTGGCATCGGTTTTTACGAAGTTGCCATTGCAGGCGGCATCCTGATTTTCATTGTGTTGTCGCTCATGCAGAACATGGACTACTTTACACGGAAGCATACGAGTGTCATTGACATCTACGTCGAGCTTGAAAATCGTGAGTATATGGGCGAGTTTATCGAGTTTATGCGTGATGCCGGTTTGACCATGAGCAACTTGCAGATGGAGCCGGACTATCTCGGAACCAATTCGATCAACAGTGTTGCGTTTGTTGTCACCGTTCGCAGCCTTGAACATCGTCCTCATGACAGTATGATAGATACGCTCCGGCATATTCCGCATTTAAAATTTATCGAAGAACTATAAACGCCTATCGTGATGCCTTGCTTTTAACGAAGACGCTTCCAATTTGTAGAGAGGTTCTTTTATGAGAACAACGATTCAAGAGGAACATTGATTTGTGAGGAGTATTTTTGTGATCAAGACGAAAAAGCTTTTTGTTTTAGTATTTCTGTTGCTGAACTGCATCCTTTTTAGTGCATGTAGCCAGAGCAAAGAAGTGGACTTTGTGAAAAAGTATAAAATAGATTTGAACACGATATCCGATGTCACCGAAGTGCTTCAAAAGGCAATTGATGAACTGCCTGATGATGGCGTGTTGTTTTTGCAGGACGGAACATATCCGCTGGCAGGTCGAATCGTGTTCAAAGAAAATATGACATTCAAACTGAGCGATAATTCAATTCTGCTAAACTGCAGTCAGGACAAGAATCCCATGATGGCCTACAACCACCCTTATAAGCACAACAAGGCTGAAGGCAACAGCAATATCATCATCGAAGGTGGCATCTGGGATATGAACGGTCAGCTGGATGAATCCGGAACGCCAAAAAATCTTCCCAATGCGGAGTCCATCAACGCTCTTGGCATCGGTTACGGAAGCAATATCACGATCCGCAATATTACTTTCCGGGATTGCTACAACGGACACGTGATTCAGGTTGCTGGCTCGGACAATGTTCTGATTGAAAACTGCCGTTTTGAAGGTCAGTCCTTCCGTGGAAGCGGCGACAAAACGCGCGAGCTTCTTCAAATCGAACCCGGTACGGTAAAGGGTTATCCCTATACGCTGGTGCAGAACAAAGCTCCCTCTACGAATGTCACAATTCGCAACTGTTATTTTGGTGGCAGTGAAAACACGCCGCACTATATGGCGGCCATCGGAACACACTCTCAGCAGGCAGGGGTGAAATGCTCTGATATCGTAATTGAGGACTGCACATTTGATAATGCCGCTTATACTGCCATTCATTTCATGGCCTATGACCGCATTACCATCCGTAACAATATCTTCACCATTACTTCGGATTCGGAGCAGATCGACCGCTACGGAATTTTGGCTGATACCTATGGTTCGTTCATCGACCCAACGGGCGCAGAAAGCACAACAGACTTTACCATCGAAGGCAATACATTTGATGTCAGTGATCCGAAGGCGACCGTTTTGGAGATTACCACAAACAATAAATCTCCGAAGCATATCAAAAATGTTACCATCAAGGACAACACTCTGAAAGGTGTGAATGGTGGAAAAGCAATAGACCTGTATCTTTTGGACAATTGTACTATCAGCGGAAACACGATTGAAGGATTTGAACGTCCCATTGTCGCAAATTCTTGTGACGAGCAGTTCATATCGGATACGGACATTGTTACAGAATAATGGAGGCAGTTTATGCAAACGACCATCAGCAATGAATTTCTGACCGTGACAATTGATACGCATGGTGCAGAGGTTGTCAGTGTAAAAAATAGCAAAGGTGAAGAGCTTATCTGGCAGGCTGACCCTGCTATTTGGGATCGTCATTCTCCAGTATTGTTTCCGTGGGCTGGACGACTTGCCAATGGTGAATTGGTTCATAACGGGAAGCACTATAGCGGTGGACAGCACGGTTTTATTCGTGATCTGGAGCATATCTTAAAGCAGAATAACGGAATTTCTGCTCAACTGATGTTCCGAGCAGATGAAGAAACGAAAACTCTGCGATTTCCGTTTGATTTTGAATTCACAAGTGTTTTCACTCTTGACGGGCATACGCTCCACCATGAAGTCCATGTGAAAAACTGCGGCGACGAGAATATGCGGTGTGGAATTGGCTTTCATCCGGGATTTAATATTCCGTTTGATGAAAACCACACAACTACGGATTATGAGATTCGGTTTGAGCAAGAGGAAAGCCCAATCATTCTGGATTGTCTTCCTCATGGTCTGCTCTCTGGAAAAAGTTTTTATCAATGGAAAAATAAAAATTTTCGAAGAAGCAGAAGTGTTACTCCTGTTGGAACTGCACAACGAGATGCTGCAAATGCGGGCTGCGCATCGTGCAGAAAACTCAATTTGAAAAAAACTGGAATTAACCTATTGACAAACTGGGTAAGAGAGAATATAATGCAAACAACAAATCCACAAACCTAGTGGGAAAAAGGAAGCAAAGGTTTTGCTTCCCGGTACAGAGCAGATAGAGGTGCCGGTTTGTAGATGAGTGGGAAAGAGTTTTACGGGAAAGGAGGGCACGGATATGAAGCTGATTTGGAACGACCTGCTGCATGCAAACTTCCGCTGTGGGCGAATGTGCGGTGACCGGGCAGAACATCTGGCTGTGAACTGTACGATGCCCTCTTGTTGTGCACGAATGTGTGCCCGAATGTGACATGGGACAGTTTTACAGCGGAATTGTGATTGCCCGGTGCGCTTTTGTATCACGCATCGGGATTTTTTGTATCAGGAAATTATACTAAAAGTACAAATAGAGAGGTAAAATACAATGTCTAACTATAAATTTGAGACCCTGCAGCTTCACGTTGGCCAGGAGCAGGCCG
>OJRW01002248.1_pt1 | contig 13587 bp, 10 predicted proteins | sample 1599231 | NCBI WGS metagenome assembly OJRW01 (sample SAMN04168656, study PRJEB22393) | human gut metagenome | biome: human gut microbiome; feature: stool | host: Homo sapiens | collected 2014-03-17
AGTTAATGTATCAGACTTATTTCTGTGCGTCAATATGTTTCTGAGCTTCCTCGCGGATGGTCTCCCAGCCTGCGGTCTCAAGCTCTGCATCGATTGTTTTTACAAGTTCTCTCGGATCCTGTGCGCCGGTGAATAACTCAGAATAGTATTTCTCATATACGGCACGGCAGTTTGCAAGCTCTGTTTCGATGTTGGAGGTATCAAGGTTGAATCCAAGCATCTCAGACGGAGTTGCTTTCTCGTTCAGTTCTTTTACTTCATCCCACTGGTTGAAGTCAACATCGTCTGTCTGTGTTACATTGAAGAAAGTACCCTGGGTATATCCGGCCATGCCCCAGTCAGTGGTCAGGCGGTGTACTTTATTATCATCGGTGTACTCGAAGTCTGTTCCTTCTGCTCCATAGTAGAACCAGTCACGTACTTTAGAATCGGTGTTTACCAGGTTCAGAAGCTGAAGTGCTTTGTCCGGGTGCTTGCATCCGGAGTAGATACCATTGATGGAACCACGTACCGTTGTGTTGGAAACGACTGTGTTGCCATACTGTACTGCTGTACAATTTGCGATACCATTATTCGGACCCCATGTTGTTTTTGCAGCGCCGCTCCATCCCTGTGCTGCAAAGAACATTGCGTATTTGCTGGAATCATCTGCTGTCGGAGCATCTCCGTTGATGATACCTTCCTGATACATTTTGCGAACGATGTCCAGGTTGGAAAGGATTTCTTCGTCATCCAGCGGATTGACAACGGTCTTGGTGTCATCGCCGTATTTAACGCCGATTGCCGGAAGTCCGGAGCTTAAATCATCGTAATTCAGGTTCAGCAGGAAGTTTGCACCATTTTTGGACATGAAGTACGGAGATCCGCCTTCGCCCTCTTTTACTGTCTTCAGAGCATCGTACAGAGTATTGAAATCTGTTACAGAGTTTACATCAATGTTATATTTGTCTGCAATATCCTGATCCCATACAAAGTACTCGGAAAGGGAGCTGTCTTTGTAGGTCGGTACGCCGTAAATTTTTTCATTTACTTCTACTGCTTTCCAGTAGTCTTCCGGAATCATGTCATACAGTTCGGAAGCGTTGTCCTTGAGCAGATCTGTAATGTCCATCAGTGCGCCGGTGTTAACCTCGGAAGAGTAACGGTTCTGGTCTGTGAACAGGATATCGAAATACTCGCCGGAGTTTGTGATAACGCTTCTTCTGTTATCCCAGTCGCCCCACGGAACGATTTCCATGTCTACATTAACGCCGATTTTCTCCTCCAGATATGGGTTAATCTGCTCAAGCCACTCATCATAATCCTTCGGCATTCCGTTACCGACCTGAATCCATTTCAGTGTAACAACTTCATCTTTTGCATCTCCCTTTGAAGAGCTGCTGCTTCCGTTGCTGCTTCCGCAGCCTGCCAGCATACCGCCGGCCATAACAACAGAAAGTGCAAGAGCTAAAAACTGTTTCTTTTTCATTGTAGCATCCTCCTGATATAAAATATAGAATGTTGAAATTATCCTTAACCGAAGCCTTTTGCTTCAGTATGAGATCCATAAAGGTAAATGGTCGATCAGCCTTTTACCGCACCAACCGTCAGACCGGAAATAAAGTATTTCTGGAAGAACGGATAGCAGCATGCGATCGGGATGATGATGATGATTGCCATCGCCATACGGGCGCCCTCTTTTGGCATCGAGTTCATGTACTGTGCCGTGGTAACGCCAAGAGACGGGTTGTTTGCCATCATCTCAATATTTCTCTGTACGTGATCCAGCAGAGCCTGCAGGGAATACAGCTTGGTATCGCTGATGTACAGGGAAGACTGGAACCAGTCGTTCCAGTAACCGAAGGTGAGGAACAGAGCGATCGTTGCCATCAGCGGTTTTGACAGCGGCAGGGCGATCTTTCCGAAAATCTGGAACTGGGTTGCTCCGTCGATCTGTGCCGACTCAATGATGGATTCCGGAATGTTGGTCTTGAAGAACGTTTTACAGATAACAACGTTAAACGAAGAAACACAAAGCGGAAGGATCAGCGCCCAGATACTGTTTTTCAGGTTCAGGAACTGTGTGTTGACTACATAAGAAGAAATCATACCACCGTTGAAGATCATCGGAATGAAAACAACCATGGTGAAGAATCCGTTCAGTTTATAGGTGCTTCTGGAAAGAACGTATCCCATCAGCATGGTAAGGATTACACCGAGAATGGTACCAATGACCGTTACTGCAACGGAAACGCCAAGTGCTGTCAGGATCATCTGTCCTTCCCGAAGAAGAAATTTGTAGGAATCCAGCGAGTATGCACTCGGGATAAACTGGTAGCCGTTCATCTTGATCGAATGCTCAGAAGAAATTGAGATCATGAAGATGAATACCACCGGGATAATGCAGGCCAGGGCGAGGATCACAAAAATAACATTGAAAATTGCATTTGTAGATCCCTGGATCTGATTTAAATGTGAAGAGGAAGCCAGATCAAGATCTTTTTTCTTTTTTGCCATTTTTGTACCTCCTTAAATAATCGCGCTGTCTTCATCAATCTTCTTCACAATGGCATTTGCAAGAAGGATGGTGATGCAGCATGCAACAGACTGGAAGAATGTTGCCGCAGAAGTCATTCCGATCGGAGTAGAAGACTGCAGTGCGTTGTATACATATGTGTCAATAGTTGCTGTCGTTTTGAAGATGGAACCGCTCGCTCCCTGGGAAAGCTGGAAGAACAGTCCGAAGTCGGAGTAAAAGACCTTTCCGACATTCAGGATGAACATCATGATAATGACGCTCTTTAAGCACGGCAGGGTGATATGCCATACCTGCTGTCTTTTGTTGGCGCCGTCCATAACGGCTGCCTCATACAGTGTTGTATCAATACCGGAAATACTGGACAGGTAAATGACCATGTTGTATCCGGTGGATTTCCACAGATACATGAAGATCAGGATAAATGGCCATACACCGGCACTCATGTACCACTGAATCGGCTCCTTGCCTGCGTTTCTCAGAATGCTGTTGATCAGACCGTTATCCTGGTTCAGGAATGCATCCAGGAAGTAGGAAGCTACAACCCATGACATGAAGTACGGGAAGAACATCATGGTCTGATATACCTTCGATGCTCTTTTGTTGTGAAGCAGACTGATCATGATAGCCAGTCCTACGGAAAACACCATACCCAGGGCGATAAATGCCAGATTATACAGGATTGTGTTTCGCAGAATGACGAACAGATCATTGGATCTGATCAGGAACGAAAAGTTTTTAAATCCGGCCCAGTCACTGTGGAACAGGTTGTAAATGAAGCTCTTTCCGCCTGTGATTTTGTAGTTCTTGAATGCAATGATCAGACCGAACATCGGCAGGAAGCAGAACAGAATGTACCAGATGGTGGTCGGCAGCGCCATGACGGTCAGCTCCGTGTCATTCTTGGTCCAGCGTCCTTTTTTCTTTTTGCTTGGTTTACTCAAGATTTTTTCCTCCTTCTCCCGATCGCTCGGGCTTATCACTTTATCCGTTTATCTTACAAACGGAATCCCGGTAAATAATCTTTCCGGGGATGCGGTATACCTCGCCGCCCTTTTTCTGCGGTTCATTCATATGTTTGATCATACGCTTTGCCGCAAGACGTGCAATCGCATCGGTGTCAACCGCAACCGTGGTGAGCGGCGGACTGCACAGCTGTGCATAGATGGAATCATCAAAACCGGTCACGGAAATATCCTCCGGCACGCGGATTCCACGCTCTTTTAACGTCTGCACTAATTTGAATGCGGTGGCATCGCAGTTACAGACAAATGCGGTGGGAAGCTTCTCCGGCAGCAAAAGCGGAATGGCAATGCCTTCCTCGCTCCGGTCCGGGATTCTCCACTCATTTTTCGGGGAAATCCCCTCCTCCAGCATTCTCCGCAGATATCCGAGATATCGGTCGGAAATACTGGTTGTACTTCCTACGGTTCCGACAAATCCGATGTCTGTGTGCCCCTGCTGGATCAGGTAATTGGTCAGCTCATAGGAGCTGTAAATATTCTCGGTGATGACGGAATCGGATTTGTGGGTCTGATCGTAGATATCTACGTAAACCTTCGGCAGATCAATCTGTGCAATCTGCTCCCGGACACCCTTATCGAGAATCCCAAGAAAGATCAGGCCGTCGAACAGTCCTCTGGTCTGTATCGTGTTCATGTCCGACGGAAGTGTTGCTGTTGTCGGAGAAATCATGATACTCGAGCAGGATGCTCTCTGCAGCTCGTAGATGATCCGCTCGTACATTGCCATATAAAATTTTCCTTCGTCTCCGGAGCTGAACCGCGGACTCATGATGATACCGACTTTTTTGCTCTTCCGTTTTCCGTAGTCCGGAAGGACATAACCGGATTCTCTCGCAAGTGCAAAAATTTTTTCTTTCAGTTCTTCTCCCACGCCGTCTTTTCCGTTGAGCGCCTTGGAAACTGTTACTTTACTGATGCCCAGCTTATCTGCCAGGTCTTGCATGGATACTGATTTTCTCTCTGCCATGTTACCAACAGCCTCTCTATTTGTTTCTTAACTTGTGATTATATGTTAGCATTCTTCAAAAAGATTGTCAATAGTCTTTTCGTTATTTTGTATATTAAAATTCTTATTTTTCCGTTTAAATTTGTATAGATCGAGGAGTATTCTTCTGTTTCTTTTGGTTTTTTGGCAGAAAATCTGTGTTTTTATGTTAAGTCACTTAATATTTTAATATTAACACAGCACTTTTTCTCCTGTTTGCATTTTTAACGAAAAAAGCAGCGGAAAGTCTAACTTTTTCATCTAATTGTCATACTCCCCGCTGTCTCTCACTTTTCTATTCTCTTCCATACTGCTGCCGGATAGCCATAGCCGCATTGATTGCCACCGCCAGAAAAAAGACGGCTACCGATATCCCTGTTCCCATTGTTACTGCTTTAAACACCCATAAAATTGTTCCGCCAATCCCGGAACCAAGATTAACAATATAGGCATTTTTATAACAGGCCGCCAGTCCGATACAGGCAATCGCACTGCAGACAAAAAAGAAGGTGTCAAAGAAAACATTGATATCCAGCGTTCCATTTACCCGGGAAAGGACAGCCGCTATAATTCCAAACAGTACCATCGCTCCGAGGACCGTAACACTCAGCTCCCTGCGGTTCATCTTCCGCATGATGGTTTCCGTCTGTTTCTTCTCCCCTCTCCATTTCCAAAAACTGTAAAGAGCCATCGGAGCCTGCATAAAAATCATAAATACAAAGGTCGCATATACCTTGGTCTGCCATGCCAGAATACCATTGCAGACCGCATAGACAAAACCAAACAGAAATCCCGGTGCAAAATTCATAGACACCATAAAATTAAACGTAATGCCGATCAGTGCTGTTACCAGGGCAAACAGCGTGTCCCCGCCAATCACCCCGGCTGCAGCGACTGCTGCAATCTGCAGCAGCAGAACAATATATTTTTTCTTTTCCATATTTTCAGTTATGCGCAAATAAAGGTAACAACACCCTTGTCATTGTCCGACAGACTTTCCATATCTTTCTCTGCGGTTTCCTGCTCCACAATCTCCACTCCATAACGGAACTCACTGAATCCGGACAGGTCCATCTTGAAGTTTGTTTCCCATGTGTTATTCATAATCCAGCTGTAAACCGACCGTTTATTATTCTCCTCTTTGTTATCGCACAGAAGGATTGGATGGGATTCCATCTCCCCCATGTAAAGTAACGGTGTGTCAAAAGTATTAACCAGAATCGTCTGATCTTTTGTCCGGTAAACGAGGCCTTCATCCGCAATATAATATTCCATATTGGTGCCAGGAAGCTGGTCAATACCAGGGCGCATGGTAACACCTCCGTTCTGGATCATCACTTCCGCATCCGGAAGATTTAATGATAATGGCAGATACAGGCTTTCGATATCCTCGCTTAATGTTTTTGCCACCCGGTAAGAAAACTCAATTTTCGGAAGATGACGGTACATTTTGATCACAACACTGCTGTGATAAGTTCCCTCCAGGGTAAAGATCAGTTCTACTTTGGTAAACACCGGTCCGTGATCCAGAATTTTCACATCCGTAAGGTCACCCTGATACTGCTCTGCGTGAAGTCCGCGGATATTTCTTCCGATCAGACGGCGCTCCTCATAAACGCCTTTCCGGATTTCGGTGCGTTCATAAACCGGCGTAAAGAACGTTTCCAGACCGGATTTGCACATTTCAATCTCTGCTTTTTTATTGTAGAAGGAGGTAATGCCCTCTCCGACTTTCCATTTGATCTGAAAGAAATCGTTTTCCAGACCGTAAGGCAGTTTGTAACTTTCCGGATCGTACGTATTCACAATATCGCGTACCCGCTCTGCGCCTACCCAGGCAGTTCTGGTGAACAGGGTCTGGGACGGAGCCGGCTGCTCTTCGTACGTGAACGTTTTTTCTTCCATTGGCTCAAATTCTGCCAGAAAACTTACCAGGACTCCGCGTGGATGAGCAGACAGCTGCACCTCCATCTCCTGTTTTGTTTTGTCATCGGTTACTTTCACGGCCGGAAGACTCATGGTCTCAACGTAAAATTCTACCGGGAAAATTCTCTTTGCATGGCTTGTGGAAACAGCTTTCACTTTGCCGGACAGATTGTAATACCGCAGGATATCACCCAGTTTATGGCACTGTTCATTTTTACGCATGGCTGCTGCCTCGTGTGCTTTGGACGCATAACTGGTTTTCCGCATATCCAGATTGGTCACCATGGTATCGTACGGATTCGTTACAGTAGCAGAATGACCCCAGGTGTGCTCTGCATACAAAAGAGAATTGTCGCCATAAGCCTGGATCAGCTCTTCGTTATGTACCCCTGTTTTTTCTTCCAGACGGTCGCAGATACGGTTCAGACGTACGGCCTCTTTGTAATGTTTTACCGCATATGGTGTACTTCCAACTCCATTGCCCCACCAGTCATTGATGGCACCCCGATACACCGGTGCATCCTGCACTTTGTCCCGGATCCGTTCATACAGTTCCTGCAAAGTTACCATATGCATGGTGACTTCTTCGCCATATTTTTCATTAAACAGCTCAACCGTATCTGCAATGGCCGGGTTGATCGGCGCATTGTCCGAAAAAACGCCGGAAACACTGGTGATATAGAAATCGTACGGATAACCGTTTTCTTCATATTCCTTTATGCTTGCAGAGAGATTCGTGTGCAGATTTTCCAGAAGTCCTGCCACATCGCCATTCTTTTTGCCGAAGTAATTTTCTGTCATAAAGTTAACATTTTTATTCAGGACGATGCCGAGGGCATTTCCAAGATTATAATGCTCGCCATTCCATACCAGCAGACGCTTTCCATCCTCATTTTCCCAGAAATACGGTTTCTGGTTCTGATACAGTGGATACATCCCGTGATGCGTATGAATGTTGGTATATAAAAATTCTACCCCGTTTTCGATCATGGCATCGCGCTGTCCCATAGAGATGCCGTTGATATCTGCAATCATGGCTGTTTTGATCTGAATTCCCTGCTCGCCGCAGATTTCCTGCATCGTATGGATTTTTTCTTTCAGATATTTGCAGTCGGCAAGATCATTGAAGTTCAGATAATTGGCAGACAGACCAATGTTTCCTTTTTTTACCAGATCGAAAAACTTTTCTTTTTCTTCCTCCGTTGCCATTTTGAAAAACTGCTCCACGCAGTACCATGTCTCACAGTTCCATTTCAGATCTTTCTGGGGTGTGTTGTTTTTGATTCCATTTTCAATCAGTTCGACCGCCCGGCGGATGTTGTTTGCCTGGTTATAAATAACCTGTTCCTGCAGATCGGTGTAACCCACGTCAGTGTGGGAATGATGTACGATGTAGACTTCTCTGATTTTGTGTGTCATTTGCTATTTTCTCCTTTTTATGCTAGAATGCTAACAATTGTTCTTGCAGTAATGCCATATCATTCATTTATCAATGATTTGTTTTTAAAATTACTATATTCACAGAAGAATGTGTAGGTGGAAACGACTTATGAATGAAAACGAATTACTTATTAAAAATCGCCTCCGGGAGGCAACTGTCATTCTCGAACGTGCTAATCTGATTATTTGCGATGAATCCTGGAAATGCGATTCCTCTCGTCCTCCTTTTTCCAGCTTTCAGCTGGTAATGCAAGGGGAAGGCACAGTACAGGTCGACCAGACAGTATTGCATCCTCACGCAGGTCAGTTATATCTGCTCCCAGCCTGTACGCATCAATCTTTTTTTACAGATGTTCAAAATCCCTATCGCACCTATTTTTGCCATTTTGAGATTACCTGTCAGCAAACGGATCTCTTTCAGCTGGTTCAGTTTCCTCTTTGTGTTGATGCGAAAGACCCGCAAAAAGCACAGCGAATTTTTCAGGACATTATTCAATCCTGTAAGCAGACGGATATTTCTTCCGCTCTGAAGGCCAAACAGGCTGTCTTTCATCTGCTCTGCTATTATTTTGAATGCTGCCCGCCTGGAAGTGTCTCTTTCATTCCACAATCCTTTGACTCTCCACTTTCCAGTGCAATTTCCTATGTTGAAACACATCTGCATGAGCAGATTACCGTACAACAGATGGCAGAAGTGGCCGGCTATCATTCCAGTTACTTTACAAAACTATTTCAAACCCACATGGGAATTTCTCCTGGACAGTTTATTCTGCAGAAAAAAACGGAAACTGCAACGCTGCTTTTAACTTCTACAGATCTGCCCATTTCCAAGATTGCAGATACCCTCGGTTTTGATAACCAGTTTTATTTTTCAAATTTTTTCAAAAAACAAACCGGAATGGCGCCATCTTCCTACCGCCGTTTATATCTGTGCTCTTGTTTGGATTCTTAAAATATTCTTCTGTTCTCCTGTGCAAAAAGAGTTTAGCACAGGAGAATCTCCAATAACATACATTATTCTTCCTGAAATATATAAAATTCTACGTTCTTTTTTCCATGCAGCTACCATAAGTTTTTATCACTTTTCCCTTATCGCACTGATGCTACCAGCATTCTAATCATTTCGCCCTCTTCCGGTACAATCCGGTATGTTCCGACCGCAGCCGGAACGATGGCGGTTTCTGCATAATGTACCGTGAACGCTGCAAAGCTACCATCCATGCTCTCGATACGGGCACTTCGTCCCTCCACGAGATTCATCACATGAACCGTGTCATCCATCGAGACGGTGTGCGGCCCGGAAAGTGTATAGCGGATTGTGTCGATAAATTCGCGGCTGTGCAGTCCGGTGCGCTCTACTTCACAGTTTTCTGTTTTTTCCATCGTTCTGGTCTGGCCGACGATATTGTCGTACACCCATTTGGTATCACGGTTCCACTGAATATTTTTCATACCGTGGTCGAGGTGGATCGGACGCGGCAGTCCATCCATGCCAAGGCGGCCCCAATCCCATAGTTTGAAGGTAAAGATATACGGTGTCGCACTGATCTCCAGCACCATCGTGTTTTTTCCGGAGCAGTGCACCGTTCCCGCCGGAATCAGCACATGATCGTGTTTTTTGACCGGGATTTTGTTGACATATTTTTCCACTGGGAAACGTTCTTCTCCTTTTTCTGCTGCACGGAGTTCCCGCTCCATCTCTTTTTTATCCACGCCTTCTTTGAGACCGAGGTAGACATACGTTTCCTCGTCTTCATCGGCATCCAGAAGATAGTAGCTCTCATCCTGCGTATATGGCATGCCGAATTTTTCATAAATATATTCGGTCAGCGGATGCACCTGCAGGGAAAGATTCTGACCACCCATCGTGTCCAGCAGATCAAAACGGATCGGAAATTCTGCACCAAACCGGCCATGGACGCGCTCGCCGAGCAGCTCGTGCGGTGCATACAGAACGAGATCCTGGGCCGGAACTTTTAACGTCTTTCCTCCGATTTCCAGATTCAGGCTGTTTTCCTCCGGAACTCCGTCAAAGCTCCACGCGAAGTTTTCCTTCGATGCATCAAGACCAAAGTTTTCCTTCATCCACTGACCGCCCCATACGCCGGGATCAAAATACGGCTCCATACGAAATGGCTGTCCGGCAAGCTGCTGCAGTGCGCCTCGGAAGGCATTTCCCGTTGTAAGAACCGGTGCATTTTCTGTCTCTGTATCCAGAAGATACGTGAATTTTTCATACCGCTCTTTTTTATAGCGGTCCGCCAGACGCCATTCAATGAAAAATCCCCGTTTATATTTCGTCAGGATCGGATCATTATAATTGGTACTGTGCCAGTTTGGCATGCCGCTCCGGTAGCGGAGCTGAATTTCCCAGCGGGTCAGATCACAATAAACAAGAACATCTGCCTCGGTCAGAAGCTCTGTCGCTGTACCAATGATCACGATCAGACCACCGTTTGTATCTTTTTCTTCCACACATTCTGACACATATTCTGTCTCAATTGTTTTTTTCATGGTTTTCAGCTTTTCGCTTTCAAACCAGGTATCTATGGTTTTATGACACATGATACCGAAAACACGGTCATCGGTGATGTAATCGTTAAATTCTCTTAACAACGTTTCTTCGTCTTTGGCGCAGTCTTCGATATCAAAAATCCGGTCCGGCTGCAGCGCATTTGCCAGTTCCATCATTTCTTCTTTTCGTACACCCGGATACAGATCAAAGGAAAGAATACATGTTTTCTTTTCTTTCTGTTTTTCCTGAACCGCCCGTTTTAATTCTTCGATGATCTCCTTTTTTTCATCCCAGATTTCATTTTCGTATCCTGTGATTTTCATTTTGGGATGTAACTCGTAGTTTCCATATTTCCTTTTTAAATTCATTTGGATTCTTTTCCTTTTCTTAATTTCTCTTCCATCCATTGAGTTGTTTCCTGCGCCGATCAGCCCCATCATCTTTATTTCAACGCTTTCGCATCTAGCGGATTTTGCAATTTTCTTTCACTGCCTGATTCACTTACACATTTCCAGCCCGTTGTCTGTCCGGTTTTATCTTTTTTATGTGTCATGTTTTTACAATTCCACTGTATATTTATAACGATTTCCCGGATAATAGCAGATCGAATATTCAAAAACCTCGCCGCCCTTCCGAAATGTCTGCCGCGTCCGGATAAAAATAGGCATCTGCGCATCAATTTTCAGTGCTTTCTGCACCTCTTCCGATGGAAGTGCCGCCTCAAGCGTATCCCGGCCGGATTCAATATAGATTCCATGTTCCTCCCGCAGATACTGATACAGCGATTCCATGTATGGCTCCGGCTCTGTTGGCAGTTCGCAGATTTTTTTCAGATACGTAATGGTATAGACCATGGGTTTTCCCACAGCATTCCTCACACGTTTCAGGCAATAACATGGCTCCGTCAATGGAATCTGCAGACTTCTTGCTACCGTTTCCCCGGGACTGATCAGTTCCATCTTGCAGTATGTTGTCTGCATTTCGATATGATGCTTTTTCATTTCTTCCGTGAAACTGATGACACCTTCCATCTGCTCTTCGACTTTCTCGTAGACAACATCTGTTCCGATGCCGCGCCGTGCACGTGCGTAACCGCTCTGTACCAGATTCGTCATCGCCTGGCGTACTGTCACACGCGAAAGCTCGTACTTTTCCATCAGCTCTTTTTCTGTTGGCAGAAAATCTCCTTTTTTGTACGTGCCGCATTCGATCTGCTGTTTCAGAATCTGTTCCAGCTGCGCATACAGCGGCGGTGCTCCCGGATTTCTATCCATTTTTGCAGTTTCTCCTTCTTCTTTTCTCTCCATAGCATTGTATTTTTGTTTCTGAAAATATTTTTGCTCTATTGTGTTTTTTCAGGAAACTGTGACAACAGGCCTTCCATGGCACGGCCGGATGTTTCCGTTTCTATCTGAATCCGAATCTTTCTTTTCTCGCACTCTCTTTCCAGTTCTTTTCCAAACCAGGAAAAACTTTTTGCAATCTGTCCGCCCAAAAGCAGCAGATCCGGCTGATATTTCTCCAGCACAGGAAGAAGGCCAGCCGCCACATCTGCTCCAAATCTTCTCCAGACTTCTTCTGCCTCCATGTTTCCCGCTTTTACCAGACCATACAATTCTTTTCCACTCCACACTTTTCCTGTCACAGCCAGGCTGATCTGCTCCAGCCCGCGCACAGAAAGATAATCGTCCAAAATGGAATCTCCAAACGGCTGTTGATAAATCCATCCATTTTCCGGCACACCTTTTCCTGGTTTCACCGTTTTCCCGTTTTCTACAAAAGCCGACCCGGCGCCGGTTCCGATGCAGACGCACAGAATTTTATCCGCATCACGACAGTTTCCGTACCAGCTTTCTCCCAGTGCAAATGCTTCAATGTCATGTAAAAACAAAAATCGTGCTGATCCAAGTTCCGGCACGCGCGCCTTGATTTCTCTTTCCAGTGGAATCCCGTAAATGGCATCGTACTTATTCAGTCCCTGCATCCGGCTGATTCCATTTTCATAATCAAACGGACCCGGAATCGCCATCCCAACTCCGACAACACTTCCGTCTGCTTCTCTCATCAGTTCCCGGCAGATCTTTGCAAAATTGTCCAGAATCTTCTCTGTGCTCTTCTGCGCCTGTGCTGGAAATTTCCGGATTTTCGTTCTTACTCCATTTCTGTCCGACACACTTCCTTTGATTTCCGTTCCGCCAACATCCAGAAGGATATATTTTTTCTGCTCCATCCCGCTTCCGTCCCTTTTCATCTTTTCCCCTGTATTTTTTCTGTTTATATGCCACTAGAATCTCATTTCTTTGTATTGGTTCTCCTGCCGCCTTGTTATAATGTTATAACCTATTCATTTTTCTGTTGCAAGCGCCTGTCTGCAATTTTGTCTGCTTTTGCAAAACTTTGTGAAAACGCGATAATACGTTTTATGCACTTGGCGCAGAACGCAAAAAATCCCCTGTTTCCGGGGTTTTTTATACACTCCGGACAGAGGATTTTTCTTATTTTCTACTTATTTCAATACATTTTCCAATTTAACAAAAAGGTTATTCATCTCCTGCACCACACTCTGCAGACTCTTTTCCCCGACATAGTTTCCAATCGCAAACAATGCCTTATACAAAAAATTAACCGCCCCCTGCAATTCTTCGTTTTGCTCTTTTGTTTCTTTCCGAAGCTGCTGCAGTTTTTCTGCCATCGGAAACAATTCCGCAAGAATCTGCTCTTTTCGTGCCCGGTCCGACGGTTCATCTGTCTCCATTTCTTCGAGATCATAGTTATCTGTTCTGCCGCATTTTCCCTTGCACACTGCGCAATCCGGATTCAGACGGTTCTTTTCTGCCTCCACGCGTACAATCCAGGATTTCCCCTCTTCTTCCCTCAGCTCTTTTTCCGGATTTGCCGCACAAATTCCGCCAAGCAGAATCTCATGCGTGGCTTTGTCCGGGCGGTGACCATTGCTGTCACCGCTGGAAAACTCCTGCGATTCACCTTTTGCTGCTTCTCCTCTTCCATCTACCGACCGGGCCAGACCGATCAGCGCACCAAGAAGCTCCTCTTGTATCTTCGTCATACTCATTTTTCTAATACCTCTTACCGAGCTTTTCATTTTTTTCGTCTTACATATTCCACAAAGCAGAATGTACCAATTGTAAAATAACTTTTAAGGGCACACGCTAATTACTAT
>OJRW01002249.1_pt1 | contig 13585 bp, 7 predicted proteins | sample 1599231 | NCBI WGS metagenome assembly OJRW01 (sample SAMN04168656, study PRJEB22393) | human gut metagenome | biome: human gut microbiome; feature: stool | host: Homo sapiens | collected 2014-03-17
GATATGAATTTAGAAATCGAACAGAGTATCAAATTTGATACGATTGAGACAGCTGCAAAGAAATATGGAATGAGCAAACCAGATGCAAGCCATATTCTCCGTTATGAGAGTCAGGATGCTGAATATATACGGCAGTATGGAAAGATACCAAATGCAGACTAAGAGGTGGTTGACTTGAAGAAGAGAAGAAGAAAACCAATCAGACGATTAAACAATGCTATGAAAAAACGTACGATCTTTGCGTGTGCTTTCATAGCACTTCTTTTTGTTATTTTGATCGGAAGACTTGTCTATTTCAGTGTTTTTAAGAATAATATTTATAAGAGACAGGTTTTGTCACAGCAGAATTATTCCAGTGAAACACTTCCTTATAAGAGGGGGGATATTCTGGATCGTGATGGAAATATATTGGCAACAAGTCAGAAAATGTATACATTGATCTTAGAGCCAAAAAATATTCTAAGATCTGATAAGATACAGAAAGAAACGATCAATGCACTTCATAAATATATGAAGATCGATAAAGATGAATTATTAAAATTTATAAAAAAACATAAGAATTCATATTATTCTGTGTATAAAGATGAACTTGCCTATAGTGATATTGCTGATCTTAAGGATTTTATTGCTTCTGATAAGGCAGATAATGTCTCAGGAATTGTATTTAGTGAGAAATACAAACGCCGTTATCCAAACCAGTCATTGGCAAGTCAGATGATCGGATTTGTTTCTGATGGAACGATCGGAACAGGAGGTATTGAGCAGTATTATAACAGTACACTCTCCGGAGTGAATGGAAGAAAATACAAATATCTTAATGAGGAACTGGAACAGGATAATTCAATTGTAGAACCAGAAAATGGACAGACAGTAGTATCAACACTTGATTCTAATATTCAGAAGCTGGCAGAAAAAGAGCATGCCCACCAGGCCGAAGATGATGGAGGGGATGCCGGTGAGGGTCTCGGTGGCGAACTCGATGACAGCCACCAGACGCCGGTTGGTGGCGTACTCCGTCAGATAGATGGCGGCGCCCACGCCCAGGGGCAGCACGATCACCATGGACAGCAGGATGATATAGAGCGTGTTGAGGATATTGGGCAGGATACCGATGGTGTCGTTGATATAGCTGGACTGGGTAGACAGCAGCTCCCAGCTGATGAATGGGACGCCCCGGTAGAAGATATAGCCGATGATCAGAACCAGCAGCGCGCAGGTGAGGAAGCCGCAGAAGTACAGCACCACCCGCAGGCCCTTGTCGTACAGCTGGCGCCGGGGGGACAGGGTATGAGATTCCATGTTCGGTCAGTCCTCCTTTTTCCGCTTGATAAAGACGTTGAGGAACACATTGATCAGCATGATGAAGAGGAACAGCACCAGGCCGATGGAGAACAGGGCATTGCGGTGGAGGGAGCCCACGGAGGCGTAGGACATCTCCGAGGCAATGGCGGTGGTCAAAAACCGCACCGGCGTCAGCAGGCCCGGCATATTGGCCACATTGCCCGCCACCATAATGATGGCCATGGCCTCACCGATGGCCCGGCCGATGCCCAGCACAATGGCGGTGGCGATGCCGCTGCGGGCAGCGGGCACGCTGACGCGGAACACGGTCTCGATATGGGTGGCCCCCAGGGCCAGAGACGCCTCCTCATACTCCCGGGGCACGGCGCGCAGCGCCGTCTCCGACACGGAGACGATAGAGGGCAGAATCATCACCGCCAGCACGATGATAGCCGCCAGGAGCGTGGCGCCGGAGGGCAGGTCAAAGGCCACCCGGATGGCGGGCACCAGCAGGATCATACCCACCAGGCCGTACACCACGGAGGGGATGCCGGCCAGCAGTTCCACTGCCGCATGAACTACGGCGGCAAACTTAGGCGGCGCCACCTTGGACAGGAAAATGGCCGTCATCAGGCCGATGGGCACCCCCACGAGAATGGCCCCCGCCGTGCCCGCGAAGGAGGTGAGGATGATGGCGAAGATGCCGAAGTCTCCGGTAGAGGCATACCAGCGGGTCCCGAACAGGAAGTTGATGGGCCCGATCTCCAGAATGGCCGGCAGGCCCGAGATGATAAGGTAGATGCTGATGAGGAGCACGAACGCCACAGCCACCATGCCGCAGATAAAGAAGAGGGCATTCATCACCCGCTCCATGGCCTTCAGGGCTTTTTTCCCGGTCATGGGCTCCTTTTTCCTGTCGGCGGTGCCGACCAGCGCGCCGTCCATGGCGGCCTTCACAGCCTGCCCCGCGATTTCATGTTCCATAAGGTTCTCCTTTGTTCCCGGACAAGGCGTCCGTCCAGATTTCAGCGGAACGGCCGCCGCCCCAGTGGTGGGCACGGCGGCTGACCGTATATATGAGGGTGGAAAACAAGCGTTGTCTTACTGGGCCACGGGCACGGCGCCGGCGTTGGCGATCAGGTCGCTGGCGGCGGTGGAGGTGGCGAAGTCGAAGAAGGCCTGGGCCGCGTCCGACAGGGCCTCATCGGTGCGGGTGGCGAACACGAAGGGACGCTGAATGGCATAGCTGCCGTCCAGGACCGTGGCCTCAGAGGGAGCCACGCCGCCCACAGTCAGGACCGTGATGCCCTTCTGATCCTGCACGGCGGAGAGGGAGGCATAGCCGATGGCGCCGGGGGTGGTACGAACCGCCTCGATCACGGCGCCGGTAGAGCTCAGCTCCTGGGCCAGCACGCACTGGTCCTCAGTGCCGGTGATAGACTCGAAGCCGTCACGGGTACCGGAGCCGGACTCACGGCCGATCACGGCGATGGCGCCGGCGTCGCTGCCGAACTCAGACCAATCGGTGACAGCGCCGGTGTAGATGGAGGCGATCTGCTCCAGGGTCAGGTCGGAGACGGGGTTCTCAGCGTTGACGATCACGGCGATGCCGTCCAGGGCCACGATGGTCTCAGTCAGGCCGCCCGCCTTCTCGTCATCGGTCAGTGCGCGGGAGGCCAGGCCGATGTCGCAGCTGCCGTTGGACACGGCCTCGATGCCGGCGCCAGAACCGGTGGGGTTGTAGGTGACGGACACGCCGGAGTTGTCGGCCATAAACTGCTCACCCAGGGCGCCGATGACCTCCTCCATGGAGGTGGAGCCGTCGGTGGCCACAGTGCCGCTCAGCTCAGCGGTCTCCTCCTGGGCGGCGTCGTTGGAAGCGGTATCATCCGTGGTGTCGTCAGCCGTGGTGTCACCGCCGCAGCCGGCCAGCAGAGCCATGACCATGGTCAGGGACAGCAAGAGCGAAAATACTTTTTTCATATCGAAGATTACTCCTTTTCCTATGTCTGTTGCTCAAGGGACGGTCTTAGTATAAACAGCCGGAAGTAAAATCCGACACCAGGACTCTGTAAAGTCTATGTAAAATCCTTGCAAGCGCATACAAAGGCAAAAAAACAGCTCCCGGATTGCTCCGGGAGCTGTTTTCAAAAACGAATCAGGCATTTTCAGGCAGCGGGGATGGTCAGCACCTGCCCGATGTGGATCATGCCGGGGTCACGGATGGTATCCCGGTTGGCCTCGTAGATCACAGTCCAGCGAGTGCCGGTGCCGTACACCTCATAGGCGATGTTCCACAGGCAGTCTCCCGCCTCCACGGTGTAGGTCTGGGCCTGGGGAACAGGCTCCTCCGGCGTCTCCTCCGCGGGAGCCTCGGTCTCTACCGTGTAGTCCTTAGCCAGGTTCGCCTTCAGGGCGGTCACCTCGTCTGCGGTCAGGCCGGCGTCCAGCATATAGTCCTCTGCCGCAGCGGCCAGATCCACAGTGGTCAGATCCGTGCCCTCCGCAGCGCCGGTGATGTTGGTGAGGATGGAGACGATGTTGCTGTTCTTCACCGCCTCATACTGCTCGCCGCCTTCTTCCAGGTGATAGTAATTCACATAGGTGGTCATGTAGTCCGCCACAACCTCGTCATAGGTGGCGCCCATCAGGCACTCCAGCAGGGCGGAGACAAAGCCGGCCCGGTCCTTGCCCTCGGTGCAGTGGACCAGATAGGGCCCCTCATTCTCCGCGAAGAAGCGCAGGCCCTCCGCCAGGCCGGACTTGAAGTCGGCAGCGGTGAAGTCCACGCCCAGGTTCAGGGCCTTCACCTTCCCCGCCTCGTACAGAGACTGGTAGTAGGGGGAGTCGAAGCCCTCGGCGGCGATGTAGCCCTCGATCAGCTCGTTGGAATCCGCCAGGTTCATGACCGCCTGGATGCCGCCGGCCTCTGCCAGGTCATCGGCATAGGAGGCGCGGCCCAGCTCGTTGTTCACGGGGCTGCTGCTGCGGAAAAAGGCGTTCTCCCCCAGATCGCCCACAGCCACGTTGCGGAAGTTGGCGAACACCGCGTCGGAGGCGTAGTCCGCCCGCTCGTCGGTGCGGGTCAGCTGGTGGATGAGGTACTGGTCATAGTAGCCGCCCTGCTCCTTCATGGAGATGGAGACGGTGATGCTCTCCAGGGACTGGCCCTCGGGGAACTCCCAGGTGTAGGAGCCGTCCTCGGCGGTGACCTTGGCGGCCAGGCCGTTGCTGGTCGCAAAGTCCCCCATGTTGATGGCGGCGATCAGCACACCCTCGCTGTCCCGCAGCACCAGCGCGCCGGTGTCCACATCGGAGTAGTTGGTGCACAGGGGCATGTCATACCCAGTGCCGTTGACGGTGACGGTCAGCAGGTCGCCGTATGTGTAGCCGCCGTCCTTCAGGTCCGCCGGATCGATGTCCAGGACGATGTTGCCATACTTCTGGATCTCGGTTACGCCGCCCTCCAGGGTGGGGTACTCCGTCTCCGCAGCGGATGCGGGCAGCGCCAGGCTGAGCATCAGCACCAGGGACAGGAGCAGGGACAATGTCTTCTTCATACGCATTCCTCCCAAATTCTCGTCGGTCCTGTTGCGGGACCTTCTGTTTCGTATCATAGCACAGGCGCTTCCGCTTTTCCAGAGGGTTCCCTCCTTTTCACGCATTTTTTCAGGTCTTCCCGGAGCTGGCATCCGCTCTTGCGGTCCGCTTTCGGGTTAGATATAATAGAGGGGTATTTCATGGAACCTGGGAGGCACGACTATGGACTTCACGGAACTCCGCCATTTGGCGGAGCAGATCGAGACAGAGTGCGGCAAGGCCATCATCGGCAAGGGTGAGCAGATCCGCCTGGTACTCACCAGCCTGTTTGCCGGCGGGCACGTGCTGATTGACGATATCCCCGGCGTGGGCAAGACCACGCTGGTGAAGGCCCTCTCCGCGGTGCTGGGCTGCGGCATGGTGCGGGTGCAGTTCACCCCGGATCTGCTGCCCTCAGACATCGTGGGCATGAACATTTACAGCCAGAAAACCGGGGAGATGGTCTTCACCCCCGGCCCCATCATGACCAACATCCTGCTGGCGGACGAGATCAACCGGGCCATCCCCCGTACCCAGTCCGCCCTGCTGGAGGCCATGGAGGAACGGCAGGTGTCCGTAGACGGCGTCACCTATCCCCTGGCCCCACCCTTCATGGTCCTGGCCACCCAGAACCCCGTGGAGACGGAGACCACCTTCGCCCTGCCCGCTGCCCAGCTGGACCGCTTCCTCTTCAAGCTCTCCATGGGCTACCCCACCCCCAGGGAGGAGGCCGCCATGCTCCGAACCGTGGGAGATGGAGCCGCCTTTGCGGACCTCCACCCCCTGCTCTCCCCGGAGGAAGTCAATCGGTTCACCCGGGAGATCCGGCAGGTCCGCCTGTCCGATCCGGTGGTGGCGTACATCGTGGAGCTGGTCCAGGCCACCCGGGAGCAGCCGGAGCTGGCCTGCGGCGCCAGCCCCCGGGTGTCCCGGGACCTGTTCCGGGCCTCCAAAGCCTATGCCGCCCTCTCCGGCCGGGACTATGTCACCCCGGACGATGTGAAGTATCTGGCCCGCTACGTCCTGCCCCACCGGGTACTGCTGTCCCATCAGGCGGCGCTCTCCGGCCTGGAGGCGGCCGGCGTGGTGGAGACCGTACTGGCCCAGGTGCCCTGCCGGGAGACCGGGGAGGTCCTTGCCCATGGCCAGAACGCCTGAGTCCGCTGCAGTGGACTTCGCCGAGTCCAGCCTGTTCACGGGGCGCTTCTCCATCCTGGCCCTGGCAGCCTGCGGAGTGGGCTTCAGCCTGAGCGGGCGGCTGCCCGCCGCCATCTTCTCTCTGGCGGCCGCCGCCGTGGCCGCCGCGGCCCGCCTCTGGGCCCGCCATGTGCTGGACGGCGTGAACGCCGCCCTCCAGGCGGAGCGGAGCTGCGTCTTCCCCGGGGAGCCCTGTCCTCTGCGGGTGACGCTGGACAACCCCAAGTGGCTGCCCCTGGTCTGGCTGACGGTGCGCTTCCCCCTGGAGCCGGGCGGCGCCCTCCGGCCGGAGCACCGCTGGGAGACCGTGGAACTCCCGGAGGGGGGCGTGCAGAAGCCCTATTATGAAAAGAACGTCTCCTTCCTGCTGGGGCATCAGCGGATGTCCTACACCAGCCGCCTCCAGGCGGAGCACCGGGGCCTGCTGTCCTTTGACCGGATCCGGCTGCTCTCCGGCGACGGCCTGTGCCTCTGCGTCCGGGAGAAGGAAATCCCGCTGCCCAGGCCCGTGACGCTGGCGGTGTTTCCCCGGCTGGTTCCCGTGTCCACCCGCTGGTTCCTGCGCAACAGCTGGGAGCTGGAGACCGGCGCCCGGGGCTTTCAGGATGACCGGACCGTGATCCGGAACGTCCGCGCTTACCAGCCGGGGGACAACGCCCGGTCCCTGAACTTCCGCCTGATGGCCCGGGGGCAGGGCGCCATGGTGAACATCTACGAGAAAATCTCCCCCCGCCGGGCCGCGTTCCTGCTGGACGGTGCCTCCTTCGCGGGCCTGCCGCCGGAGGACTTCGAATCTGCCCTGGAGATCCTGGGCTCCCTGGCGGCGCAGCTGATGGAAGAGGAGGTGGCCGTGTCTCTGCTCATCTCCCGCCCCGCCGGGCGGCTGGAGCAGTTTGCCGCCTGCCGGGACCGGCGGCAGCTTCCCGCAGTCCTGACGCTGCTGGCCGCCGCAGACACCGCTGTCTCCATTACGGCGGACGAGATCCTGCCGCGCCTCCGCACCCTCTCCGGCGCCTTTCTGATCTGCGGGGATGTCCGCCGCCTGGACGCCGGTACCTGTGCGCTGCTGGAGCGGCACCGCGTCCCCCTGCTGGCCTGGGGGGAACAGTCTCACCCCCTCCTGCGGGTCCTGGACCTGAATGCCTTTCGGGCAGGAGGCGGCCTATGAGACATGGAAAGACCACCGCCCTCAAGTGCCTGCCGCTGGCCACCGAGCTGCTGATTGTCTTCCTGACGGCCGATATTCTGTGGCAGCTCCTGTGTGGCCGGCCGCCCTTCTCCATGTGGGGGTTTCTGCTCTCTGGCGGGCTGATGACCGCAGGCAACAGCCTCTTTCTCCAAAAGCCCCGCCGCTTTTGGCAGATTCTGCTGCTGAACGTTCTTCTCTGCGCCGTCTGGATCCCCCTGCTCAGCCGCACGCTGGACCTGACCTATCCGCCTCTTCTGGTGATTCAGGTGCCCCTGTACCTCTTCCCCCTGTGCCGGGGATACCACTGGGGCGTCACGCCTGTCACGGTCCGCCACCTCCACGGGGCCGGGGAGTACATGGGCCTGTATGGGCTGTTCTATCTGATCGTGGCCTCCTTCGCCCCTCAGCTGCTGGACCGGGTGCCGGTTCTGTTGGCGCTGCTGGCGCTGGATCTGCTGGCAGTGGTGGGGATGCGCACCTCCGGACGCAACACCATTCGGGCCGGTTCTCCCTTCGGGCGGCTCCCGGCCCTGCTGGTCCCAGCGGTCCTGGCCGTGCTGGCTGTGGCCGCCTGCGCTCTGCTGCTGGCCGCCAGGGGGGAGCTGATCCCCATCTTTCAGGCCGTCGGCAGCCTTCTGGAGGGCGCCCTGACCGCTGTATTCCGGTTCCTGACGTCTCTCTTCCAGGGCCGCTCCGCCGGGTCCGCAGGGATGTCCTCCGCCGCCGGAGGCGGCAGTGAGGCCGCTCTGCCTGTGGAAAGCGCCTCCGGCCCCGCCATCGCCCCTCAGCTGGTGACGGCGTTGCTGCTCCTGTCCCTGGCCGCGCTGGTCCTGGCCGGAGTGGCTGCTCTGGTGCGCTGGCTCTGGCGCAGCCGCAGCCGCATCAGGTTGCCGGAGGAGGATGATGACGACGGGCTCGTCAGGCAGCGTCTGGGCCGCCGTGGCCTGCTCTCCCGGCTGGGCCAGCGCCTGCGGGTCAGGGCATTTCTGCTGCGGTACGCCGGAACCCCCCGTGCCGCCCTTCTGGAACTGGAGCGCTGGGGCGCCCGCCGCCGCTGCCGCCGTCAAAGCCAGGAGACCCCCCGGGAGTATCTGGAACGTCTGGCAGGGGGGCCCCTCCGGGACGCGTTGGATGCGCCCATGCAGGCTCGGTACAGCATTCTGGTGGACGATGTGGAGCGGAGCTTGTACGGCACGCTTCCGCCCCGCCTCTCCCGGGAGCAGGTGCGGGAGCTGCTCTCCACTGTCCATAGAAGCGCCCGCACGCCTCCTGCACGTGCGAAGTGACCGCCGACCGGTCCGCGCCTCCAGAAATGCCCGAGATTCCCGATAACCGAAAATTCAAGAAGGCAGCCGTTCGCATGAACGGCTGCCTTCTTTGTATCCAGGTCGAACCTCGGCACCGGGCATTCCTCTCCGGAGTCTGAAAATACAGCCGACGCCCGCGCTTATGTAGAGGACAGCGCCGGACGGGGCGAACCGCCCCGGGTCTTTTGGGGTGCCGGTTCCACACTAGCTGCGGAATGCTCCGCCTCCGCGGTCTGATTCATGATGAGCATCTGGAGCCGGTTCTCCACATTGGCGTAGCTGGTGTCCGGATCCAGGTCCAGGGGCAGGATCTGCACGCCGGGGAACTCCTCCTTGAGCCGCTTGGTGACGCCCCGGCCGCACACGTGGTTGGGCAGGCACCCAAAGGGCTGGAGGATGATGAAGGACCGGACCCCCTGGTGGGCGTAGTGGGCGATCTCGCCCGCCATCAGCCAGCCCTCGCCGCAGGTGAGGGTCTTGGGGATGAAGTGCTCCACGTCACTGTACAGGTCCTGAGGCCGGGCCGCCGGGTGATACAGGGGATGGGACCGGGCAATGCGCTCCAAAAACCGCTGGATGAACTCCACGGCGCCGTCCAGGGCGAAGGGATAGGGCGCCAGATGGGCACCGAAGTCCCGGATCTCGCTGATGGCCGCCTGGAAGTCCTTGCGGAACTGGTAGGTGATGCGGGGCAGGATGACCTCCATGTCGTTGCGTTCCAGGTACTCCTCCACGTGGAAGTTGGTGCCGGGATGAAAGTTCACCAGCAGCTCGCCGGTGACCAGCACCCGGGGCTTGCGGCGGGAGCGGTCATAGCGGAGCCCCCGGAATGCCTCGATGGCCCGCCGGAAGGCACCGATCATCTTGCCCAGCCCCTGCTTGGATGCGGCGGCAATCCACTCCACACATTCGCTGAACACGCGGTTCGTCTCGCCTGCCGCCGTCTCATAGGGGCGGATCTTCCGGCACAGCTCCTCCAGAATGTCCAGCATGGAGAAGGCCCACGCCGCCAGCAGCACAGACCGGGCCCCCAGCATGGACACGCCGGGGTGGATACCCTTGGTGTCGCCAGGGTCTGTGGTGAGGATGGGGACGTTTTCAAATCCGGCGCTGTCCAGCGCCTTGCGCAGAATCGCGGTGTAATTGGCCATCCGGCAGTCGCAGCTGAGCTTGGCCATGCCCACGGCCACGGAGTCCTCCGGATAGTTTCCCTTCTGCAGGGCGTCGATCAGCTCGCCGATGACCATCTGACAGGGGAAGCAGATGTCATTGTGGGTGTACTTCTTCCCCACCCGGATCTGCTCCACGCCGCCCACCGGCAGGCTCACCGCCCGAATACCCTCCCGGTCCATCAAGGCCGTGAGAAGAGTGGACACCGGGGCGGAGATATTTGGCACCAGCACAGTCCGCAGCTTCCGGTCCTCCTTGCGGTACTTCACCGCGTAGGGCTCCGGCAGGCGGCAGGCCGCCTGCTCCGCCTGGGCAGAGCGGCGCAGCTGTACCGTCTCAATAAAGGACTGGACCCGGATGCCGAGAGACCCGGCGGCCTCGCTCTCATCCACCTTCAGGATCAGGGGCGGCTTGCCGCTGCCCTCCCCCAGCAGGCGGATGATCTCATCGGACAAAATGGCATCATGGCCGCAGCCAAAGCTGACGATCTGCACGTACTCCAGGCAGGGCTGCTCCGCTGTCACCATGGCGCCGGAGAGCATCCGGGCGTGGAAGTCATTGGTGATCTCCACACGGGACCGGCGCAGGTCCGCCTTCTCCAGTCCGGGCAGGCTATCCACCGTCAGCACCGGGATGCCCCGACGGGTGAACATCCCGGACAGGTCGTGGTTGATGAGGGGGTCTGTGTGATAGGGCCGTCCCGCCAGCACCACGGCGAAACCGCCCGCCTTTCCGGTGTCCGCGATGACCCGCTTTCCCTCCTCCACCAGCTGATGGCGGAAAGAGAGGATGGCCGTCTCCGCCTGACGGTAAGCGGCCTCCGCCTGCCGCTTTGTGGCGCCGCAGTGTTCCACGGCATACCGGCAGATCTGCCGCTTCCGGTCCTGCTTGCTGAACCAGTGGAACACCGGCGTCTCAAAGCCCACGGAGAAGTGCTCCCCGGGGGACTGGAAGTTCCGCACCACCATGGAGTAGCCCATGATGACCGGGCAGACGTAGGGGCTCTTCTCCCCTTTGTTCTCTGTGGGCATGTGGAGGATATAGGGCAGGAAAATCCGGTCTACGCCCTGTTTGGACAGGTCCAGCACATGGCCGTGGACCAGCTTGGCCGGAAAACAGATGGTGTCCGACGCCACGTACTGCAGTCCGCTCTCATACTGTCTGCGGCTGCTGGGATGGGAGAACTTCACCCGATATCCCAGAGCCCGGAAGAAGGTACTCCAGAAGGGCATGCTGTCCCAGAACTCCAGCACCCGGGGCAGGCCCACGGTCTGGCTCTGCTCCTCCCGCACGGGGGATACCGGATATGTCTTGAACAGCAGCTCCTGCCGCAGCCGGAACAGGTCCGGCACTTCCTGGGCCTTATGGGCAGGTGCCGCCTCCATCACAACGGCGCCCCGGTCGCACCGGTTGCCGGTGACATAGCAGCCACCGTCCGGGAAATGCAGGATCGTCCGGCTGCAGTGGTTGGTGCAGTGGGGGCAGAGTACACCGCTCTCCCGGGTGTATTGGAAGTTTTTCACCGCGTCAAAGCCGATGAAGGCGGAGCAGCGGCCGTTGGCGTAGCCGTGGGCCTCCACCTCCTGCTTCACCGCGAGAGCCGCACCCAGAGCGCCCATCTCGCCGGGATAGGGGGCCAGGGTCACGTCCCGGCCCAGATACTCCTCCAGGGCCCGCAGGACGGCGAAGTTTCGGAAGGTGCCCCCCTGGACCACTACCCGATCCCCCAGCTCCGCCACGTTGGCGATGCGGACCACCTTGGTGAACACGTTCTCGATGATGGACCGGCACAGCCCCGCCATCAGGTCGTCAGGCTGCTTGCCGTTGCGCTGCTCGTTGATGATGGTGCTGTTCATGAACACAGTGCACCGGCTGCCCAGCTCGGCAGGGGCCTGAGATCGGAAGGCGGCGTCCGCCACCTGGTCCACCGGCATCCCCAGGGTGGCGGCGAAGTTCTCCAAAAAGGAGCCGCAGCCGGAGGAGCATGCCTCGTTCAGCATGATGTTCGTGACCACGCCGTCCTTCAGCCAGATGGCCTTCATGTCCTGGCCGCCGATGTCCAGCAGAAACGTGGCGTCCGGGAAGAAGCGGCGGCAGCCCCGGGCGTGGGCCACGGTCTCTACTGTGTGGTAGTCGGCGTGAAAGGCAGCAGAGAGCATCTGCTCGCCGTAGCCGGTGGTGCCCAGGCCCAGCACCTCCAGCTGGATGCCCAGCTTCTCATACTTCTCCGCCAGGGCCAGCAGGCCCTCCCGGACCACCTTCAGCGGCTCCCCCTGGTTGTTGGCGTAGAAAGTGTCCGTCACCTGCTCGTTCTCGTCTATAAAGACGAACTTGGAGGTGGTAGAGCCGGAGTCGATGCCGATGTACCCCCGCAGGACCTTCCGCTCCGCGGCATCCACCGGCTGGCGCAGCTCCGCCCGGTGGCGGCGGAGAAAGACCTCCCGCTCCTCGTCGCTGGCAAAGAAGGGCCTGCCGGTGCCGGAGGGCCCTTCGGTCTGGGCCGGGGCCTTGTCCAGCCGCTCCATGGCCTCTGCCAGGGTCATGGCGTCCTCCTGTCCGGGGAACAGCTCGTCGATGGCGATGGCGGTGCCCCGGGCCACGATGGTCTCCGGGTGGTCCGGTCGAACGATATCCCTTTCCTCCAGATTCAGCCGCTCCGCAAACACCCGCACCAGCGTGGGGTTGAAGGTCAGCGGGCCGCCCTCAAAGATGATGGGGGCCGTCAGCTCCAGTCCCTGGGACAGGCCGCCGATGGTCTGCTTGGCGATGGCGTGGAAGGTGGAAAGCGCGATATCCGCCCGCTCCGCCCCCTGGATCAGCAAGGGCTGGATGTCTGTCTTGGCAAACACGCCGCAGCGGCCGGAGATGCTGTAAACGGTCTTCCCGCGGGCAGCCAGTTGCTCGAACTCGTCCGCCGGCACGTTCAGCAGCGTGGCGATCTCATCGATAAACGCGCCGGTGCCTCCGGCACAGCTGCCGTTCATCCGCATGTCGGAGGTCTGGAGCTTTCCGCTGGCCTCGTCATAGCGGAAGAAGATCACCTTGGCATCCTGTCCGCCCAGTTCCACCGCGGTGCGGACCTCCGGATACAAGGCCCGGACTGCCGCCGCGTTGGCCACCACCTCCTGGACATAGCAGGCCCCCAGGGCGGCGGCAATGGGCCGTCCGCCGGACCCGCACACGCCGATACGGAACCGCATGCCGGGAAAGTGACCGGCCGCCTCCTCCAGCAGCTGCCGGACGGTATCCGCCTGATGGGCGTTATGCCGCTGATAGCGGGTGAACAGTACGCTGTTGTCAGCCGGGTCCAGGGCCACTGCTTTGACGGTGGTGGACCCCACATCCACGCCGAGGCGCAGAATATCCGAATTGATATGTGCCATATACACTCCTTCTAGGGAAAACGCCCCAGACCCGTACGGCAGCCTGGAGGGCGCGCCGGCGGATCGGGGGCTGGTCTCCCACATCTCTGTTTATTCGAACTCATTATAGCACGTTTTTCTCACAGGCTCTTGTATATTTTTCGTAAAGAATTTGCCGTTTTAGCTATCTTTTTCCCCAAAAAAGTCCGCCATCTTCCCATCCATTTTCGTCAAAGCAGCATCCGCAGGCACACGTCCCCGCAATCGAATCGCATAGGCGAGCGGAGCCGTATTCTTTGCGGTCCGATTGCGGGGCAGAGCCTTTCCGCCGTGCGGATGGTTCCGCTGAAAAAGAAAAGCGGGCACAGGCGGAATCCAATCCCCTGCGCCCATGAATGCATTTAGACAAAAAAACAACCACATCTTTTCGATGTGGTTGTTTTTTTGGAGGTGACACCCGGATTTGAACCGGGGAATCAGGGTTTTGCAGACCCTTGCCT
>OJRW01002281.1_pt1 | contig 13457 bp, 10 predicted proteins | sample 1599231 | NCBI WGS metagenome assembly OJRW01 (sample SAMN04168656, study PRJEB22393) | human gut metagenome | biome: human gut microbiome; feature: stool | host: Homo sapiens | collected 2014-03-17
CTGCCCGTTGGCAGAGCGGCCTGTTCGTCACGCCGGACGACACCGGCTGCCACGACTGGGCGCAGTTCTACATTGCTCCCTACGGCTGGCTGTTTGCAGACCCGTCCTTCGGCGGCAGTGCGCACCGCATGGGCGACAGCGAGCGCAACGACTTCTACTTCGGCAATCTCGACCCGTTCCGCATGGCGGCAAACAGCGAGCTTCAGGCGGATTTTGACCCGCCAAAGACCCAGCTGCGCATCGACCCGTTCGACAACCAGCGCGGCGAAGCCGAATACGCAGACGTCGGCATCCGCTGGATGGACAAGGAGTGCGACTGGAAGACCATCGAAATGAAGAAGCTCTCTTAATTTAAAACGTTAAATGCCCGCCGTGCTTTTGCACGCGCGGGTATTTTTGACCGTAAAGGAACAGATCTATGGAAACGAAACTCGATATTCTGCGGCGCTATTTCGGTTACACGTCCTTTCGCCGCGGTCAGGAGGAAATTGTAGACGCACTGCTCACGGGCCGCGATGCGCTGTGCGTCATGCCGACGGGCGCAGGCAAATCCGTGTGCTATCAGGTGCCGGCACTCCTGCTGCCGGGCATCACGCTTGTCATCTCCCCGCTCATTTCGCTGATGAAAGATCAGGTAGAATCGCTGACGCAGGCGGGCGTGCACGCGGCATACCTCAACAGCTCGCTCACCCCGGCGCAGTACAGCCGCGCACTGCACAATTTATCCGAGGGGTTGTATAAGCTCGTTTACGTCGCGCCGGAACGCCTTTCGACCGAGAACTTCCGCACGGCTGTAGAGAACCTCAATATTTCTCTCATCGCCGTGGATGAAGCGCACTGCGTCTCTCAGTGGGGGCAGGACTTCCGCCCGGACTATTTAAAGATTGCGGAATTTGCTGAAAGTTTGAAAAATCGTCCGACGATCGGCGCATTCACCGCCACGGCAACAAAAGCCGTGCGCAAGGACATTGCGGAGCACCTGCACCTCATTGACCCCGTGCGTATCACGACGGGCTTTGACCGCCCGAACTTATATTTCGGCGTGCAGATGCCGCACAGTAAGGCGCTGGCGCTTTTGAAGCTCATTGAGGAACGCCCGGGCAAATGCGGCATTGTGTACTGCTCCACGCGCCGCACCGTGGAAGAAGTGGACGCGCTTTTAAACGACAAGGGCATCCCTTCCACGCGCTACCACGCCGGTCTGCCGGAGGAAGAACGCAGGCGGAATCAGGACGATTTCGTCTATGACTGCAAGCCCATTATGGTCGCGACGAACGCGTTCGGCATGGGCATCGATAAATCCAACGTATCGTTCGTCATCCACTACAACATGCCGAAAAACCTCGAGAGCTATTATCAGGAAGCCGGGCGTGCCGGGCGCGACGGCAGCCCCGCCGAGTGTATTTTGCTTTACAGCCCGCAGGACGTGCGCACGAACCGCTATTTAATCGAAAACAGTGACCCGAACCCCGACCTCGACTTTGAAACGCAGGAAAAGCTCATCCGGCGCGAATACGACCGTCTGCGAAAAATGAACTATTATTGTATAACAGCAGGTTGCCTACGAGCGTATATTCTAAATTACTTTGGCGAACCCATTGAAGAACGCTTTGGTGAACCTGAAGAAGAGAACTGCGGCAATTGCTCCAACTGCGCGGGCGGCTCCGTTTTGGTAGAGGCCACCGTGGAAGCACAGCAGGTGCTCTCCTGCGTGGCGCGCACCGGGCAGCGGCTCGGCATCAGCATGATCTGCGACATTCTGCGCGGCAGCGAAAATGAGCGTGTTTTGCAAATGAATCTGCAAACACAGTCCACCTACGGGCTCATGCGCGAAAAGCCGATTTTTGAAATTAAGCGTATCATCGACGCACTTTTGATGCAGGAATTGCTCATCCAGACCGACGGGCAATATCCGGTTTTAAAGCTGACGCAGAACGCGCGGCCGGTTTTGCTCGGGGAAAAAAGCTTTGAAATGCGTATTCCCGTGCCGCAGGAAAAAGCGAAGAAGCCGGACAAGGCCGCAGGCAATGCCGACCCGGAGCTTTTCGCACGGCTGAAAAAGCTGCGTGCCGCGCTTGCCGCAAAAGCGAGCGTGCCGGCCTACGTCGTTTTCACCGACGCCACTTTGCGCGATATGTGCGCCAAAATGCCGACGGACGAACAGGAGCTTTTGCAGGTCTCCGGTGTGGGCGAGCGCAAGGCGCATCGCTACGGCAAGGCCTTTTTGGAAGAGATCAACCGCAAAGCGGAGGAAGAATAAATGGAACAAGCAAAGCACAAATTCAATCTTGTCGACCACATCGAGGTGCGCGGTGCGCGCGTGCACAACCTCAAAAACATTGACGTCAATGTGCCGCTGCATAAGATCGTTGGCGTAGCGGGTGTTTCGGGCTCCGGCAAATCGTCGCTTGCGCTCGGTGTTTTGTATGCAGAGGGCTCGCGGCGGTATTTGGAGTCGCTTTCCACCTACACGCGCCGCCGTATGACGCAGGCGGCACAGGCGCAGGTGGATGAAGTTCTATATGTCCCGGCCGCGCTCGCACTGCACCAACGCCCCAATGTCCCGGGCATCCGCAGCACATTCGGCACGGGCACGGAGTTACTCAACAGCCTGCGCCTGATGTACTCGCGCCTTGCAAGCCACCGTTGCCCGAACGGACACTACATTCCGCCGACATTGGCCGTCGCGGCGGGTCAGCCGTGTGTGTGCCCCGTTTGCGGTGCGGAGTTTTTCGCGCCGTCCGCGGAGGAGCTCGCGTTCAACAGCCAAGGCGCGTGCCGCAAATGTGACGGCACCGGCATCGTGCGCATTGTGGACGAAAGCACCCTTGTACCGGACGACACCCTCACGATTGACGAAGGCGCCGTGCGCCCGTGGCAGACGCTGATGTGGTCTTTGATGAAGGACATCGCCCGCGACCTCGGCGTACGCACCGACGTGCCGTTCCGCGAGCTGACGGAAAAAGAAAAGGACATCGTGTTTCACGGCCCTGCCATTAAAAAGCACATAATCTACCAGAATAAAACGAGCGGCGCAGCAGGCGAAATGGATTTCACCTACTTCAACGCCGTGTATACCGTGGAAAACGCGCTCTCCAAAGTCAAGGATGAAAACGGCATGAAGCGCGTGGAAAAGTTTCTCAAGACCGAACCGTGCCCGGACTGCGGCGGCTCACGGCTATCGGAGAAAGCTCGCGCTCCGAAGCTTCGCGGCATTTCTTTAGATGAAGTCTGCCGTATGACGCTCGCCGACCTCACCGATTGGGTCGCGGACGTGCCGGGCTCGCTGCCCGAAGAAATGCGTCCCATGGCGCAGAGCATCTGCGATTCGTTTACATTGAATGCCAAGCGCCTTTTGGAGTTAGGGCTCGGCTACCTGACGCTGGACCGCGCCACCTCCACGCTTTCCACAGGCGAGCGCCAGCGCATGCAGCTTGCCCGTGCCGTGCGCAACCGTACCACCGGCGTTTTATATGTGCTCGATGAGCCTTCCATCGGCTTGCACCCGGCGAACATCGTCGGTCTCACCGGTGTGATGCACGATCTCATCGACGACGGCAACTCCGTTCTGCTCGTCGACCACGACACGCAGATTTTGAGCGAGGCCGATTGGCTCATTGAAATGGGCCCGGAAGCCGGTGCAAAAGGCGGCCATGTCATCGCGGAGGGCACAACAGACGACATTAAGGTAAACGAAAACTCGCAGATTGGCCCGTTTTTGGCGGGAAAGCAGGGCATCTCGCGACAGAAAGCACCCGAAAGCGAGCTTTTCCAAAACGGCGCTATTCACCTTTCCACCGACCGCATCCATACGGTGAAGCCGCTCAAAGTGGATATTCCGAAAGGTCGCCTGACCGTTGTTACGGGCGTTTCCGGCTCCGGCAAAACGACGCTCATTCTGGAAAGCCTTATCCCGGCGCTTTCGGCGCATATTCGTGGTGAAAAGCTACCGGCGCACGTGAAGTCGGTCAGCGCCGAGGGCATTGACCAAGTGAAGCTCATCGACGCTACGCCTATCGGTATCAACGTGCGCTCCACCGTTGCGACATACGCCAATGTGCACGATGAGCTGCGCAAAATTTTCGCCCGCACGCCGGACGCCAAAAAAAGCAAATACAAAGCCGGCGACTTCTCCTACAACACCGGCAAGCTGCGCTGCTCCACCTGCGACGGTACCGGCAGTATCAGCCTGGACGTGCAGTTTTTGCCCGATGTGAATATCCCCTGCCCGGACTGCCGCGGCAGCCGTTACGGCAAAGACGCATCGAAGATCCGCTGTGTGACGAAAAGCGGCGAAGCGTACACCCTGCCCGAAATCATGGACATGGACGTGCGCACGGCGCTTTCGGCCTGCAAGGACTGGAAGCTCGTCTCGCAGAGATTAAATGTCTTAAACAGCCTCGGCCTCGGCTACCTCACGCTCGGTGAGGAAACGCCCGGACTTTCGGGCGGCGAAGCGCAGCGCTTAAAGCTTGCGAGTGAGATGGGCAAGGCACAGAGCGGCTCCGTGTTCGTGTTCGACGAGCCGACCATCGGCCTGCACCCGCTCGACGTGCAGACACTGCTCACCGTGTTCCAAACGCTCATCGAAAGCGGCGCGACCGTTATCGTTATTGAGCACGACCTCGACGTCATCCGCAGCGCTGATTATATTCTCGATATGGGCCCCGGCGGCGGTGAAGCGGGCGGTCGGCTTGTCGCCTGCGGAACTCCGGAACAGATCAAAAACGCCGCGGACAGCGTGACCGGAAAATTTATTTAAACCAAGCGCGTGTACCCACAACTCCGTGTGATGCACGCGCCTTTTTTATTCGTCGAATGCTTTTCGCAGTTTTTGCAGCGCTTTTTTCTCAAGGCGCGAGACATAGCTGCGGGAAATGTTCAGCTTTTTTGCGACTTCTCTCTGCACGAGCGGTCGCTGGCCCATAAGCCCGTAGCGCAGCAAAACAATCTCGCGCTCGCGCGGCGAAAGACGGGTCTTCACCGCGTCGTACAGCTGCCGCACCTTCATGCGCAAGTCGATGTCCTCCAAAATGTGGTCGTCCGTCGCGATGGTGTCGAGCAGCGTCAGCGTGTTGCCGTCCTTGTCGGTATCGATGGGGTCGTTCAGCGATACGTCCTGCGCTGTCTTTTTCGCGCTGCGGAAGAACATCAGAATCTCATTTTCAATGCACCGCGAAGCGTAGCTCGAAAGCCGAATGCCCTTTGTCGGGTCGAAGCTGTCCACAGCCTTGATGAGCCCCACCGTGCCAATGGAAACGAGGTCATCGCGGTCATTTTCATCGGCATAGTATTTCTTCGCAATGTGCGCCACAAGCCGTAAATTGTGTTCGATGAGTTTTTGCCGCGCATGGTGGTCACCCGCCGCCATTTGCTCCAGATATTTTTTCTCCTCCGCCGCAGTCAGCGCCTTTGGAAACGACCCGGCGCTTGTGATGTGCAGAAAGAAAAACAAAATCGACGATAAATACTCCAAAAGCCCCCAAAACATCCCCACTCCCCCTTTGGAGAATGGTATGCTTCAGGGGCTTTTCTTATGTCTTTTGCTATATATTATTTGTGGACAACATACTGGTTCGGGTCGCCGAGCAGCTCCTTCGGCAAGTGGCTTTTATCGCTGAGGCGCACCGTTTCCACGCTGCCGTCTTTGCCGATATAAAATTCCGAAACCGAGGTGTTGCCGCCGATACGAATATCACTCAAACGTTCAATATCGTGCTCCAAAATCTCACACGCCATGCAGCGCAACAAAAAGCCGTGCGACGTAATGACCGCTGTTTTGCCCATGCAATCCGCTTTCACGCGTGCAAGCGCTTTTTTTGCGCGGTCATAGACTTCCGCTGTCGTCTCTCCCTCCGGAAAAATGCAGTTTTGCGGGGAATTCTGCCACTTTTCGGCAAATACCGGATAGTCCGCAAACGCTTTGTCAAGCTTCATGCCGGACAGCGCGCCAACATCCACTTCCATCAGCTCCGGCAGTTTTATGATGGGCAAACTGTGGTACAAATCTACCGCTTCCGCCGTTTTATACGCGCGCTTTAACGGGCTCGAATACACAGCATCGATGGGGATGTTCCGAAATCGCAGCGCCAAAAGCGCCAACTGCTTTTCTCCTGTAGCGCTGATATCGAGGTCAAGCTGACCCTGAAAAATATTCTCGCGGTTGCCGAGGCTTTCGCAGTGGCGCACAAGATATAAGTGTAATTTTTCCATATCATTTACCACGGACGCATCGCACCGGTCAATTCGGAAAGGGTTTTCACGCCGTTTTTATCCATGTAATTTGTAAGCCCTTCGGTAATCTTCACGGGCGCATACGGGTCTGTGAACAGCACGGTGCCGATCTGCAGCGCCGTCGCACCTGCAAGCAGCATTTCCACGGCGTCCTGCCACGTGCTGATGCCGCCGAGACCGACGATCGGAATTTTCACCTTCTGATACGTCTGCCACACCATGCGCACCGCAATGGGCAAAAGCGCCGGGCCGGAGAAGCCGCCTGTGTTGTTGTGAATGATCGGACGCTTCGTGTTGATGTCGATACGCATGCCGGTCAGCGTGTTGATCATGGAGACGGCATCCGCACCGGCGCTTTCCGCCGCGAGCGCAATCTCGGAAATATCCGTCACATTCGGGGAAAGCTTCACCATCAGCGGTTTTTTGCAGTGCGCGCGCACCGCTTTCGTGATGTCTTCAACGCCTGCGCAGCTCGTGCCGAACTGCACGCCGCCCTGCTTCACGTTCGGGCAGGAGATGTTCATTTCGATCATGTCGCTGTCGGTGTCATTCAGTTTTTCCGCCATGGCGCAGTAATCCTCCGGCGTATTGCCGGCAATGTTCGCAATGATGGTCACGCCCTGCTCGCGCAGCCACGGGAGATCTTTTTCGATGAAGTGATCGACACCCGGATTTTGCAGACCCACGGCATTCAGCATACCGCCGGGGGCTTCCGCAATGCGCGGCGCAGGATTGCCCGGTCGCGCCTTTAACGTGATGCCCTTAGAAGAAATACCGCCGAGTGCGGAGAGCGGGTAAAACTCTGCATATTCGCGACCGAAACCGAACGTGCCGGACGCCGCAATGAGCGGGTTATGGAACTCCACACCCGCAACCGAAACCTTTAAATCAGCCATCAGAATACCACCCTTTCCGCCGGGAACACCGGGCCGTCCTTACAGACATGGCCCATATACGTTTCACCGTTTTCGTCGTAAAGTTCCACCGCGCAACCGAGGCACGCACCGATGCCGCACGCCATGCGCTCCTCAAGGGAAATTTCGCACGGAATGCTGTGCGCTTTTGCAAACTCCGTCACGGCGCGCAGCATGACCTTCGGACCGCAGGCAAAAATTTTATCGGGGTGCACATCCTGAATTAAGTCGATGACAAGGCCGTGGTGGCCGTAGCTGCCGTCATCCGTCGCAATGCGCAGGTCGCAGCCTGCCGCACGGAAGTCGTCTTCGAGAATTACGAAATCCTTATTGCGGAAACCGACCGCCACCGTGGCGTTTTTGCCGCATTGCCTTGCTGCGCCGAAAAGCGGAGGCACACCGATACCGCCGCCGATGAACAAATTGTGCGCGTTCGGGTCGAACGTAAAGCCGTGGCCGAGGGGCGCCAAAATATCCATCTTGTCGCCGACCTCAAACTTCGAGAGCTGCTCTGTACCCGCGCCGCGAATCTGGAACACAAAGCGCAGCGTGCCGTTTTTCTTATCGATGTCACAAATGGAAATCGGGCGGCGCAGCGTTTTACCGGGCACGTAAATGTGCGCAAACTGTCCGGGCTGCGCCACTTCTGCCAGTTTCGGCGCTAAGACCGTATAATCAAAGGTGTTCTCTGCGGTCTGCGCGCGGCGCAGTACCTCGCAGAGCTGAACGTCATATTTCATAGCTTGTCCTTTCCGAGCGTTACTCATCCGTTCGCGCGAATTTCGCCGATGCGTGCGCAGATCTCGTCGCGCATGCGAATGGCTTCGCGTCTTGCCGCCTGTGCATAGTCATGCTCGTCGCACTTTTCCTTCTGCCATGCGCACATAATGCCGCGGGAGGAGTTGATGATGGCGCCGAGGCCGTTCTTGTCAAACGCCGGGGCAACGTCATCCGCGCCGCCGCCCTGTGCGCCGTAACCGGGCACGAGGAAGAACGTGTGCGGCGCTTTCTCGCGCATTTCGCCGAGCTGTGCCGGGTACGTTGCGCCGACGACCGCGCCGACGCCGGAGTAGCCGTATTTACCCATGACAGTTTCGCCCCAGTGCTCGCAGAACGCGCCCATGGTTTCGTAAACGGTCTTGCCGCTTTCCATTTTCTGATCCTGCAATTCACCGGAGGACGGGTTGGAGGTCTTCACGAGCACAAAAATACCCTTATCCTCCGCTTCGCAAACGCCGAGCAGCGGCTTGATGCCGTCCGTGCCGAGGTAGCCATTCACGGTCAGCGCGTCCGCACCGAAGGCTTCCGTTTTCTCGCCGAACACATCCGTTTTGCCGAGGTGCGCCGTGGCGTAGGCTTCCATCGTGGTGCCGATGTCGTTGCGCTTGCCGTCCGTGATGACGAACATACCCTTTGCGCGCGCGTAAGCGACGGTCTCCGCAAGGGTTCTCACGCCCTGCCAGCCGTACATTTCATAGTACGCCGCCTGCGGCTTTACGGCCGGGACAATATCGCACAGCGCGTCGATGAGGCCCTTGTTGTATTCGAGCAGTGCGGCGGCCGCAGCCTCCAGCGTTTTGCCATACTTTGCGACGGCACCGTCCAGAATGTAGGACGGAATGTACGCGAGCTTCGGGTCAAGACCTGCAACGGTCGGATTCTGGGTTTCCACGATTTTTTCAATCATACGGTCAAAAGACATAGTAATCCCTCTCTCATTTCAAATCTATAATTTCAAATTTCTCAAACTTTTACAGTTTATTAAATACAACTCTGCCGCCACAGACGGTCGCCTTTACGCGGCCCGTGAGCGTCATGCCCTTAAACGGCGTGTTGCGGCTTTTGCCGTGCAGCTTTTCGGGGTCCACAACCCACGCTTCGTGCTCGTCAATCAGCGCAATATCGGCCACTTCGCCCGCACCGATGGCGCCGGCTTCAATGCCGAGCAGCTCCGCCGGGCGCACGCTCATCTTTTCGATGAGCTCTGTAAGCGTCAAAACGCCGGTCTTTACAAGCGCGGTATATGCCGCCGCAAACGACGTTTCCATACCGATGGAGCCGTTCGGCGCGTGCAGAAAATCGGCTTTTTCCGCCGGCGTGTGCGGCGCGTGGTCGGTCGCGATGACGTCGATCGTGCCGTCCTTTACGGCCTCGATCATTGCAAGGCGGTCCTTCTCGCTGCGCAGCGGCGGATTCATGCGGTAGTCCGCGTCATGCTTTTCGAGCGCTTCGTCGGTCAAAAGCAAGTAGTGCGGTGCGGTCTCCGCCGTCACCTTTACGCCGCGGGCTTTGGCATCACGGATGAGCGCCGCAGAGGTTGCCGTGCTGACATGGCAGATATGCACCGGCACGTCATACGCCGCAGCCGCAGCAATTTCGCGCGCCGTGCCGCAGTCCTCCGCCGCCGCAGGTACGCCGGGCAGATTGAGCTTTTCGGAAACTTCTCCCTCATGCATGACCCACTTTTTCGCGAGGAACAAATCTTCGCAGTGCGCCGTCACGCGCATGTGGAGCTTCGGCGCTTCGCACAATGCCTTTACAAGGCAGGCGGTATCGATGACCGGGCGACCGTCGTCGCTCAAAGCAATGGCGCCGGCATCGTGCAGCGCTTCTAAGTCGCACAGCTCTTCGCCTTTCAGCCCCTTTGTAATCGCCGCCGCAACGTAAACATGCGCATCGGCGGTCTTTGCTTTGTCCAAAATATAGCGCACAGTCTCGGGCGTATCAACCGCCGGCTTCGTGTTCGGCATACACAAAAGGCTCGTCACGCCGCCCGCCGCAGCCGCACGGCAGCCCGTGTAAATATCTTCTTTATCGGTAAAGCCAGGGTCACGCAGATGCACATGCATATCCACAAAGCCCGGCACCGCCGTTAAACCTTTTGCTTCCATGACTTCGGCATCCGCATCGTACAGGTTTTCGGAAACCGCGCTGATGCGGTCCCCGGAGATCAAAATATTGCCGATATAATCCTCGCCGCGCGCGGGGTTCAGAATGCGCGCACCGCGGATCAGCAAGCGCTTTTGCTCTTGTTCCATTCGTCTCATTCCTTTCGGGTAAACAGCAGGAATTTCAGGATAGCCAGAAATTCTCGGCACAGGTTTTTCGGCAGACTTTTCAAATTGGTATTCGCATGCAGCGGATACGGCGTAAGTCCCAACATTTTTGCCATGCGGCAGGCGCGCCACTGGTGGTAACTTTGCGTTGCAAGCAAAACGGTATCGGAAAAGCCATTTTCGCGCAGAATATCCCGCGCAAAACGCAGGTTTTCAAGCGTCGTTTCGGAGTTTACTTCCGCAAAGATGCGCTTCGGCGCAACCCCGAACTTAATCAGCGCTTCCTTTGCAGCTTCGCCCTCGCTTTGCGGCTCGTCCTTGCCTTGCCCGCCGGTCGTGATACAAACGGCTTTCGGATAGGCTTTTAGATACGATGCTGCAGTATCCACACGATATTGAAACGCGCGACTGAGGTGCGCGGGGCAGGTTTTCGATGCCCCAACCACCCGTGCGCCAAGCACAATGACAACGCCGTTTTCGGGCAATTTTCTTCTTCGGTGCATAGTTTCTCCTTGTCGCATACTGAATAGCCAAAACACCTCATAATAATTATAAAGAATTCCCCCGAAAACCGCAAGGGCTTCGGGGGAAAAAGTTTACACGGTATGAAATTTCATTTAGGCCGCAGGCTCTGCGATTGTTTCGCCGCCGTTTGTGCCGGGATCCGGCTCTGCGGGTGTCTCGTCGCCGCCGGAGGGTTCGGAGGGAATCTCTTCGCCGCCGGAAGGCTCAGACGGTGTCTCGTCACCGCCCGCAGGTTCAGACGACGTTTCGCCGCCGGAGGGTTCGGATGGCACAGAAGGCTCTTCGTAGCCGGTATTATCGGAGCCGCCCGAATAGCTGTAATCGTTGCTGTCGGAGTAGCTGTAGTTGTTGCTGGAGCTGCTCTGGGTACCGCTTCCGCTGCTCGTGTACGAGGCTGCGGGGTCGCCCGGCATAGAAGCATATCTTGTGCGGTCCGCATCCGTAATGTTCGTATCGGTCTTCGAGAGCGTTTTGCCGTCCTTAACAGCCTGCATCAGCTCTTTTGCCTTATTTACGGTGTTATAATCCGGACGCATGACGTAGGCGTAATCGCTCATGGAGTACGGGATCTGCGAATCGCCTGTGCCGGTCACGCTGCATTGGACAACGTTCCAAGAGCCGTTATCGGAAAGCTGACGGCGCACGAGCGCCGCGATGTCGTCATACGGTACATCCATCTCGAAGCAGTCCTTGATGCTGTCCATAATGGAGTTGTAGCGCACCAGAATATCCGGGGAAAGTGCCTTATCGATGATGGCGGAAATAACCTTCAGCTGGTTTTTACCGCGCTGAATATCGCCATCCACAAACGAATAGCGCTCGCGGGCAAAAGTCAGCGCCATTTTGCCGTCCATCTGCACCTTGCCCACCGGGTACGTGTAGTTGCCCTTTGTAAACGCAACATCGTTATCGACCGTAATGCCGCCGAGCGCATCCACAATGCCGGTAAAGCCGGAGAAATTGAGGCGGAAGTAGTAATCGATATCCGTATCATACAGCATTTCGAGCGTGCCTATGGAAACGTTCACGCCGTAAATACCCGCATGTGTCAGCTTATCCGGGATGCCGCCCGAAACAGGCAGCGGCACATAGTAGTCGCGTGGGGTCGTCACAAGCAAGATCTGGCGCGTTTCCGTATTGATTGTCGCCAAAATGTTTACGTCGCTGCGGCCGACCGTGTTAAGGCCCTGGCGCGTATCGCTGCCGCTGATATACAGGGTGTAAATACGATTTTCCGCATCGCTGTTGCCGGTGCTCTGCGCCTTTTCCGCTTCGCTCTGTACCGCCGTTTCCACGTGCAGCACTTCAAGTTCGCGAATTTTGCTTTCTACATCGGCGTATTTATCGAGCTCCGTCACAACGTCGAGGTATGCAGTATTTAGGATGATCGCACCGCATTCTTTGTTGAGCAGGCCGTCGATGAGCTGTGTGATGCCGGCATACGTCTTCGTCGTCACTGCGCTGCCAAAGCGCTCCGTGATCTGGCTGACGGCGGAATCGGTGCTTTCGCGGTCAAGCGATTCCAAAATGCCGAACGTATAGCCCTTTGTGTCTTCCAACGCGGAAGCCGGGTCATCCGTGCGCACATAGACCGCTACGGGCGTATATTCTGTGCGCACCGTGCCAATCTCCGTCAGCGTGCCGGTCGCGACCGAAATGTAGTTGCTCGCAAGACCAAGCACCAGCGCCAGTACCAGAGAAAGCGACGCGCCGCAGATGAACTGACCTTTATTTCGGATGCTGCACACCAACAAAACAGCAGAAGCCACCAAAAGGACAAGTGCAATACCGCCAAGGATCAGCAGCTTCGTCGGCACCATCTTGCTTTGCAGAAGGATCACCATAAACACGGCAAACACTGCCACCAAAATGACAGAGATCACAATGCCCGGGATCCGTTCCTTCCATTTGCTCATATCGTGTACTCCTTTGATTTTGACGTTTCGGGAAAATTCGGCGCGCCGCGCATTTCGCGGCAGTGCCTTATCCGAGTTATTATATCGCTTTTACCCGTTGTGCGTCAACGGATTTGAACAAAAAGCTGTCAAAATCAGTAAAACGCCGACAAAGCATCTGCATTTTTAGCTACAAGGCACTATTTTGACGAAGCCGTCCGCACTGCAAAAAGCTGCTGCGGGTGCACAGCCGCGTAAAAATCATTCAGGATAAATCCGGCAAAATCCGTCCCGCTCTGCGTGAGCGCGTCGGCGCAGTCGTTTAATATACCGGCCGGAGTGTAGTCCTGCCGCACAACGAGCACCGAAAGATCCGAAAGCGCACTGAGCGCCTCGGCATCGGCGGAAAGCAGCATCGGTGGGGAATCGAGCAAAACGTAATCAAAGCGTTCGTCCGCCCGCGCCGCCAAAAGCAGCTTTTTCAGCTTTTCGCTGTGCAAAAGGCGCTCCGGGTGCGCGGCAGGCGCGGTAAGGCCGAGAGAAATGCCGTATTTTTCCGAAAAAATAAGCGGCGGCTCCGCGTCTTTCTCTGCCTGCAAATACTGCCCGATCCCGTTTTTAGCCGCCGTGCGCAGGCCGAAAATTTTGTGCAATGCCGGTTTTCTTAAATCGAGATCCAACAGCAGCACATGCCGCCCGCGCATGGAAAGCGCCAGCGCCAAATTTGCCGCTACGCTTGATTTTCCTTCGTTTTCTCCCGCGCCCGTGAGCAGCAGCACTTTTTTGCCGTCCCGCCGCATGCGGTGCTCCAACGCCGCGCAGAGATCCTGATA
>OJRW01002282.1_pt1 | contig 13435 bp, 15 predicted proteins | sample 1599231 | NCBI WGS metagenome assembly OJRW01 (sample SAMN04168656, study PRJEB22393) | human gut metagenome | biome: human gut microbiome; feature: stool | host: Homo sapiens | collected 2014-03-17
CCTAAAGACCGCGTCGAAGACTTCTTAAACGGAATGCTTCACTTTGACCGGAGCGGAAATAACGGACCATCCTGCGGCGTCCACCTGCCGGACAACAATAAAAATGGCACTGACTCCGACGCCGAATGCGACGGAAATATCAGTGCCTGTGGGACTTGGTGCCACTAATTCCTGTTTCATCTGAGACGTTGATGACGCACGTGTGGGACAGAATCCACCTTATTTCCACTGGAGGTGATGCAGATGCCCCTCCGTATTCATCTTCTCAAACCCATTCTGCCGCAGCGCCTCATACAGAATGATCGCCACCGAGTTTGACAGATTCAGAGAGCGCGTCTCACCCCACATCGGGATGCGGACGCAGCGCTCCGGGTCTTCGATCAGGAGTTCTTCCGGGATGCCGCGGCTTTCCGGTCCGAACATGATATAACAGTCCGGATCGTAGTGAACGTCCGTATACACCTGCGTCGTCTTCGTGGTCGCCATATACGGGCGCGCGCCCGGATTCTTCTCCAGAAAATCTTTAAAATCGCTGTAAACGGTCACATCCAGATGCGGCCAGTAATCAAGACCCGCTCTTTTTACCATTTTATCATTCAATTTAAAACCGAGAGGCTCGATCAGATGAAGCCGCGTGTTCGTTGCCACGCAGCTTCGTCCTATATTTCCTGTATTCATCGGCATCTCCGGTTCATAGAGTACAATATTTAACATTTTTTCTCTCCATCCAGCCGTGCCACAAACCGCTTAATGCGCTCGATCGCCTTCTGCAGATCCTCCAGCGAATACGCATAGGAAACACGCAGATAGCCCTCTCCGCAGTCTCCAAACGCGGTGCCCGGCACAAGCGCCAGCTTCTCTTCCTGTAACAGGCGGTTTGCGAATTCATCCGAGGTCATGCCAAACCGTTTGATGCACGGGAACATATAAAATGCTCCATACGGCTCGAAACAGTCCATGCCAAGCACCCGGAACTCTCTCAAAAGATAGCGGCGGCGCTCATCGTAGGCTTTCTTCATGCGGGCAATGTCCTCATCGCCATTCCGCAGGGCGTCAACCGCTGCATACTGGCTGGTGGTTGGCGCACACATAATCGCAAACTGATGGATCTTCAGCATCTGTTTTAAGATAAGCGCTGGAGCCGCCGCATAGCCGAGACGCCACCCGGTCATCGCATATGCCTTAGAAAATCCGTTGATCAGCACCGTGCGGTCACGCATCCCGGAAATCTCCGCGATGGAAACGTGCTTGCCGCTGTAGGTCAGCTCGGAATAAATTTCATCACTCAGCACAAACAGATCCTTCTCCTCAATCACCTTCGCGATCGCCTCCAGATCGGTGCGGTTCATGATCGCGCCCGTTGGATTGTTCGGGAATGGAAGAATCAGCACCTTTGTTTTCGGTGTGATTTTCTCCAGCAGCTTCTCCGGCGTCAGACGGAACTCATCCTTCTCCTCCAGCTCGATAATGACCGGCGTACCGCCCGCCAGCACCGTACACGGCACATAGGAAACGTAACTCGGCTGCGGAATCAGAACCTCATCGCCCGGATTGAGCATCGCGCGCAGGGCGATATCAATCGCCTCGCTGCCGCCGACCGTTACCATCACTTCTGTATTCGGATCATACTCAAGGCGCTGACGACGTTTCAGATAATGGCAGATCTCCTGGCGCAGTTCCTTTAAACCAGAGTTCGACGTATAGAAGGTACGTCCTTTTTCCAGCGAATAAATGCCCTCCTCGCGGATATGCCACGGTGTATCAAAATCCGGTTCGCCCACGCCCAGGGAGATCGCGCCCTTCATCTCGCTGACAACGTCAAAAAACTTCCGGATTCCGGACGGCGGAATATTTACAATCGTATCTGATAATGGGTTTCTCACGGAACAATCAACATCCTTTCATCCTGAGGACCGTCGCAGAGAACGGTACCATGGTCTTTGTATTTTTTAAGAATAAAATGGGTCGCGGTACTCAGCACAGAATCGATCGTGGAAAGCTTTTCTGCCACGAACTGTGCAACTGCACGCATGGTTTTCGCCTCGATCATAACGGTAAAATCATAGCCGCCGGACATCAGGTATACCGAAGTCACCTCGCTGTACTGATAGATTCTCTCGGCAATCTTGTCAAAGCCCATCTCGCGCTGCGGCGTTACCTTTACTTCGATCAGTGCAATGACCTTCTCCTCATCTGTATTATCCCAGTTAATCAGGGTATGGTAACCGCAGATGATATGTTCATTTTCCATTTCGGCGATCTCCGCCGCGACCGCAGCTTCATTTTCCCCGAGTAAATCCGCCAGCTCTTTGACGCTGATGCGGCTGTTTTTTTCAATGACCGCTAAAATTCTCTCTCTCACTTTACTACCTCCTGTTAATGGGATTTTTGTAAGTCTTTCATTTTATCTATCTCATCCGGTTTTGGCCGGTCAAGAAAGCTATGTACTTCGCCGCTGTAAATCTCGCGTCCGATCGCGGTGCGCGTCCGACCGATGAGCGCCGCCGGAATGCCCTCTCTCTCCAGATTCTTTAGCAGTTTCGGACCGCTGGACGCCGTCAGCAGAATGCAGCCCTGCGACTGTAAACGGTATGGATTGAGGTCAAATACCTCGCAGACCTCCACCGTCTCCTGGCGGATCGGAAGTTTCCTAAGATCCATCTCAAATCCGAGTCCGAATCCATCAAAAAAATGCCACAGCGCTGCCATGACGCCGCCCCCGCCCGCCGGATACCACGCAGATGCGCCGAGACGGGTCAGCACTTTCCGCTCTTTATGTGCAGCAAATGCCTCCAGAAGCGGAGACGGATTCCATTTCTCATAAAGATTCTGGCATTCTCTCACATACCGTGCAGAAAATCGGTTCAAAAGCGCCGCCTCGCCGCTTTTTGCCGCCATCGAGGTACCAAGAAGCGCGGTGTAACCGACCGCCAGAAGATCCTGCTCGGCTTTCATCTCCCCGTATGCCTCGAAAATTTCATCTTTTATGTTCATTCTGATTCCTTTCCCAGCTTCACATTCAAGTACAGTAATTTTCTGCGTTTACCACGCCATGTTACCACAAATCTCTGCTCTCATACCATCACTATATATGATCCGATATAAGCTATCACTCCATCGGCGGCGCTGCTTCCTGCGCCGGACCGGCTGGTCCCTGCGGCTGTGCCGGGGCTTCTACAAGGTGCAGGAGGCCAGTTGGACCGTGCGGGACAGGGAGACTATGGAAAAGGCCGAGGCGGCCGGGAACCTGGTCATCTTTGAACATTTTGACCCCAGGGGGTAACGGACTATGCGCGTGATCACGGGAACTGCCAGAGGCAGGGTATTGAAGGAGCTGGAGGGGCTGGAGACACGGCCCACCACCGGCAAGGTGAAGGAGAGCCTGTTCTCCATCATCCAGTTTGATATTGAGGGCCGCCGGGTGCTGGATCTCTTTGCCGGCACCGGCCAGCTGGGTATCGAGGCCCTGAGCCGTGGGGCGGCGGAGGCAGTGTTCGTGGACCGGTGGCCGGACGCCGTGCGTCTGGTGCAGGAGAATCTGGCCCTGTGCGGCTTTACCGATCGGGCCAGAGTGAAGTCCGGGGATGCGCTGGCGTATCTCAAAAGCGGGGAGAAGTTCGACCTGATCTTTCTGGACCCGCCCTACGCCGCCGACCTGCTGGAGCAGGCCCTTACCGCCATCGCTTCGTTTGACATTTGCCGGGAGCATGGTATAATTGTGGCGGAGAGCGCCGCCGATAAGGTGCTGCCGGAGCTCCCGGCGCCCTATCGCCTGTATCGGGAATACCGCTACGGAAAGATCAGGCTGTCGGTGTATCACCGCAGCGGAAACGAGGACGAGACCACATGAAAACAGCCATCTATCCCGGCAGCTTTGACCCCATCACGCTGGGACATCTGGATATCATCCGCCGCAGCGCCCCCTGCTTTGACCGGCTCTTTGTCTGTGTCATGGTGAACTGCGACAAAAAGCCCATGTTCTCCCCGGAGCAGCGGCTGGAGCTGATTCGCCGCTCGGTGGCGGACCTGCCCAATGTGGAGGCGGAGCTTTACAGCGGCCTGCTGGCGGATTACGCCCGGCAGAAGGGAGCGGGTATTCTGGTGAAGGGCGTCCGCAACACCACGGATTTTGATTTGGAGTATCAACAGGCGGCCATCAACCGGGGCATCTGTCCGGAGCTGGAGACGCTGCTGCTGCCGGCCAGTCCGGCCTATCAGCACTTCAGCAGCACTATGGTGCGGGAGATGATCCGGTACGGACAGCCTTTGGAGAAATATGTTCCCGCCCCGGTGGCGGAGGAACTGAAAGGGAGGTAAACCTTATGGAAGAGAAGGATGTGCAGCGGCTGCTGGATATGCTTTACAGCATGATCGACGAGGCCAAGAGTGCGGCCTTCAGCTCGGATAAGTGCGTCATCAGCCGTGATGAGGCGCTGGATCTGCTGGACGATATCCGGGCCAAGCTGCCGCTGGAGATCAAGAAGGCGCAGGAGCTGGTGCGGGCGCGGGAGGAGTATGTGTCCTCCGCCAAGAAGGAAGTGGAGAAGATGCTGCGTCAGGCGGAGCTGGACGCCAAGGTCATCGTCTCCGAGAGCGAGACCCTGCAGCAGGCCCGCCGCAAGAGTTCCGAGATCATTCGTCGGGCCGAGGAACGCAGCAAGGAGCTGTACCACGTGGCCAACACCTACACCGAGGACGCTCTGCGCCGGACGGAGGAGGCCATTCAGGCGGCGCTGGACGAGGTGAAGGAGTCCCGTGTCCGGTTCCGGGCCACCTCCAACGAGCAGATGCAGGCCAATCAGGAGAAGCTGCGGGAGCGGAGATCCGCCTCGGAGCAACCCCAGAGCGATGAGGATGCTTGACGAAATTTTCGGCTGATTTTTGTGCAATTTTATTGAAAAACAACATAACGCAAGAAGGGACAGGTGAGAGCTTGTCCCTTCTGTCGTTTTCGGAAGAAAACGGGCGAATATCTTGTAGTGATAAAAAACAGCGGGTACTATATATAGTACCCGCTGTTTTTGTCTCTTTCGGCACTGAAACGAATGTTCTGGAAAACGGAGAAAATGATGGAAATAATGAAAAAAACCACGGGTTTTGCTTACAAAAGCCGGGAAAATGGTACTTGCAATCGGCGGAGAAATCCTGTATACTCAACGTAGCGGTGGGGAATTATGGTGCGTTTACCCATGATTGTGGTGCAAAAGCCCACAAAGTGGAGGGCCATTCCCTAAAGTGGGGCAGCTGCCCACAACGCTGAGAATTGCCGAAAAAGTTGCGGGAAAGGGGTGAAACAGGCATGACGGGCCAGTATTTTCACAATATTGATGCCAAGGGCCGCCTGTTTATCCCTGCCAAGCTGCGGGAGCAGCTGGGAGATACCCTCCACGTGACGGTGGGACAGGACGGCTGCCTGTCCGTTTATTCCGACGCCGAGTGGGAGAAGTTCCAGCAAAAGCTGGACGAGCGCAACTTTACCGACGTGAAAAAGCTCCGGCTGATGTTTGCGTACATGGCGGACTGCGAGCCGGATGCACAGGGCCGCATCCTCATCCCCAACCACCTGCGCCAGCGGGCGAAGCTGGAAAAGGAAGTGGTGGTGGCCGGTATCTTCAACCGTGTGGAGATCTGGAACGCCCAGCGCTGGGCCGAGCTGGAGGAGGAGGCCTTTTCCTCCGGTTCACTGGAGCAGGCGATGGAAGAAATGGGGCTGTAAGAGATGGCGTTTGACCGCAATGCCGAGGCCGATCAGGCCTACGGCCACAAGCCGGTGCTGCTGGACGAGTGTCTGGAGGCGCTGGCCATCCGCCCCGACGGTGTCTACCTGGACGGCACACTGGGCCGGGCCGGTCACTCACTGGAGATCCTCCGCCGCCTGACGGCAGGGGGAAGACTCATCGGTCTGGACCGGGACGGGACGGCGCTGGAGGCCGCCCGTGTCCGTTTGGCGGAGTACGCCGACCGGGTGACGCTGGTCCACAGCAACTTCAGCCGTCTGGCGGAGGTGCTGGACGACCTGCACATCGACGCCGTGGACGGGATGCTCTTTGACTTGGGCGTCTCCTCCCCACAGCTGGATGATGCAGAGCGTGGTTTTTCCTATATGCACGACGCCCCGCTGGATATGCGGATGGACCGCACGGCGGGTCTGACGGCACGAGACGTGGTCAACGGCTGGAGTTATGAGGAGCTGCGGCGCATCCTGTTTGAATACGGCGAGGAACGCTATGCCCCTACCATCGCCCGGCACATTGTAGAACACCGGGAAAAGGCCCCCATCGAGACCACGGGGCAGCTGGTGGAGGCCATCCGCTCCGCCATGCCTCCGGCGGCGCTGCGGGAGAAGCAGCACCCGGCCAAGCGGAGCTTTCAGGCCATCCGCATCGCTGTCAACGGCGAGCTGGAGGAGCTGCCGCCCATGCTGCGTGCAGCGGCGCAGCGGCTGCATCCCGGCGGACGGCTGGCGGTGATCTCCTTCCACTCGCTGGAGGACCGCATCATTAAGAAAACCATGCAGGAGTTGGCCACCGGCTGCACCTGCCCGCCGAATTTCCCAGTGTGTGTCTGCGGCAAGAAGCCACAGATGAAGCTGGTGAGCCGCAAGCCCATCGTGGCCACGGAGGCGGAGCTGACCTACAATCCCCGTGCCCGGAGCGCCAAGCTGCGGGTGGCGGAGAAGCTATAAACGAGAGAACGGGGGCCTGTCCCCCTGACCATACAGAGGATACGGAAAGGAGCTGCCGTCATGGCACAACAGAAGAGACGACCCAACACAATGGTATATGGGAATCTGGCCTACGATCTGGATACACTGGCCAGCCAGCGGCAGCTGGAGGAGGCAGCCCGCCCGGAGCGGCAGTCCCAGCCCCAGCAGGCGCCCCGCCACCGGACGGCGGCCCGTCCCCGGCAGCGGGTGTCCCCCTTGGCCCTGTGTGCCGTGGGTGCGCTGGCAGCCATGGCGGTGGTGCTGGTCATGGGCTACATCCAGCTGACGGCGGTCACCGGATCCATCAGCGACCTGCAGGAGCAGGTCAGCCAGCTGGAGGATCAGCGGGTGAGCCTGGTGATGGACTATGAGCGCACCTTCGATATGGCCAAGATCAAGGAGGCCGCCGAGGCGGCGGGCATGAAGAAGCCCACCGCCGGACAGGTGGAATACGTGGAGCTGGGCGGCGGCAGCAAGGCAGAGGTCTATCAGGCCGAGAGCGACAGCCTGCTGAGCCGGCTGACCCACAGCGTGAAAAACGGTGTCGGCGCTCTGGTGGAATATTTCCGCTGAGCGACGCCATATAGTGGACCATACGCAAGGAGTAAGAAGGTGACTTCTTGCTCCTTGCCTGACATTACGGCGGCGCAGACCGCAGGGAGCGGAGCATGGCAGAAAACAGAAGGAAAAGTGAAAACATCCGGCGAGCCAACCGGGTCATCCAGACCCGTACCTTTGTGCTGATGCTGGTGCTGGGCGTGGCGGTGTTTCTGGTGCTGGCCCTGAAGCTGTATCAGCTGCAGATCAAGCAGCACGACTACTACCAGAGCAAGGCGCTGGATCAGCAGACCCGCAGCACTGTGGTGACGGCCTCACGAGGCACCATCTACGACCGCAACGGCAACGAACTGGCGGTATCGGCCACGGCGGAGACGGTGTTCCTCTCTCCCAAGGAACTGGCGGAGGAGCTGGAAAAGCCTGAGACCAAGTGGACCAAGGAGAGTCTCTCCGCCGGCCTGAGTCAGCTGCTGGGTGTGACGCAGGAGAGTATTCTGGAGCAGATGGAACGCACCTACTCCCAGTACGAGGTGGTAAAGCTCCGGGTGGACGAGGACACGGCCAACGCCGTCCGGGAGCTCCTCAATGACAACGAGGTCCACGGCGTGTATCTGGAGACCGATGCCAAGCGCTACTATCCCTATGGCTCGCTGGCGGCCCACGTCATCGGCTTCGTGGGAACGGACAACACCGGCCTCTACGGGCTGGAGGCCCAGTATGAGGAGGAGCTGCAGGGCCAGACGGGTCTGGTGGTCAGCGCCAAGGACAACGGCGGCAACGCCCTGCCCTATGAATACGAGCAGTACTACGCCTCCCACAACGGCGACGATCTGGTGCTGACGCTGGATACCAACGTCCAGTACTATCTGGAGAAATACGTCAAGGAGATGGCGGACCAGTTCGAGGCTGCCAACGGCGCCACCGGCATCGTCATGGACGTCAAGACCGGCGGCGTGCTGGGCATGGTGTCCTACCCCAACTACGATCTGAACAACTACTCCGAGGTGTCGGACGCCCGCCTGAAGGCGGCCAACGAGGACGGCAGCGCCTCACTGGCGGATCAGCAGCTGCGCCAGTGGCGCAACAAGGCCCTCAACGATACCTATGAGCCCGGCTCCACCTTCAAGATCCTGACGCTGTCGGCAGCGCTGGAGGAGGGCGTGGTGGATATGAGCTCCACCTTTGAATGCTCCGGCTCCATCACCGTCATGGGCCAGACCATCCACTGCAGCAACACCAGCGGCCACGGGCATCAGACCCTGAAGGAGGCCACCGGTAACTCCTGTAACCCCGCCTTCATCAACTGTGGCCTGGGGTTGGGAACGGATACCTTCTACGAGTATATGCGCTCCTTCGGCCTGCTGGATGGCTCCGGCATCGATCTGGCCGGTGAGGCCACCGGCATCTTCATGGCTCAGAGCGACTTCTCTCAGCTGGATCTGGCCTGCTACGCCTTCGGCCAGAACTTCAACGTGACCCCCATCTCCCTCATCGCCGCACAGGCCGCCTGCATCAACGGCGGCTACCTGTACCAGCCCCATGTGGTGGAACAGATCCGGGACAGCAGCGGCGCTGTGGTGTATCAGCACGACAACACCCCCCTGCGTCAGGTAGTCAGCCAGCAGACCTCCGCCATGGCCCGTGAGTGCCTGGAGTATGTGGTCTCCGATGGCGGCGGCCGCAACGGACAGGTGAAGGGCTACCGCATCGGCGGCAAGACCGGTACGGCGGATAAGGGCAAGACCGGCGACGTGGTGGTGTCCTTCGTGGCCTTTGCCCCGGCGGACGATCCACAGATCATCATGCTCATCGCCATGGACTCCCCCGCCCGTGACACCGGCACCTACCCCTCAGGCGGCGCCATGGTGGCTCCGGTGGCCAGCAAGATCATGGCGGAGATCCTCCCCTATCTGGGCATCGAGCCCACCTACACCGCTGAGGAGCTCATGGGTGCCGACACCACCGTCCCCTATGTGGTGGGCATGACCCGTGAGGAAGCCCAGCAGCGGGTGAAGGATCGTGGCTTCGGCTGCCAGATCGTCGGTGACGGCGATACCATCACCGACCAGACCCCTGCCGGCGGGGCCATCATCCCCGGCAACGCCACGGTGATCCTCTATGCCGGGGCGGAGAAAGCCACAGAGCTGTGTACTGTCCCCAACCTGCTGGGCCGGACGGCGTCGGAGGCCAATTCGCTGGCCAGCAACGCCGGACTGATCCTGCGCTTCACCGGCGCCACCAACAGCACCTCCGGCAGCATCGTGGTGCTGAATCAGGATGTAGAGGCCGGTGCTCAGGTGGAGCCCGGCACCGTCATCAGCGTGCAGCTGGGCGATACCAGCCTCAACGACTGAGCTAAAACAGAGCAGAAAGGAAGTCTTTTCGTGGATCTCAGGGCGCTGCTGGCGGGACTCACCTCCGCCGCCGTGCCGCAGGTGCCGGAGGTCACCGGTGTCTGCTGCGATTCACAGAGGATACGCCCCGGCGACGTGTTCGTAGCCATTCCCGGCTTCCGGGAGGATGGCCGCTGCCACATCGCCGAGGCCAAGGCACGAGGGGCCGTGTGCGTCCTGAGCCGGGAGCCGGTGCAGGAGCTGCCATGGGCCGCCGTGCAGGACCCCCGCCGTGCGCTGGCGGAGGTCAGCGCACGCCTCTACCGCCATCCGGACCGGGAACTGGCGGTGGTGGGCGTCACCGGCACCAACGGCAAAACCACCACCACCTGTCTGGTGCGCCACATCCTCCGACAGACGCTGGGGGTGCGGGTGGGCCTGATAGGCACCATCCGGAACCTGATCGACGAGACGGAGCTGGAGACGGAGCGCACCACCCCGGAGTCCTGCGACGTCTACCGCCTGCTGCGGCAGATGGCTGATGCCGGATGCCGCTATGGGGTGATGGAGGTGTCCTCCCATGCACTGGCGCTGGAGCGGGTACGGGGCATCACCTTCCGGGTGGGGGCCTTTACCAACCTCACACGGGACCATCTGGACTTTCACCGCACCATGGAGGACTACTGTGACGCCAAGGCGCAGCTGTTCCGCCAGTGCGAGGCCGCCGTCTGCAACGGCGACGACCCGTGGACGCCCCGGCTGCTGCGAGAATGTGCCTGCCCCGTGCTGCGCTACGGCACCGGGGATAACAGCCGCCTGCGGGGGGAGAACCTCCGCCTGACGGCCCGGAGCGTGGCCTTTGACGCCCTTCTGGATGGGCGGCGCATCCCAGTGACCGTCCCCATTCCCGGCCGCTTCACCGTGTATAACGCACTGGCGGCGCTGGGCATCTGCCATATGCTGGGCGTTCCGCCGGAGCAGGGGGCAGCAGCGCTGCAAACGGCCTCCGGCATCAAGGGACGCATGGAGGTGGTCCCCACGCCGGGCCTGCCGTGTACCGTCCTCATCGACTACGCCCATACGCCGGATGCGCTGGAAAACGTGCTGACGGCGGTGCGGGGCTTTGCCGAGGGCCGGGTGGTGGCGGTGTTCGGCTGCGGCGGCGACCGGGACCGGGAGAAGCGCCCGCAGATGGGCCGCATCGTCTCCCGGTTGGCGGATGTGGCGGTGGTCACCTCCGACAACCCCCGCTGGGAGCAGCCGGAGAAGATCATCGAGGATATCCTGCCGGGCCTGACCGGCCCCGCTGAGAGCGTCGTCATCTGCGACCGGCGGGAGGCCATCGGCTGGGCACTGAAGAACAGCCGCCCCAAGGACGTTATCGTCCTGTGCGGCAAGGGCCACGAGACGTATCAGGAGGTGTGCGGCGAAAAGCGGCACATGGATGAGCGGGAGCTGGTGGCGGCATACACCAACGGATAACACCGCCCTGCGGGGCGAGAGGGAGAGAAGAATATGTATATTATACTGGCAGGCGTTATCAGCCTTATCGTGACACTCATCGCAGGAAAGCTGCTGATCCCGGCGCTGGTGAAGCTGAAGGCGGGGCAGAGCATCAAGGAGATCGGTCCTACCTGGCACATGACCAAGCAGGGGACCCCCACCATGGGCGGCCTCATGTTCATCATCGGCATCGGCGTGGCCATTCTGGCGGCGGGCTGGCCTGAGATGCTGGAGGGCCGCTTCACCCACCTGTATGTCTACGCCTTTGCACTGGTGTTCGGCGTCATCGGTTACATCGACGACTATCAGAAGGTGAAGCACCATCAGAATACCGGCCTGACGGCCCCTCAGAAGTTCATTCTCCAGCTGGCGGCGGCGGTGGCCTTCCTGTGCCTTATGCGCTACGAGGGGATGCTGAGCCCCAACCTGTATATCCCCTTCTTCAACACCCACATCGTCATGAACTGGGTGGTGTACATGATCTTCGCTGCCTTCGTCATCGTGGGTACGGTGAACGCCGTCAACATCACCGACGGACTGGACGGCCTGTCCTCCAGCGTGACGCTGCCGGTGGCGCTGTTCTTTGCGGTGATGGGTGCCGTGTGGGGCGGCTTCACGCAGCTGGGTGTTTTTGCCGGGGCCATGTTCGGCGGCCTGCTGGGCTTTCTGTACTATAATCACTATCCCGCCAAGGTGTTCATGGGCGATACCGGCTCCCTGTTTCTGGGGGGTGCCGTTGCGGCGCTGGCCTTCGCCTACGATATGCCGCTGATCCTGCTGCTGGTGGGCTTCGTGTACCTGTGCGAGACCCTGTCCGATATCATACAGGTGGCCTACTTCAAGGCCACCCACGGCAAGCGCATCTTCAAGATGGCGCCGCTGCACCACCACTTCGAGATGTGCGGCTGGAACGAGAAGAAGATCGTGGCGGTGTTCACCGTCGTCAGCGCCCTGATGTGCCTGCTGGCCTATTGGGGCGTGGCCGATCGCTTCTCCCTGTAACGACTCATTGACATTCTGCGGGAAAGGAGGGATCCCTATGCCTAATACGGTACGCCGCCCCGACGACGACAGACGCCGCTGGGAGGCCCAGCGCCGCCGCCAGCGAGAGGAGGCGGAACGCCGGGAGCAGGCCCGCACCAGCCGGGACCGCCGGCAGCGCACCACGCAGCTGGAGCGCCAGTCCCTCATGGGACCCATGGATCTTCCCTTCCTGCTTCTGACGCTGCTGCTCACCGGCGTGGGGCTGGTGATGGTGTTTTCCGCCAGCTTCCCCTCGGCCTATTATGAGACCGGCGACGGGACATACTACTTCAAACGCCAGCTGATCTTTGCGGTGCTGGGGCTGTTTGCCATGGTGGTCATGTCCCGCATCAACTACCAGCGGCTGCGAGGGGCCTCCAAGCTGCTGCTGGGCTTTGCCGTCTTCCTGCTGGTGCTGGTGATCGTGCCGAAGAACCCTCTGGCCATCACCAACAACAACGCCACCCGCTGGCTGGGTACGCAGAGCTTCTCCTTCCAGCCCTCCGAGATCGCCAAGCTGGCGGTGGTGATCTACTTTGCCGACAGTATCTCCAAGAAAAAACGGAAAATGGAGACCTGGCGCTACGGCATCGTGCCGTATCTGGCGGTGCTGGGCCTGATCGCCATTTTGATGATGCTGGAGCCTCACCTGTCCGGCACCATCCTCATCGTGGGGACGGGCATTGTCATGATGATCGTGGGCGGCATCCAGCGCTGGCTGGTGGCCGCTGGTCTGGGCGGCGTGGGCATCGTGGCGGTGCTGTATGTGCAGCTGGTGGAAAAGGGCATCATTCAATACGGTAAGGGCCGTATCGATACTTGGCGTGACCCCTTCAACGAGGCGTGGTTCCACGGCGACGGCTGGCAGATCAGCCAGAGCCTCATCGCCATCGGCTCCGGCGGCCTGCTGGGTGTGGGACTGGGCAAGAGCCGGCAGAAGTTCCTCTATCTGCCGGAGGAGCACAACGACTGCATCTTTGCGGTGGTGTGCGAGGAGCTGGGTCTCATCGGGGCCTGCGTGGTGATGCTGCTGTTTGCGCTGCTGATCCTCCGTGGCTTCTGGATCGCCCTCCACGCCAAGGACCGCTTCGGCACCCTGATGGTGGTGGGCATTATGACCCTCATCAGCCTGCAAACCTTTTTGAACATTGCGGTGGTCACGGGACTGATTCCCGCCACCGGTATCTCATTGCCGTTTTTCAGCTACGGCGGCACGGCGCTGGCGCTGCAATTATTTGAAATGGGCATCGTGCTCAGCGTATCCCGCCAGATCCCGGCGCCCCGCAACGGTTAGGAGGAAGCTATATGAACG
>OJRW01002303.1_pt1 | contig 13319 bp, 10 predicted proteins | sample 1599231 | NCBI WGS metagenome assembly OJRW01 (sample SAMN04168656, study PRJEB22393) | human gut metagenome | biome: human gut microbiome; feature: stool | host: Homo sapiens | collected 2014-03-17
TTCACGCCCAGTTCAATGCTTTCCTTTTTCAACAGCTCTGTAATACGCATGTGTATACCTCCTTCTATATTTCAATCTGCTTTTTCATGCCCATATTTTATTTCATCGTAAGCTTACTGTAACTGTCCTAACAACTCCATGATCAGTTCCTTTGTACCAATACCATAGGAAAATGCGGTTGCGCCGCCACTGGCTGTTCCCAGCTTCAAAGCGTACTCATAATCTCCTTTTTCCAGATAACCGGCTAAAAATCCCGCTACCATAGAGTCACCGGCACCTACGGAGTTTTTCACTGTTCCCCTGCAGACACCTTCCTTATATCTATGTCCATCTTCTGCAACCAGCAATGCGCCGTCTCCTGCCATAGAAACCAGGACATTTACAGCACCCCGGTCCTGCAGTTCCTTTGCGCACTCTATGATCTCATCTTCCGTCTTCAATTTTCTTCCAAACATCTGACCCAGTTCATGATTATTTGGCTTAATAAGAAATGGCTTCAAAGGCAGTACATCCAACAGCAGATCCTTTTCCGCATCCACAACCATACGTACACCTCTGTCCTCCAGCCGCTTCATGATCTCCTGCACATCCCTCTCCGGAACCGCCGCCAGCAATCCCCCAGAAGTCTGCGGATCAAACACCAGATCCTCCCGCCAGAGTACCGCCGAACTCTTCACTCCGGTTTTCTCAGCAAACTCCCGGTTCCTGTAAGCCCCACCCGGAATCAATCCCATAGAAGCAAACTCCTTCACATCCGGAAGCACCGGCAGCTTCTCCGTATCGATCACAACCGTCCGGTCACTGGCCACAGCCATCTCCGTAGCATGTCCCCCAAGACCAAACCCCGTCACATCCGTACAGGCATGAACCTCAAACTTTTTTAAAACCTCACAGGCATCCCGGTTCAGTTTCTTCATGGAAGCCAAAACCGCCTTACGTGCACCTTCCGTCACCAGATCCGCCTTGATCGCCGTATTCACGATCCCCGCACCCAGCGCCTTCGTCAGGATCAGCTTATCCCCGGTCTGCGCTCCAAAATTCTTCCAGAACTTCCTCGGATCTACAAAACCCGTCACACTGAGCCCATACTTTGGTGTATCATCCTGGATCGTATGGCCACCGGCAAGAACCGCACCAGCCTCCATCACCTTATCTGCACCACCACGCAGGATCTCCCCGAGGATCTCCACATCCATATCCTTCGGAAACGCCACAATATTCAAAGCTGTCTTCGGAGTTCCACCCATGGCATATACATCACTCAATGCATTTGCCGCCGCGATCTGCCCGAAATCATAAGGATCATCTGCCACCGGAGTAAAAAAATCCAGTGTCTGGATCAGTGCCAGATCTTCGGAAACCTTATAAACGGCAGCATCATCCGAAGTGTCTGTTCCAACCAGAAGATCCGGATCAGAGAACTTTGGCAGCCCTCCAAGAACTCCCGCCAGAGTCCCCGGTCCTACCTTAGCTGCACAGCCACAGTTTGGAGCCAGTTTTGTCAGTTGTACTTTTTCTTTCATGATCATTTTCCCTTTCCTTTAAGCCCTGTAAATCCCGTTATCCATCCGCAGCACCACAGAAGACTTTAACTTTTCCGATTCACACTCAAAAGGCTCCACACACCACAGATCCTATGCACAGAGAAATCCTAATCTTCTCATCTTTGTGCCAACCGATATCTGCATTGCATAGAGCCTTATATCTACACATAGCTTTTTTTATTCATACAATTAATTTATACATTAAAACAACTACCGCCAATAAACTCCCTCAGAAGCGAATTAAACGGAACGCCTTCACTGGGCACCGGCACAAAATAATCCAGGAACTTCAAAAGCCGCTTCGCCTCCTGATACTCCGGTTCACTCTTGTCAATTCCAAAAAGCAGCGGTTCCGCATAAACCTTCAGGCAGGCAAGCTCATACACAAGAGCTGAATTAAACATCACATCTGCTTCCTCCTGGAACGGAAAAATATTCTGCTCCTCGCCTCTCCGTACAGAAGGCCACCTTGCAATGGTATCCTTTGCGGAAGTTCCACGTGTACGTGCATCACGGACAATTCGGCGTATCAGCCTTCCATCCGTTGTGGGGATCCGGTTATGCTCATCAATGTTCAGCTGTGTCAGCGCACTGATATAGATCTTAAACTTACTCTCTTTTGGAAGAGCATAACTCAGCTTGTCATTAAGCCCGTGAATGCCTTCGATGACCAGGATATCATCTTTTCCAAGCTGAAGCTGGTCTCCCCGGTATTCCCTGCATCCGGTCTTGAAATTAAATGTAGGAAGATCCACGGTTTTTCCCGAAAGGAGATTCAGCATATCTTCATTAAACTGCTGCGTGTCAATGGCTTCCAGACACTCATAATTCTTTTCTCCGAATTCATCCAGCGGCGTATGTTCACGATCCACAAAATAGTTATCCACAGCAATGGGATGCGGCTTCAGACCATGAGCAGAAAGCTGAATAGATAATCTGTGAGAAAAACTGGTCTTTCCGGAAGAAGACGGGCCTGCGATCATTACGAATTTTACATTTCCCCTTCTCCGGATCTCCTCGGCAATCGAAGTAATCTTGGCCTCATGAAGTGCCTCCTGGATCAGCATCAGGCTCTGCACACCTTCTCTTGTGATCCGGTCATTGAGATCTCCTACAGTGGCAACATCCAGCTTATCGCCCCACTCTTCCGATTCCTTCTGCACATGGAAGATCTTAGCCTGGGGTTCAAAAGGCTCCAGCACATCCGGGTTCTTCTGTCTCGGAAGGATCAGCACAAAGCCTTCATCATAAAGCTGCAGATCAAAATACTTCACATAGCCGGTATCTGGTGCCATAAATCCGTAAAAATAATCCTCGAAATTTTCCAGGCTGTAAATATTCACTCTGGAAACCCGCCGATAACGGAACAGCTTTTCTTTATCATACATATGATGCCTGTGGAACATGGAAACGGCATCATCCGTGCTGACACTGCGTTTGCAGATCGGAAGCTTCCGTTCTACCAGTTCCCGCATCCGCACTTTTACCCGGTCAAGAAGCTCCTGATCCAGGGTAGCACTGCCTTTCATGGTAAAATAAAGAGCATTTCCAATAGAATAATGGATCACAACATGATCCACATTCTCTTTTCCAGCTACATCAAAAATTGCCTTCAAAAGAATAAAGATCGCACTTCTCCGATAGGTTTTTCGACCGGCACTGTCCTTTGCGGTTATAAATCCCAGTGTACAGTCATGCTGAAGCTTCTTGTGAAGCTCACGGAGCTTTCCGTTTTCAGTCACAAGGATCACCGGATACTCTGTTTTGCCCTCATAATCCCTTATGATCTTAGAATACGGTGTCATTTTGGGGTATTCCCTTGTTTCTCCGTTTATGGTCACTTTAATCATTGTCTGTTCCATAACGATCCCCTCCACAGGCTTATATATTTATACAGCTGCCCGATTTTTCGGACAGCCATGTGTTTCACAATTCATTTTTCCGAAACGGATAATCGTATTCCGTCCCACTACATATTCATGAATACAAGCACTTTTTGCGATCCGCTTTTACAAAACAGTATATGGATTTTTCACACTGGCGCAGGTTGTCTTAAGCGCAGAGAATGCCTCATTCAGTTCCTTCTCCATAGCTTCCGCAAAAATATACTCCGTACCGTAATGTCCGGCATCTACGATTGCCAGACCATCTGCCATAGTATCAATGGCAGTATGATAATCAATATCTCCTGTCACATATACATCCGCACCGGCGGCCATTACATCACCGATCATACTCTTTCCGCTTCCTGTACAGATCGCCACAGTCTCGATCTTCCGATCCAGATCACCGTAAACCCGCACATCCGGAAGATGATTGCATTCTTTTACATATTTTCCAAACTCACCAAGAGTCATAACATGGGGAAGCTTTCCTACTCTTCCGAACCCCTCCGGCTGCTCCCCGGATCCATCGGTAACTGTAAGCACCCTTGTATCCTGAAGCTTCAGATGATCTGCGCTTAAATCTGCCATTCCGATCACATCATAATTGGTATGCATGGCAAAATACGGGATATCCTCCTTTATCAGACGGAGGATCTTTCTTCCGGTAAAGGTATGATTGTTGATCTTTTTGATCCCGGAAAAGATCATTGGGTGATGGGTAAGGATCATATCCGCACCAGCAGCCACCGCCTCATCCAACACCGGTTCCGTAAGATCCAGCGCAAGAAATACATGGGAAATCTCTTTCTGGTCATCTCCCACCAGCAGTCCCACATTATCCCAGTCCTCCGCAAATTTTTGCGGATGGTGCTCATTCAGCCATTCAATCAGTTCATATGCTTTCATATCGTTTCAGAGCTGTATGGATCAGCTCCATTTCCTCCTTTACTTCTTCCAGACGAGTTTTTGCGGAAACAGACTCTGCCCCGGAAAGATCGGCAAGTATTTTCTTACGGATCATTTCCTCCCGTAAAAGATACTCTTTAAGGACCGGGTGACATTTTTTCAGAAGGAGAGGTCCAAACCAGGCCTCTTCCTCTGTGTAAACAGTCTTTTCTCCCGCATTGTTACGTACCGCTTTCATCATAGGATAAAATTTTCCGTCTTCTTTTATCATTTCTTCCCTTACGATCTCCCAGCCGATCTCAGAAAGAAAATGCCGGAAATGAGGAAGGTCCGACTGAGGCTGCAGGATCAGTTCCTGAAACCCCTCCCGGACCTTCGCTCCATCCTTTAATATCCTTTCCATCAGAGGACCACCCATTCCCGCGATCACCAGGGTATCACCTTCTCCCGGCTCAAGCTTCGCAAGCCCGTCGCTCAAACGGGTCTCTATGTAATCTTCAAGGCCATAACGGGTAATATTCTCCCTGGCTCTTGAAAGCGGTCCCGGACGTACATCCATGGCAATAGCTGACGGAACTGTTTTTTCACTGACAAGCCAGATCGACAGATAGCCATGGTCACATCCTACGTCTGCCAGCCGGTTTCCTTTTGTTACCATACCGGCAATGGCACGAAGACGCATGGAAAGCTGTACGGATATATTTTTATCAGTCAAGATAATCCTTCAGCTTGCGGCTGCGGCTGGGATGACGCAGCTTGCGCAGAGCTTTTGCCTCGATCTGACGGATACGCTCTCTTGTGACATTGAACTCTTTACCAACTTCCTCCAGAGTTCTGGCACGTCCGTCGTCCAGTCCGAAACGGAGGCGAAGAACCTTCTGTTCACGGTCAGTAAGCGTACTTAAGACTTCTACCAGCTGCTCCTTCAGAAGTGTAAATGCAGCTGCATCTGCAGGTACCGGAACATTATCATCTTGAATGAAATCGCCAAGATGACTGTCTTCCTCCTCACCGATAGGAGTTTCCAGAGATACCGGCTCCTGGGAGATCTTAAGGATCTCACGTACACGGTCTACCGGCATGTCCATCTCCTCAGCGATTTCCTCCGGCGTAGGTTCACGTCCAAGCTCCTGGAGCAGCTGACGAGAAACACGGATCAGCTTGTTGATGGTCTCAACCATATGCACAGGGATACGGATGGTACGTGCCTGATCTGCAATGGCTCTTGTGATAGCCTGACGGATCCACCAGGTTGCATAGGTACTGAACTTGTAGCCTTTTCTGTAATCAAATTTTTCAACAGCTTTGATAAGGCCAAGATTTCCCTCCTGGATCAGGTCGAGGAACAGCATTCCACGTCCAACATAACGCTTTGCAATGCTGACAACAAGACGGAGATTGGCCTCTGCCAGACGTTTCTTGGCAGCTTCATCCCCCTTTTCCATTCTCTTGGCAAGCTCGATCTCCTCATCTGCACTTAACAGACTGACTTTACCGATCTCTTTCAGGTACATACGGACCGGATCCTCGATGCTGACACCTTCCGGTACAGAGAGGTCGATCTTATCAAGCTCTACCTCTTCTTCATCTTCCATCCCATCCATATCCATATCGTTATCAAGGAGGAGTTCGTCACCGCTGTTGTCTGTGATACGGAGAACGTCCACACCGCTGGCCTCCAGGAAGTCAAAAACCTTCTCCATCTGATCCACTTCCAGTGGAGAGTCCTTGAAAAAGTCGCTGATCTCCTGATATTCCAGCACATTCTTTTTCTTTTTTGCAAGTTCAAGAAGCTCTACAAGTTTCTCGCTGAATTTTGCCATATTCATTTCCATAGGTGCTCTATACCTCCATATAGTGTTTATATTTTATCCTTAATTGAAAGAAATATGCAGCTGCTGCCTCTTTCTTCCAAGGTCTTCCAGTTCTTTTTTGGCTTTTATCAGTTCCTGAAGCCCGGCCATGTCTGACGGGTCCCAGGTACGGTTTTTTTCTTTGAGGCTTTCTTCCTTGATCCGCAACAGCGCATCGGAAAAAGCCCTCTGCTGTTCTCCTTCGTTTTCCAGATGAATGGTGGCATTAAAAAGTGACGCTACTTCTCTCTGTTCCTCGCTGTCTGTAAACGCATTGAGAAGTTTTCCCGGATTGGTCTCCCCTTCTTTATGCTGGTCAAACAGCATCTGGGCCACTTCTTTATACAGCGGCACCACAAAATCTGACGGTGATATATATTTCTCCACCTGTTCAAAGATTCCCGGATAATTCACAAGCCAGGTAAGCATCAGCTTCTGGGCCTTATCTGCGGCGGATTCCTTTTTCTTTGTTTCCGGAGTCCCGGACTTTGGCTGGATCCGTTTCTCTGCAGGCGTTCCCTTCAGAGCCAGCGTGTTGACCCTTTTCCGGATATCCTCCGTGCCCACTCCATAGCGGCCGTATTCCTTTACAATGGCTTCTATATAAAGATTCCTCTCCAGTTCATCAGAAAGCTCCAGAAGCATCCCGGCACACCGCTCAAAAAACTGATTCTGTCCCTGGGGTGCATCCATGGCAAATTCCTGTTCCGCAATATGTACACGGAACATAAAGCTGTCCATGGCCCGGTCCAGACGTTCCTCAAAGGCCTCCGCTCCTTCATTCTTGATGAACTCGTCCGGATCCTTCCAGGGCTTCAGGCTTACTACCCTAGACGTGACTCCCGCCTCCCGCAGGATCGGGATCGCACGAAGGGCCGCCCGGATCCCTGCACCGTCACTGTCATAAAGAAGCAGGACTTCCTTGGTGTAACGTTTCACAAGACTTGCATGTCCAGAGGTCAGTGCAGTTCCAAGCGACGCCACTGCATTGGTAAAGCCTGCCTGATGCATGGCGATCACATCCATATATCCCTCACAGAGGATCAGATAATTCTTCCTGGTGGTCCTGGCCACATTCAGCCCGTAAAGATTCCGACTCTTATCAAAGATCTTCGTCTCCGGTGAATTCAGGTACTTGGGCTTGCCATCTCCCATGACACGACCTCCGAAACCAATGACCCGGTTGTTTACATCCATGATCGGGAAGATCACACGGTTCCAGAACTTATCATACATGCCTCGCCGCTCATCTACATTGAACAGGCCGGATTCCCTGAGAAGTTCATCACTGTAGCCCTTACCCTTAAGATATTTGTACAGATCATCACTATACTTATCCGAATATCCAAGACCGAATTTACGGATGGTTTCCTCGGAAAGACCTCTTCCTGTCAGATATCCGTAAGCCGTCTTTCCGCCTTCTCTCCGGAGCTGATAATAAAAGTACTGTGCTGCCAGCTTGTTGATCTCCAGAAGATTTGCTCTCTGTTCTGCTTTTTCTCTGGCTTCTCTGGAATACTCGATCTTCGGAAGCTCTACCCCTGCCCGGTCAGCCAGATGTGACAGCGCCTCACCAAACGAGTAATTCTCATATTCCATGATAAAATTGTATACGTTTCCTCCTGCCCCGCAGCCAAAGCAGTAATACATCTGCTTGGATGGTGTTACGGAAAAGGAAGGGGTTTTCTCATTATGGAAGGGACACAGCCCAAAATAGGAACTCCCCCTCCGTGTCAGTTTCACATACTGGGATATCACGTCTACAATGTCATTTTTCATTCGGACTTCTTCTATGATGTCATCTGAATAACGCATGCTTATCCCTCTTTTCCATTTAATAGACCTCCCAGGCTCTCGGTATATAGATCTCCCTGAATTTCTCCATGGAATACTGATCCGTCATTCCCGAAATATAATCACATACTGCCTGTTCCTTAGGTACTCCCCGGTATTCCACCAGTTCCCTGTATTCCCGGGACATTGCCTCCGGATGGTCAGTATAATATCCGTACAGTTCACTCAGCATCTGGATCACTTTATCCTCTTCCTTCCTGGCAACCGGATTCTCATAGACATTCCGGAACATCAACGCCCGAAGCTCCATCATCGCCTCAAAAACATCCGGCGACATGGAGATGCTGTCTTTCCCCATACTGTTCTCTATAATATTATGTACGAAAGTATTCAGCCGTTCTCTCGTGGTATAGCCCAGAAAAGTTCTCATTGTGACAGGAATATCATCTTCTGTGATGATCCCTGCCCGCTGGGCATCGTCCATATCATGGTGGATATAGGCAATCTTGTCAGAAAAACGTACCACCTGTCCTTCCAGTGTGAAAGGATTTCCGCTGGTGCGGTGATTCATGATCCCATTGCGGACTTCCCAGGTAAGGTTCAGCCCGTTTCCGTTCTTCTCCAGTACTTCCACGACCCGGACGCTCTGCTTATAGTGTGCAAAGCCACCCGGATGTACCTGATCCAGTGCTCTCTCTCCTGCATGTCCAAAAGGCGTATGCCCCAGATCATGCCCCAGAGCGATTGCTTCCACCAGATCTTCATTTAAGCGAAGTGCCTTGGCAATAGTCCGGGCGATCTGCGATACCTCCAGTGTATGTGTCAGCCTGGTACGGTAATGATCTCCCTGTGGTGCCAGAAACACCTGTGTCTTATCCTTCATACGGCGAAAAGCTTTACAGTGAAGGATCCTGTCTCTGTCTCTCTGATACGTTGTCCGCACATCGCATTCCTCTTCCGGGTGCTCCCGGCCTCTGGTATCTGCGCTGTGAGAAGCATAAGGACTCAAAAGCTCCCGTTCTCTCTGTTCCATGCTCTCTCTGATGTTCATAAGCATTTCCTCCACAGTCTGACAAACAGCGGCGACAAAATACCCTCTGTTAATTATATTCTACACAAAACCACAAATTCCTCTTTTCTGAAAAAATAATTCAAAAAATATTGGAGTTACGGTCTGATCAGCCCTTAAGATGTCCAAAATTATCCTATTGTATATGAAACGAATACAAATATATCACGCAGATCTTCCCATTTCAGCTTCTCACCAGTGCAGGCATGCAATAATTTACTTTCATATAGCCAAAAACAGAGCTGCGATTCACAGCTCTGCCTTAAAGTCATGCGGAAGATGGGACTTGAACCCACACGAGCGCAATGCTCACAAGATCCTTAGTCTTGCTCGTCTGCCAGTTCCGACACTTCCGCATATCGCATTTCTTCGGGATTCTTTATCTTCTCCCTCGCGACAAGTGATAGTATAGCAAAGTGCTTTTTGTATGTCAACAGTTTTTTTCTAAAAAAATCCAAAAATATTTTTTGTTTATACAATTAATACATTTCGTTTAATAACAATCTGAGACAGAGAATCTTTCATCCCAGAATTTATACTCCGACACAGGTTACGCCTCAGTCGTAAAAAGAGCAGCCTCTTCAAAAAGGCCGCCCTTCTGTCTCACTTCTGTTTTCTTCTATATGGATCAGTCAAAAATGATCAGTGCCATAAACACAAGATCTGTGTCGCCTGTATTGGTAAGACCGTGTCCTTTTCCATCTGGTGTGATGGTGATGTCGCCGGCCTTTACCGGGCGTTTCACGCCGTTATCGTCGTACTCGCCTTCGCCGCTTAAGATATAGTAGGTTTCTGTCTCGCCATGATGCTCATGGTATCCCAGAGACATCCTTTTTCGATGGTAACCTGTGCGTAAAGTCCGCATTTTCCCTTCAGCTCGTCTCCCTCAAGGATGTCTTTGATGATCACATGACCTTTACCGCCGCACATATTTTCTACTCTTCTGATACCCATGATAAAATCCCCTTTCGTGATTGCATAAATTTGTGAAATTTTATGAACACAGGCTTTCTGCGGCCTGTGCCTTACTTCCTGTACAATTATAAATGATATGATAAATTTTCGCAATCCTTATTGTTATTTTCGCAAATTAACTTACAGGCAAATTTTTTCCACTGTTTATTGCTTTTCGCAGCCCTGCCGGGAGCTTCTTTGATTCAGAGCAAGTGGACATTCGCAATTGAAGCAGGATACTTCTTTGATCCGGTTAAAAAACGAAGCAGCTCTTTTTCAAAGACCTACTCCGCAATTTATACTCATATTACAAATTTTTAATTCTCTCAATTGCCTCAAGAGTATTCTCATAGCTTCCGAATGCTGTCAGACGGAAATATCCCTCACCATGTGCACCAAAGCCTGAACCTGGTGTTCCTACGATGTGTGCTTTCTCAAGGAGATAATCAAAGAACTCCCAGGAGGTCATCTGATCCGGTGTTTTCAGCCAGATATATGGAGCATTTTTTCCACCGGACACGGAAAATCCTGCTGCGGAAAGGCCCTCCAGGATCGTCTTTGCATTACGCATGTAATAAGCGATCTGCTCCTTCAGCTGTACTTTTCCCTCCGGAGAGTAAACAGCCTCGCCTGCTCTCTGTACAATGTACGGAGCACCGTTAAACTTGGTTCCGTGGCGTCTTGCCCAGAGACTGTGAAGCTCTACGCCATCACGCACCAGTTCCTTCGGAACAACGGTAAAGCCAAGACGAACGCCTGTAAAGCCAGCATTTTTGGAAAAGCTTCGAAGCTCGATGGCACAGGTTCTTGCACCCTCGCACTCATAAATGCTGTGCGGGACATCCTCCTCAGAAATATATGCCTCATATGCTGCATCATAGATGATCACGCAGCCGTTTTTGTTGGCGTAGTCGACCCACTCCTGAAGAGCTGCCTTTGTGATCGCACCACCGGTGGGATTGTTCGGGAAGCAGAGATAGATCAGATCCGGTACTTCATCTGCCGGGATCTCCGGAAGGAAACCATTCTCCTCTTTGCAGGGCATGTAGATCACACCGTCAAAATTCTCACGCTCTTTGTTATAAAGGCCAGTACGTCCAGCCATAACGTTGGTATCTACATATACAGGATAAACCGGGTCGCAGACCGCAACCTTGTTATCCAGTCCGAAAATCTCCTGGATGTTTCCGGAATCACTTTTTGCTCCATCGGAAACAAAGATCTCATCTGCGCTGATGTCGCAGCCTCTGGACTGATAATCATTTTTTGCAATGGCACTTCTTAAGAACTCATATCCGAGATCCGGAGCATATCCGTGGAAGGTTTCTGCGTGTGCCATCTCGTCTACGGATTTATGAAGGGCATCGATGATCGCCGGTGCAAGGGGCTGTGTCACATCACCGATTCCAAGACTGATCACAGAATCCTTAAATTCCGGATTGGCCTCCTTATATGCGCTTACCTTCTTTGCGATATTGGAAAACAGATAGCTTCCCGGAAGTTTTAAATAATTCTGATTTACTGTAACCATAGTATTTTATCTCCTTCTCTCAATTTCCTCTGCCAGTGCTTTTCTGACGCTGTCAGGATTTGCCTTGCCTTTCAGCTCTCTCATCAGCTGTCCTACAAAAAATCCCATAACCTTATCCTTGCCGCCCAGAAGCTCTGCCAGCGGTCCAGGGTTTGCATCTACGATCTTTTTCACAGTTTCGGTGAGAAGGCTTGTATCTTCTACGATCTTAAGACCATTCTCTTCTATATATACAACCGGATCAATATCCTCGTCAAACACTTTTTCAAATACTTTCTTGGCATTCTGTGCGCTGACCTCTTTTTTCTCCACCATGGAAAGAAGGTCTGCCAGATGCTTCGGGGTAAAGCTTACCATTTCCGGATCAAGGCCCTTGTCCTTTGTCAGGCGGAGAACCTCCACCATAAACCAGTTTGCCACCTTTTTCGGGTTTCCGAGAAGAACTGCTGTCTCCTCAAAAAGTCCTGCCAGATGTCTGGATTCGGTCAGGATCCCTGCATCATAAGCCGGAAGCTCATACTCCTTCTGATAACGCTCCATCTTGGCTTCACGAAGCTCCGGAATGGAAGTACGCAGCTCTTCGATCCATGCATCGGAAATGTGGATCGGCGGAAGATCCGGGTCCGGGAAGTAACGGTAATCCTTTGCATCCTCCTTGGAACGCATAGCATGGGAAGACTCTTTGTTATCGTCCCATCTTCTTGTCTCCTGTACAACGGCTCTTCCTTCTTCCAGAAGCTCGATCTGACGTTCTCTCTCTCCTTCAATCGCTCTCGCAATGGCCTTGAAGGAGTTCAGGTTCTTCATCTCTGTTCTTGTTCCGAAGGTCTCACTTCCCACCTCACGGACGGAAAGGTTGACATCGGCACGCATGGAGCCCTCCTGGAGCTTACAGTCAGAAACTCCAAGATACTGCATGGTGCAGCGGAGCTTTTCCAGATATGCGATAACCTCCTCGGAACTTCTCATATCCGGCTCGGATACGATCTCGATCAGCGGTACCCCGCTTCGGTTGTAGTCAACCAGGGAGCAGTCCTCCCACTCATCATGGATCAGCTTACCGGCATCCTCCTCCATATGCATCTCATGGATACGTACGGTCTTTTTGCCTGCGGAAGTCTCGATCTCAACAGCTCCGTCATAGCAGATCGGCAGATACAGCTGAGAGATCTGGTAGTTCTGGGGATTATCCGGGTAAAAATAGTTCTTACGGTCAAACTTACAGTACTGATGGATATGACAGTTTGCCGCAAGACCTGCCTTGATGGCAAACTCTACCACTTTTTTGTTGAGGACCGGAAGAGAGCCCGGCATACCGGTGCAGACCGGGCAGGTATGTGTATTTGGTGCGCCTCCGAATTCTGTGGAGCATCCGCAGAAGATCTTTGTTTTTGTGGCAAGCTCCACATGCACCTCAAGTCCTATGACTGTCTCATACTGTTTCATGCCTTTTCTCCCCCTTCCATTGCTGTTCCGAAATCACCACGTTTTTTCTCATAGGCGTGTGCTGCGCGGAACAGGTTGTTTTCTTTGAAGCAGTCACCGATCATCTGGATCCCGATCGGAAGTCCTGCTGCGTCTTTTCCGCATGGAACTGTGATTCCGGGAAGTCCGCACAGGTTTACTGCTACCGTATAAATATCGCCAAGATACATGGCAAGAGGATCTTTCAGGCTCTCTCCCAGCTTCGGTGCGGTAAACGGTGATGCCGGGGCAAGAAGAACATCATATTTGGAAAAGGCCTGATCAAATTCCTTTTTGATAAGGGCTTTTGTGCGAAGT
>OJRW01002318.1_pt1 | contig 13277 bp, 10 predicted proteins | sample 1599231 | NCBI WGS metagenome assembly OJRW01 (sample SAMN04168656, study PRJEB22393) | human gut metagenome | biome: human gut microbiome; feature: stool | host: Homo sapiens | collected 2014-03-17
CACGGCATCTGCCAGTTCGTTCTGCGCGCCCGGCAGACGCACATCAGAGGTATCCACGCCCTCGCCGCAATCCATCTGCAATTTCGTACCGACGATTGCCGCGCCGTTCGTGTCAAACTCCGCGCCCGCAAAGCGGCTTGAAGAACCGCCCAGCGCCAAAATGACGAGGTCGCTCTCCTCCGCAAGCTTCTCCGCCTCCGCAATACCGGAAGTATCGTCGTCGCAGATCGTGCAGCCGAGCGCATAGCGTACATCGGCGTTCTTAAATTCGTTCCGAATGCCGTCAAGCACCGTCACACCCACACCGTCACGCAGCGGCGGTGTGTAGTCGCCAAGCTGCTGATACAGCGCGTCCGCGTTCGGGCCAATAACCGCAATACGCAGCTTCTTCTCCTTTTTCAGCGGCAGAACACCGTTGTTTTTGAGCAGCACTGCCGACTGCCGCGCAATTTCAAGGCTCTGCGGAAACGTTTTCGGCACATTGTATTCCGTCAGCGGCTTTTCTTCGAGGTACGGGTGTTCAAACAACCCGCGCGCAAATTTCAGCTCCAGCACGCGCAGAACCGCCTTGTCGAGCGTTTCTTCGGAAACGAGCCCGCGCTCCACGGCTTCTTCCAGGTGCGGGAAGCTGTCGTCCCACAGGCTCACGTCCACGCCTGCATTTAAAGCATACGCGCTGTTTGCCGCCTTGTCGTTACCCGTCAGCATATCGAGACGGTCAATCGCTACGCCGTCCGCCATCACGATGCCGTCAAAACCAAGCCCCTCGCGCAGCACGTCCTTTAAAAGCCACTCATTCGCATGGCACGGCACACCGTCAATCTCATTATAGGCTGCCATCACACCCGTCGCGCCCGCTTTCACAGCCTCTTTCATCGCGGGCAGATGAATTTCGCGCAGCTCGCGCTCGCCGATGCGCGCCGCACTGGCGTTTACTCCGCCGGTCGTTTCGCCCTGTGCGCAGAAGTGCTTCGCAACAACCTCCAAACCAGCGCTCGCACAGCCCTTCACCGCCGCAGCAGCGTTCTGACCGCAGAGGTACGGATCTTCGCCGTAGCACTCTTCGCTTCTGCCCCAGCGCGGGTCACGCAGAATGTCCAGCATGGAAACGAGCGCAAAATCCACGCCCATTTCTTTTTGCTGTTCGCCAACGACCTTAAAGCCCTCTTCAACGAGCTTCGGGTTCCACGCCGCGCCCATGCCGAGGTTCACCGGCAGCAAATAGCCGTCGAGCGCCTGGTGGCCGTGCGGGCACTCGCTGCTCATCAGCATCGGAATGCCGAAGCGAGAGTGCTCCAGTACATAGTGCTGCGCCAGATTATAGGCGCGGATTGCGTTCACGCCGGTAAGACCGGTCGTATAATCCTTATTCGCCCACGGGTCTGCGCGGTATAAGCCGTAAAGCACACCGAGGCCGCCCCATTTTTCCACTTCTTCTTTAAAGCTGTCCGCAAGCTCCACGTGCTCGCCGTTGCAGGTGTAGCTCTGAAAGCCGTAAAGCTTCTGATTCACCTGACCGACCTTTTCGCGCAGCGTCAGGCGCGGCAGCAGGTCTTCCGCACGCTCTTTCGGGGAAAGCGCACTGTCTTTAAATTTTTCTTTCATTTTTATTGTCCTCTCCATTGAAACTGTCAACCGACACAAAACTCAGTTGTGCGTACATGTTAAAGCATAGCACACCTTTGCACGGTTGACAAGGAAGAAAATCAAACGAATTTTTCGTACAGCTTTCACGGAATTTCATCACTTTCCTTTTTGCATATCCTGTGTTATACTATAGAAAAGCATCCATGGCCGAAGGAGCACCCCTATGAATCCAAAAAAATTCCCCATGCCCACCGGCATGCTCTTAAAAACCGACGACGAAGAAAAATTCCTTCCGTTTCAAAATCCAACTACCTATAAAGACATCACCGTCGAGCTAAAGCCGAACGGCGAAGCTCTGCGCGTATACGTCACCGCTGATACAACGCCCGTGCAGCGCGTCACGCTCTATTTCGCGGACCCGCTGCCCAAAAAAGCGCAGGTTTTAGGCGGTGTTTGGGAGCGCGGCTACGGCGACTATGAATGGCGCGGTTATGTCCCCCATCGCGTCATGCCGTGGTACTTCTTCCTGCAGAGCGGCAACAAGACCGAAGCCTTCGGCGTGCACACGCAGCCCGCTGCCATGTGCTGGTGGACAGCCGAAAGCACCGGGTACAGCGTATACCTCGACGTGCGCTGCGGCGGTCTCGGCGTGCGCTTAAACTGCCGCACCCTCTGCGCTGCGGAGCTTTGCCGCGCAGAATACGAAGACGCCGACGGCTTTACTGCCATGGGTGAATTTTTCTCCATTTTGAGCCCGAACCCCATTCTACCGAAATCCCCCGTCTACGGCGCGAATAACTGGTACCATGCCTACGGGCATGCCACGGAAGATGACGTTCTGCGCGAAGCGAAGGCCCTCGCCGAACTCACCGAGGGGCTCGCAAACCGCCCGTGGTTCATCATCGACGACTGCTGGCAAATCGACCGTGCGGATAACTACAACGGCGGCCCGTGGTGCGCGGGCAACAAGGGCTTTCCGGACATGCCGGGCCTCGCCAAAAAGCTGCACGAATCCGGCATACAGCCGGGCATCTGGGTACGTTTATTATGGGATCACAGCGAAAGTATTCCCGCCTCTTGGCGCTCGAAGCGTAACCCCGAATACCTCGACCCCTCCGTACCCGAAGTGCTCGACCACATCGCAGAGGACATCCGCACCGTCTCAAGCTGGGGTTACAAGCTCATCAAGCACGATTTCACTTCCTACGACATACTCGGCCGTTGGGGCTTTGAAATGGGCGACGAGCTCACGGACAGCGGTTGGCGCTTTGCGGACGAGACCCGCACGACGGCCGAAATTTTAATTGAATTATATAAACGCATCTTAGCTGCCGCGGGTGACGCCATGGTCATGGGCTGCAACTGCTTCGGCCACCTCGGCGCTGGGCTTATGCACCTCAACCGCACCGGCGATGACGTCAGCGGCAAGCTCTGGGCACGTACGCGCCGCATGGGCATGAACACATTGGCATTCACCGCGCCGATGCACGACCGCTTCTTCGCCATTGATGCCGACTGCGTACCGCTCACCGATGCCATCGACGAAACGCTCGGCATGCGCTGGCTGGAGCTTGTGGCAAAAAGCGGCACACCCACGCTGCTCTCCGTTCCGGCTTCCTATTTAAACGGCGAGCGCAAAGCCATCATCCGCGACGCTTTCCGCCGCGCAAGTCAGCCCCAGCCCACCGCGCGCCCGCTCGATTGGCACGAGACCACCTGCCCCGCCGTGTGGAAACTCGGCGAGGAAACGAAACACTTTGACTGGACAGAGCCGTGCGGCATTCTGACCGGCAGCGTATAAATTCTTAAGGACTTTTCATGAACAAATTAGACAGAACGGCTTTTTTGCCTGTTTCAAAAGAAGATATGGCGGTACGCGGCATCGAACAGCTCGATTTCGTGTACATCAGCGGCGATGCCTACGTCGACCACCCGTCGTTCGGCACGGCGATCATCTCCCGCATTCTCGAAGCAAACGGTTTCACGGTCGGCATTATCGCACAGCCGAACTGGCGCGACCCCGAAAGCGTGTGCACACTCGGCGAGCCAAAACTTGGCTTTCTCGTTTCCGCCGGCAATATGGATTCCATGGTGAATCACTATTCCGTCGCCAAAAAGCGCCGCCGCAGCGACTTTTTCTCCCCCGGCGGCAAAATGGGCCTGCGCCCGGATTACGCCGTCATCGTATATTCCAACCTCATCCGCCGCACGTTTAAGAAAACGCCCATCATCATCGGCGGCATCGAGGCCAGCCTGCGCCGCCTTGCGCATTATGATTACTGGTCGGACAAAATGAAGCGCTCCGTCCTGCTCGATTCCGGCGCGGATATCATTTCCTATGGCATGGGCGAGCGCTCCATCGTCGAGATTGCCGAAGCCCTGCGCAGCGGCATCCCCGTGCAGGAGCTCACGTTCATCCGCGGTACCGTGTATAAAACGCACATCGCGCCCGACGGCGACGACGTGCTCCATCTCCCCGGCTTCGATAAGATCTCCACCAGTAAAGAGCTGTACGCGAAAAGCTTTTACAATCAGTATCTCAACACCGACCCGTTCACGGCGAAAACGCTCGTCGAGCCCTACCCGGACGATCACCTGTTCGTCGTGCAGAATCCTCCGCAGATGCCGCTTTCGACCGAAGAAATGGATGACACCTACGCCCTGCCCTATACGCGCACCTATCACCCGGATTACGAAGCCCTCGGCGGCATCCCCGCCATTGAAGAAGTGAAATTCAGTCTTGCCAGCTGCCGCGGGTGCTTCGGCGCATGCAGCTTCTGCGCGCTGACGTTCCATCAGGGGCGCATCATTCAGACGCGCAGCCACGACTCCCTGCGGGCCGAGGTGGCGCGCATGACGCAGCATCCCGACTTCAAGGGCTACATCCATGACGTCGGCGGCCCGACGGCCAATTTCCGCCAGCCTGCCTGCGAAAAGCAGCTGACACACGGGGCCTGCCAGAACCGGCAGTGCCTGTTTCCGACGCCGTGCCGCAATCTGCGGGCGGACCATACGGATTATGTAAACCTGCTGCGTGAGCTGCGCGCCATCCCCGGTGTGAAGAAGGTCTTCATCCGCAGCGGCATCCGCTTCGATTACCTGATGGCCGACCCCGATGACACGTTCTTTAAGGAGCTGGTGGAGTACCACGTTTCCGGCCAGCTGAAAGTCGCGCCGGAGCACTGCGCTCCCAACACCCTCGCCTACATGGGGAAACCCCCCATCGAGACCTTCAACAAGTTCAAGGATAAGTTCTACGAACTGAGCAGGAAGGCAGGAAAAAAGCAGTACCTCGTGCCGTATCTCATGTCCAGCCACCCGGGCAGCACCCTCAAGGATGCCGTCTATCTGGCCGAATACCTCTACAAGAACCATATGCGCCCCGAGCAGGTGCAGGATTTTTATCCCACGCCCGGCACCGTGAGCACCTGTATGTTCTACACCGGCCTCGACCCCTACACTTTGAAGCCGGTGTTTGTGGAAAAGACCGCTGAGGGCAAGGCGCTTCAGCGCGCCCTGCTCCAGTATTATGAGCCCCGCAACGCCGAAAAGGTCATCAAGGCGCTGAAAATGACCCACCGCGAAGACCTCATCCCCCTGCTGGTTCCCGCCGAGGGCCGCATTGCAGTCCAGCGCTCGGCCCGCAGAGCCGAGGCCGCCGATGTGACCATCCACGGCGACGGCACCTACACCGTCCGGCCCAGAGGCAAGGGCGGCAAGCCCCAGAGCCGCTCCGCCGCCCCGGCAGGCCGCAATCCGGCGGGCCGTCAGCCCAGCCCCGGCGCACGTTTTGCGCCCCATTCGGCTCCTGGGCATAAACCGAAAAGCAATCAACAGAAAGAGAATACATCGTGGAAAACTTCAAAAAAGAAAAAGTGACCGTTCAAACGCTCATGAGCCGCCTCGCTGCGCTGGCACTGGCCGCAGCCCTTACGCTGGGCCTCGTGGGCTGTGATACCTCTTCCATCGTCCCGGGAGGCAGCGGCGACGTCATGCCGAACCCGGCAGCTTCTCAGACCGAAACGACGCCTTCCGACGGGCAGGACGCTGCCTTCCAGATGCACTTCATCGACGTGGGGCAGGCGCTGAGCGTGCTGGTGGAGTGCGACGGACAGTTCATGCTCTATGACGGCGGCAATGTGGATGACGGCAGTCTGGTGGTCTCCTACCTGCAGAGTCAGGGTGTCGAGCAGCTGGAGTATGTCTTCTGCTCCCATGCTCACGAAGACCATGTGGGCGGTCTGGCCGCTGCGCTGGCCTGTTTCCCGGCCTGCCACGTCTACAGCCCCGTGACGGAAGCCTCCACCAAGTGCTTCAAGGATTTCGTCAAGTACACCCAGCAGCAGAACTTACAGGTGGAAGTACCTGCCGTAGGCACCCAGTGGGCGCTGGGCAGCGCCACTGTGACCATGCTTGGCCCGGTGGCGCAGTACGATGACACCAACGATACCTCCATCGTCCTGCGCATCGACTACGGCGCCACCAGCTTCCTGCTCACCGGTGATATGGAGGCCGACGCCGAGCGCGACCTTGTGAACAGCGGCGCGAACCTCAAGGTGGATGTCTTACAGGTGGGCCACCACGGCTCCAGCACCTCCACCAGCTACGTCTTCCTGAACGCTGTCCTGCCCAAGATGGGCATCATCTCCTGCGGGGTCAACAACAAGTACGGCCACCCCCACGAGGAGACCCTGAGCATCCTGCGGGATGCCGGTGTGGACGTCTACCGCACCGACCTGCTGGGGACGATCACCGTTTCCAGTGACGGCCAGAACTACACGGTGGCAACGGAACACTTCGCTACCGACGCTGAGCTGAACCCCACCGACCCGGCAGCGTCCAGCACGGCCCAGCAGGCGTACATCGGCAACGTGAACAGCAAAAAGTTCCATCTGCCCAGCTGCGCCAACCTCCCGGCAGAGAAGAACCAGATTTTGTTCTCGAGCTATGATGAAGCTGTGGCCGCTGGCTACAGCCCCTGCTCGAGCTGCATCAAGTAAGATTGGAGGCGGTAATATGAGTTATGGATGGGCAACCGTTTTTACACTGGCGGCATGGCTCGCAGGGTACTTTATAGACGAGTTCATCAGCTGGGACGACCCGATGGGCCTGCGAATCGTGCTTCCTGTCATCGTGATGGGATGCTGTATTATGAAGTTCATCAAGGACAGTAACCAGCCGAAATAAAGCAAAAGGCACCGTGCTTCTGCTCGAAGCACGGTGCCTTTTTAGTTATCGAATCAGCATCAGCGTCCGCGTCCGGCTCCGCCGCCGTGGCTGCTGCCGCCGCCCATGCCGCCGAAGCTGCCGCCGCCGCGCCCGGCTCCGCCAAAACCGGAGCCGCCGCCCATACCGCCAAAGCCGCTTCCACCGAAGCCGCCGCCCCGGGGAGGACGAGGCCCACGGGGGCCTCTCGGGCCGCGAGGGCCGCCATAGAAACCACCGCCGGGGCCGAAGTCATCGTAAGGGCCGCGGGGAGGGCGCGGGCCTCTGTGCCAACGCCGTGCGCCGAACCAGCCAAACGGCCCCCAGAACCAGCCGAAGGAGTGGCCGAGAGGGGTGATAAAGATAAAGAAAACTGCGATGAACAGGATGATATAAGCAAGCATGGAGAAAATGCCGCCGATAAAGCTTTCCCAGATGGAGTAGTGCTTCTGGGGCGGGACAGGCTCGACAGAGGGCCGGGTGGTCTGGGTGTCAGAGCCGTCGGAATAGATGGTCCCGCCGCTCAGAGTGACCCCGTACACCTCTGCGATGGTATTGGCCACATTGGTGGCGCAGGTGAGGACGGCGGCGTCGTACTTCTTGGCGGCGAAATCGTCCTCCATGGTCTGCACGAGAGAGCTTGCCTGGTCGGCCAGCATGGTGCTGCGGAAGCCGTCGCCGTAGGTCAGATAGTAGTCGCCGTCGGCGTACTGGTCCGACTGCATCACCAGCAGGATGAGCACGCCGTTGTTCTTGCTGGAACTGCCGATGCCCCAGGTGTCGAAGGCTTCAGTGGCGTAGTCCTCGGTGGTGGCGCTGCCGGTGTAGTCCACGGTCAGCACGCCGATCTGTGCGCCGTCGCAGCTGGAAGAGAGCTGTGCGTTGAGGGTCTCAAGCTCCGAGGTGGTGCTGTCGCTCAGCACACCGGCGTCGTCCACCACGCATTGATCTTTCAGCAGGCTGGGCAGCTGGATGTTAGCAGCCGAAGCCGCCGGTGCCAGCGCCGTGATGCCGACGGTCACGACAAGAAGCAGTGCCGCAATGCGGCGGGAGAATGTTTTCATCGTCTTCATGCGAAAAGTTCCACCTCCTGTATGCCGAACAGCTTGCCCAGCACGCTGGCCGGGAAGCCGCCGACGTCTTTCTGGTAACTCTGGACCGCATCGTTATAATGCAGGTTGCTGATGATGGTCTGCGCACGGTTGAACTGGCTGTACTGCCCCTGCACCGCACCCATCTTCATGGGGTCTGCGGCCTGCTCCTGCAATTTGGCGTAGAGCTGGCCGATGGCTGTGCCAAGCGTCTCGTTCGACTGGTAGAGCATATGCATCCTGCCGCCGGTGTAAACACTCAGAGAGTCCGGTGCGTGGATCCTGCCATCGGACTGCACCGCCCCGAGGCAGGCGGAAAAAGAGTCCAGCGCAGCCTGTGCCGTCTGCACTTCGGTGCTGTCTGCACCCAGTGTGTTGGACGCGGTGGTGATGATGTTGGCGGCCGTGTTGAGCCGTGTGGTCAACTCCTCATTCAGGGCATAGCCGCTGTCTGCGGCCACGCCAGTGGTGAACCCGTTCTTCACCGTGTCGTACTTTGCCCGGAGCTTCGCCCCGCCAAAGCCGAAAAAGCAGGCCAGCATCACCACGATGCAAAGCGCCGCGGCCACGGCCTGCTTGCCCAGCGCGGCGGGCAGGGCCTTTTCGAGGTCTGCCAGTTTCTGCTGGAAGGGCGTCAGCCGCACTTCCTCCTCGGCGGGCGCTGCGGCGCGATAGCTGGAAGCGTCAAAGCCGCCGGTGGGTCGATTCTGTTGTCTGGAAAAATCTGCGTTTGCCATTTCAGCTCCGGATCTCCATCATCTTCTGTTTCAGCTCGTCTTCGATGCGGGTGAGCTCCTGCTCGGCAGCGGCACGCTTTGCGCGGCCCTCGCTCTGGATCTTGTTCAGCTCGTCCAGCGTCTCGATAAGGCTCTTGTTGGTCTGCTGCAGGGTCTCGATGTCCACGACACCGCGCTGAGACTCCCTGGCCGTCTCGATGGTACCCATCTTGAGGGCGTCGGCATTCTTTTTCAGCAGCTCGTTGGTCATGTCGGTGACGGCACGTTCGGCCTGCATGGCCTGCTGGCTGTGGGCCAGACCCAGTGCCAGCACCATCTGGTTCTTCCACAGGGGGATGGTGTTGACGATGGTGGACTGTATCTTTTCGGCCATCATGGAGTTATTGTTCTGCAAAAGCCGGATCTGGGGGCCCATCTGCAGGCTGATGGTGCGGGTCAGCTCAAGGTCGTAGAGCTTTTTCTCAAAGCGCTCGCACTGGTCGGCCAGATCGCGTGCGGCCTGTGCGTCCTCAGGCAGGCCGGAAGCCTTTGCCTTGTCCATCGCCTGCTGCAGCTCGTGGGCGCGGAAGTCGGCCAGCTTCTTCTTGCCCGCGAGGATATACATGCTCAGCTCTTTGAAATAGGCCATGTTCAGCTCGTACATCTTGTCCAGCATCGCAATATCCTTGAGCAGCTGCACCTGATGCTTTTCGAGGGCGGACTGGATGGTCTCGACGTTCGTTTCCGCTTTGCTGTACTTGGTCTTCATGTTGTCGAGCTGGCTGCCCTTTTTCTTGAAGAAGCCGAGGATGCCCTTTTCCTCTTCGGCGGCGTCAAAGTTCTTCAGCTCCCCGATAAGGTCGGTGATCATGCCGCCCACTTCGCCGAGGTCTTTGGTGGACACTTTGGAAAGTGCCGCCTCGGAGAAGTCACCGATCTTCTTCTGGCAGGCGGAGCCGTACTGCAGCACCTGCTGGCTGTTGGTGATGTCGATCTTCTGAGCGAAGGCGTCCACCATCGCCTGCTCCTCGGGGCTGAGCTTGACCTGTTCGGCCTCGGGGGCCGCAGCGGGTTCGGGCTGCTTCTCCTCGGCGGCAGGTGCTTCCACCGGGTCGAGGGTCAGGGTGGGGACAGCGGGTGCGTCTAAGTCAAAATTGAACGTATTATCAGCCATGAGAGATTCCTTCCTTTCCAAATCGATACACGGCCTTGCCCTCTCCGTCAATGCTTCGCATTGCCAACTCTCCCAGAGGGAGAGGCTTTTCCGGGGGCCGGTATGCTGCAAGTTTCCACCAGAGGCTCTCCCTTTGGGAGAGCTGGCGCGTTAGCGCCTGAGAGGGCAAGCCGGTTTTAACTCAGGCCCTGCCCCTTCATCATATTTTGGAGCACCGTCAGATCCGCCGAGAGGTCCATGCTTTCAGCGGCATACAGTGCATCCAGCTGGTTTTCGAATGCAGTGGCGATGGAAGCCGCGTTCCGCTCCACCTCTGCCCGAATCGAAGCGGCATTTTCGCCCCGCACGCCCTGGCGGGCCAGCTTTGCGTACTGCTCCAGTACGTTCACCGCGTCGGGCAGATAGTAGTTCGCAAAGCGGCGTACCTGCTTTGCCTTGGCGGGGCTGGCCTCCACCGTCTCCACGATGGAGCGGCCTGCCTTTTCCATCCGGGTCATGGCGGCGGAAAGCTCCGGGTCGGGCAGGGCCTCGTTCAGCGCGTGGAGGGTGTCCAGCTTCTGCTGGATGTCGGCCAGCATCTCGTCCACATCGCCGCTGCCGGTGTGGAAAGGCACTTCATGCTCCACCACCCGGGGCGGGCAGACCTTCTTTGCCGCGCCGAACATCACGGCTGCGCCGCCCAGCGCGATCAGCAGTGCCCACAGCTTATATGCTGGCAGCGCCGCGCACAGCACCGCAAACACCAGCGCTGCCGCATACCACGGCAGGACGCTGGGCTTTTGGGTGCGGATAATTTTGCTCATGCATTTTCTCCTTTCCCGAAGAGGCGCACCGCCCCTTGTACTCTTCCATAATAAATCCTTTTATCCACAAAACGCAAGTGTTTCATGAATAATTTACAGGTTGGAAACGGTTATATAATCTTTGAGGGCCTCGCCCCAGACCTCGCGCAGGGTTTCGGGGCGGCAGGCGGCGTTGGCGGGGCTGGTGCTGGGCAGCTTGACCGCCGGGATGCCGGACACCGGCAGCAGATACTTTGTATAGATGCGGTAGGCCGTGACCCCGTTGCAGAATACTGCCTCAATGGGCGCTTTTGCTAAAAGAGATGCAATGTCGTTCGGCACCACGTCCCGGATAGAGGCGTCCGACGCGCCGGTGATGGTGCAGCTTTCCAGCGTGTCCCACAGGGCGAGGCCGTGGCGGAGGATGATGCCCTTTTTGGCCTCGATGTCCTCCCGGGCGGGGACAGGCTCGCCGGTGAGGGCCGCCATCATGGGCCAGAAACGGTTCTGCGGGTGGCCGTAGTAGAAGGCCATCTCCCGGCTTTTGGGGCTGGGCCATGTGCCGAGGATGAGGGCGCGGCTGTTTTCAGAGTAAACGGGTGCGAAGCTCATCGTTCCATCGTCTCCCATGCAGAGCCGAAGCTGCGGTCGGAGGGCTCCGCCTTCGGGCCGTCGAACCACAGCTCTTCAATAAGGGCAGCAAGGCCGTCTTCCCGCACATCGCCGATGACGCGGTCAGCGGCGGCTTTGGCTTCGTCGGTGCCGTTGGACATGCAGCAGCCGAGGCCGGCTGCTTTCAGCATCCCCACATCGTTGGCGGAGTCGCCTGCCGCCACGGCCTCGGCGAGGGAGAGGCCCATCTTTTCGCAGAGGTCTGCGAGGCCCGTGCTCTTGTCGATCCCGCCCCGCACGATGTCGTAGAAGTGGGAGCCGTCGGGCAGCTGGCCGCCCGTCTGCATGAAGTGAAGGCCGAGGTGGCCGTACTTTTCGTTGAACCGCTCCAGCGCCCCCTCGGGGAAGAGGCAGAACGCTGCGTGAGGCATATCGATGAGGTGGCGGTCCTGGTCTTCGCCGTCCACGCAGTCCAGACCGACGCTGTTCATCTGATCGTAGTGCTTGTGGAGGATGTCATACTCGCAGTAAACGTAGTATGCATCCTTGAAGTTAAATTGCAGGGGGTAGTTGTAGTCCTCACAGAAATCCACCAGCGCGTACATCTCTTCACTGGTCATGGGGTGCTCTGCCACGATGGCACCGTTCTTGTCCACGACGCAGGCACCGTTGCAGGTGATGGCATAGTCGAACCGGATGCCGCCCAGCTGGCCTTTCCGGTTGATGGCTGACCAGGCCCGGCCTGTGCTGAGCACGAATTTTCCCCCGGCGGCCTGAAGCTTCTTCACGGCCTTGACCATGGCCGGACGGGGCTGTTTTTCCCCGAAGGGGACGAGGGTGTTGTCGTAATCGCTTGCGAGAATTTTATATTGCATGGTGTTCTCCTTATATCTATATATAAGCTGAGTATATCACAAAATGGAGGCTTTGTCTCAAGAATATCAACAGTGAAAGCCTCTCCCTTTGGGAGAGGTGGCTGCGCAGCAGACGGAGAGGGCAAGGTCGTTTACAAGAAAGCTGTTTTTTTACGATAAAATAAAAACATCCGCATTCCTCTGTTGAAGAAGAAACGCGGATGTTAAAATGGGAAAATCAGGCGATAAATGCTACCACGATTTGGATGCCCACGCCCACAGCGGCGCCGCAGGCCCAGGTCAGGCCGGTGATGAAGAGGTTCTGCTTCCAGGAGGGATTCACCCGCCACAGCACGGCGAGGCCCACGCCCGCGCCGGTGCAGAGACCGGCCACGAGGCTCGAGAAGCGGAGTGCGCCCTCGACGTAGAGCTGGGTCATCAGGACGCTGGCGGCACAGTTGGGGACAAGGCCCACCAGTGCGGCCACCACCGGCTGGAAGAAGCCCATCCGGCCCAGCACCGAGGCGAAGACATCCTCGCCGACGCCCTCGACGATGAGGCCGAACACGAGGCTGAACACGAAGATAAAGACAAAGATCTCGAGGGTGTGGCGGAGCGCGGCCTTCCAGATGGGCTGGGGGTGGCCCTCTTCGTCGCTGTGCTCCTCGTGGCAGTCCACCTCGTCGGCGTGGCCGGTGTAGCCGCCGCGCAGGCTGCGGGGCAGGGCCTTGCGGAGGACGAAATCCAGCAGAAAGCCCACAAAGACAGCGTACACGACTTTGATGACCATTAGCAGGATCAGCTTATCCCAGTAGGCGGGCATGGACACCAGCAGGGGGATGGCCTCGTCGCTGGTGGCGAGATAGACGGCCATCAGCGTACCCAGCGTGATGACGCGGGAGGCGTAGAAGTTGGAGGCGATGGCCGAGAAGCCGCACTGCGGCACACAGCCCAGCACCGCGCCCGGCACCGCGCCCCAGCGGCCGCCGCCCGCCAGCAGGGCCTCGATGCGCTCACCGTGGCGGGTCTCGACATATTCAATAAAGAGATAGGCTAAAAACAGGAAGGGGAGCATCTTGGCGGTGTCCACCAGAGTTTCGCTCAGTACATCCAGAAAAAGTTCCATTGTTTGATACCTCGTGATATATAAAGTGTAGATAAGGCTTGTTTGCGCGCCTGTGCGCGGGGCAGAGCGCTTTTTCATTAAGGCTAATTGTTCTCTTTTGATGTCAAAAGAGAACCAGAAAACCACCAGC
>OJRW01002326.1_pt1 | contig 13241 bp, 14 predicted proteins | sample 1599231 | NCBI WGS metagenome assembly OJRW01 (sample SAMN04168656, study PRJEB22393) | human gut metagenome | biome: human gut microbiome; feature: stool | host: Homo sapiens | collected 2014-03-17
TTATTATGGGATATTTTTTGGGGCAACACAATCCGTCGAATTATTTTGCACTTACATTGATGCGAACAGAAAGCTTTCAAAAATCAATAAGGAAATCCAGGGACAGTTTTCGGAGCATCTGGGAAGATGTATTTATGAAGGACTCTATGTAGGAGAAAATTCCGATATTCCGAACGTGAACGGAATGCGTACCGATGTTGTTGAAGCACTGAAAAATATCAAAGTTCCGGTATTGCGCTGGCCGGGCGGATGTTTTGCAGATGAATATCACTGGAAAGACGGTATCGGACCGAAAGAAAGCCGCAAAAAAATGATCAACACCAACTGGGGCGGTGTTGTCGAGGACAACAGCTTCGGTACCCACGAGTTTTTTGAACTCTGCCGTCAGATCGGATGTGAAACCTATATCAACGGAAATATGGGAAGCGGTACCGTACAGGAGATGTCGGAGTGGGTTGAATATATGACATTTGACGGGGTATCTCCGATGGCAGACCTTCGTGCGGAAAATGGCCACGAAAAGCCGTGGACCGTCGATTTCTTCGGCATCGGCAATGAGAACTGGGGCTGTGGCGGAAATATGAATCCGGAATTCTACGGAAATATGTACCGCAGATATCAGACCTTTGTGCGTGATTACGATGGAAACAAAAAGATCCGGAAGATTGCCTGCGGCGCCAATTCGGATGATTATGAGTGGACGCAGGAAGTGATGAAAGCATGCTTCCGCAGAATCTCCCCACAGCAGCATGGCATGATGGATGGCCTGTCGCTTCATTACTATACGGTGCCGGAAACCTGGGATCACAAGGGAAGTGCAACGGAGTTTGCGGAAAAAGACTGGTATAAGACCATGAAAAAGACGATGTACATGGAAGAGCTGATCCGCCGCCACAGCGCCATTATGGATCAGTATGACCCGGACAAAAAGGTCGGCATGATCGTGGATGAGTGGGGTACCTGGTATGATGTAGAGCCTGGAACAAATCCGGGATTTCTGTATCAGCAGAATACCATGCGTGACGCACTGGTCGCAGGGATCAACCTGAATCTTTTCAACAAACACAGCGACCGCGTCAAGATGGCAAATATCGCACAGATGGTCAATGTTCTGCAGTCGATGATCCTGACCGAGGGGGAAAAGATGGTCAAAACTCCGACGTATCATGTTTTCGATCTGTATCAGGTACATCAGGAAAATGATCTTCTGGCAAGCTCTCTGGAAACGGAGCAGGTTGGTCTGGAAGATGAATACATGGTTCCGAATCTGACGGAATCTGTTTCGGTAGATGCCAACGGTGTACTTCATATTACGATGACGAATGTGGATCTGGAGAAAGCATATCCGGTAGAGGCGGTACTTCTTGGAAAAGAAGCCGGCGAGATCAAAGCCGAGATCGTAACCGGCCATATGCAGGATAAAAACACCTTTGAAGCGCCGGAGACGGTTGGCGTTCAGGGCTTTGACGGTGTGCAGGCAACAAAAGAGGGAATTTCCTTTACCATTCCGGCATGCAGTGTGCTTCATATCGCCGTAAAATAGGGAAACCATAAAAACCAGAAGATATTTGGGATGAAAAAAGATTCGGTTCCGGAGGAGTTTGATGGACGGAAATACCAGGATCTGTAAAAAATGCCTGCTTCGTGAGATGGACGAGGCAGGCTTTTTTCAGAATATGTACGATTATATTGCGAGAATTCCGGCGGACGATAAAACGCCGGAGGAGGAATACGAGCGGCGGCTTTCGATCTGTAAGGAATGCGAAAAGCTGCTGTCCGGCATGTGCCGCATGTGCGGCTGCTACGTGGAGATGCGGGCAGCGATTGCACTGCGGGACTGCCCGGGGAAAAAATGGTGACCGAAACGGATTGTAATCAAGCCGGAGCAGAGGCGATTGCACTGCGGGACTGCCGGGGAAAAAAGTGGTAGCAAAAGAGAAACCCCGCACAGCGGATCCGGTGAAAAACGGATCCCTGTGCGGGGTTTTGTGAATCAATTTGTTTTTGTCTCCGTTGCGACTTTCGGATCCTTGAAATAGCGGGACAGCTTCGGCACGGAGATGAACAGCGTCAGAAATTCGGCGACCGGAATCGACAGCCACACACCGTTGGTGCCAAGCACGAGCGGCAGAAGCAGCGCGGAGAGAACGATAAAGACGAAGGTTCGCAAAAAAGAAATCAAAGCAGAGGTCTTTCCGTCTGACAGTGCCGTAAAAATGCCGGAGGCGACGATATTCGTACCGCAGAACAGGTAAGCGATGGAGAACAGATATCCGCCGTGGCGTGTCAGTTCAAAGCCGTACGTGCCTTTCTGCATGAAAACGGCGGAAATAACAGGAGAACCGAAGGCGGCCACAAGTGCGATGATCACAGAGCTTACCACAACGAAGCGGATACTGATGCGGTAAAGCCGGATCAGCCGCTGTTTGTTCCGGCTGCCGTAGTTGAAGCTGAACACAGGTGCAACGCCGATACTGTAGCCGAGGTACAGCGCAACAAAGAGAAACTGTCCGTACAGAATCGCCGTGATGGCGGCAACACCGATTTCGCCCTCAAATTTCAGCATCAGCATGTTGAAAAGGTAAGTGACAACGGCTGCAGAAAGATTGCTGACCATCTCGGAGGAACCGTTGAAGCAGCTTGTGGAGAGCAGGCCTTTGGAAAATTCCGGACGGGTGAAGCGAAGGCCTTTGCGGGCAAAGGTAAAGTATAAAATGCCGGCAACGGCCGGAATGCACTGGCCAAGGCCGGTGGCAAGGGCAGCTCCGGCAACACCAAGATGGAGCGGAACGACAAACAGATAGTCCAGAAGCATGTTGGTAATGCCGGCGGACACCGTAAGGGAAAGTCCGAGTCCCGGGCGCCCTGCTGTTACAAAGAAGGACTGGAACAGCGCCTGGAGAAGACAGACCGGGGCAAAGGAAAGGATCGTCCGCAGATAGGCGGTACCGTAATCCATCAGCACCGGCGTTGCACCGAGCAGACTGCAGATCTGACGGCAAAACAGGTTGCCGAGCACTGCGCCCAGAATACCGATGATCAGTGTGGTAAGGGTAAGGGCCGAAAAGTTACGGTTGGCTTCCTCCTGTTTTCCCTGTCCGATCTTTGCAGCGACGACGGCGCTGCCTCCGGTACCGAACATGATGCCGACGGCAAGAAGAATGCTGACGGCAGGATAGACGATATTGGCGGCGGAAAGCGCCATGCTGTCCACGTACTGTGCGATGAAAAAGCCATCCACAATACTGTAGAGAGACATAAAGATCATCATGATGATCGATGGAAACGCAAACTTCAGCAGGGAGCGGAAGTTGAAATCCTTGGCGAGTGACTGGCTCATAATCAAAAACCTCCTTTTTATGTGTGAAAAGCCTTTTTCAGACACGCTTTAGATGGGAAAGATTTCTTGTGAAAATTTGAATCGTTTGCTATTATAAAGGATAGGGTAACCCTATAGTCAAGTGCAAAAAAGGTGAAAAACAGGAAAAATTCCGAGAGCACATATTCAGGAAAAGGAGTCAGAAATGGGAAAACAGGAGTATTTAAGCGCGGGGCGATTTGCAGCGCTGGTAGGCACGACAAAGGAAACGCTCTTCCATTATGATGAGATTGGGCTGTTCGTACCAAAAAGAAGAGGGACAAACGGCTACCGGTATTATGCGATGGATCAGATTGAAACGTTTGATGTGATCGGAATGCTGCGGGAGCTGGGCATGCCGCTGGCAGAGATTCGAAATTATCTGGAACAGAGAAGTCCTGAAAAATTCGGAGTACTGCTGGAACAGGAGGAGAAGGTGGTGCGCGAAAAAATGCAGCGGCTCCGCGAGATGCAGCGCTGGATTGGGGAAAAGAAGCGGTTTCTGGCACAGGCATCGGCGGAATGCCGTGAGGCGTTTGAAAAAGATCCCTTCTGTCCTGTGGGAATTCATACCCTGCCGTTGCAGTATCTTGTCACGAATCACAGCGAGTCAGCGGATAATCTGGCAGTCAATCAGAAAATCGGAGAGCTCTATGCTTACTGTGGGCAATACGGAAATCGAAGTTCGTATAATGTTGGGTTTGTTCAGAAACGGGAAACACTGGAAACGGGGAATTTTCTGGATTACCGTGATTTCTATCTGATTTTTGACCGTGTGCCGGCGAAAGTGCGATACACGGTTCGGCCGGAGGGAGAGTATCTTTGTTATTATTATAAAGGACCATGGCAGGGAATTGAAGCGGCGTACCGGAAGCTGTTCCGGTATGCCACGGAACAGAGACTTTTGCTGGACGACCGCTTTTATGAGGAATATATGGTGGATGCGCTGACCAGTCAGGAAATGGAACAGTATATTACGAGAATCGCCGTAAAAATTTTAAGATAGATGTATTCCGGAGGGAAAAACAAGATTTTCACAAACTTTTTTCATTCTCCTCTTGACCATGACGCAACGTCACCCATTATAGTGAGAGTACAACAAGTTGAATTGACATAAAACTGAGACGATAAACACACCAAAAAGGAGAAAAAGCATGAAAGTATTAGTAACAGGCGGAGCCGGATTTATCGGCGGAAACTTCGTACATCACATGGTAAACAAATACCCGGATTATCAGATTGTAAACCTGGACCTGCTGACCTACGCAGGAAACCTGGAGACTCTGAAACCGGTTGAGGACAAACCGAACTACAAATTTGTAAAAGGTGATATCGCAGACGAAGCTTTCATCATGGATCTGTTTGAAAAAGAGAAATTTGACGTTGTTGTTAACTTCGCAGCAGAGAGCCATGTAGACCGTTCCATTGAGGATCCTGGCATCTTTGTTCAGACCAACGTAATGGGAACCCGTGTACTGCTGGACGCTTCCAGAAAATTCGGTGTAAAGAGATATCATCAGGTATCTACCGATGAGGTTTACGGAGACCTTCCGCTGGATCGCCCGGACCTGTTTTTCACAGAGAATACCCCAATCCACACCTCCAGCCCGTACTCTGCATCCAAAGCAAGCGCAGACCTGTTTGTACTGGCTTACCACAGAACCTTCGGTACCCCGGTTACCGTTTCCAGATGCTCCAATAACTACGGCCCGTATCACTTCCCGGAAAAGCTGATTCCGCTTATGATCAGCCGCGCACTGGCAGACGAAGAGCTTCCGGTATACGGAAACGGTGAGAATGTCAGAGACTGGCTGCACGTATCCGACCATTGCGAAGCAATCGACCTGATTATCCATAAAGGTAAAGTAGGCGAGGTTTACAACATTGGCGGACACAATGAGAGAACAAACCTTCAGGTAGTACAGACCATCCTGAAAGCTCTGGACAAACCGGAATCTCTGATCAAATACGTAAAAGACCGCCCGGGCCATGACAGAAGATATGCAATCGATCCGACCAAGATCGAGACTGAACTTGGATGGAAACCAAAATACAACTTTGATACCGGAATCGCACAGACAATTCAGTGGTATCTGGACAATGAAGACTGGTGGAAACACATCATCAGCGGTGAGTATCAGAACTACTTCGCTGAGATGTACAAAGACCGTCTGTAAGAGAGAAAAGTGAAATGCAAAGGCCGCAAAAAAGCGGCTTTTGCGAAGGAGTGGTGGATATGGATCAATATTATACCACTGGTGAATTTGCTCGGATGGCCCATGTGACCATTCGGACAATTCGCTATTACGACAAAAAAGGGCTGCTGAAGCCGAGCTTTATTAACGAATCCGGTTATCGGATGTATTCGGATGAGGATTTTCTGAAGCTGCAGAAAATTTTATCGCTGAAATATCTCGGATTTTCCCTGAATGAGATCGGAAATATGACGATTCACGATACGAGTGCGGATATTCTGAAATCATTGAAAATGCAGATCGGACTTGTGCACAAGAAGATGGAAAATCTGGAGCAGATGGAAAAGGCGTTGCAGAATACGACACAGATTCTGGAGGAGACGAACCAGATCGACTGGACCGGCATTCTGAACCTGATTCATCTGACCGATATGGAAAAGATGCTGGTGGAGCAGTACAAAAACGGGGAAAACCTGAATATCCGTATTTCGCTGCACGAGCAGTATTCCCAAAATAAAAAGGGATGGTTCCCGTGGCTTCTGGAACAGATGGATTTTGACGGTGCGCGCCGGATTCTGGAGATTGGCTGCGGAAACGGACAGCTCTGGGAAAATGCGGAGCCATCCGTGCTGAAAGGAAAGTATATCTGTCTGTCTGACCTGTCGGACGGCATGATCCGGGATGCGGCGGAAAATCTGGGAGAAGAAAAGGCATCCTGTTTTGATTTCCGGACACTGGACTGCCAGAAACTTCCGTTTCCGGATGCGGAATACGACCGGATTATTGCAAATCATGTTTTGTTCTATGTCCAGAATCTGTCCCGCGGTCTGCAGGAAATCAGCCGTGTGCTTTCAGATGACGGCGTGTTCTACTGCAGTACGTATGGAAAAGGCCATATGAAAGAGATTACCGATCTGGTACAGGAGTTTGATCCGCAGATCAATCTTTCGGAGGTGGCGCTGTATACTATTTTTGGTCTGGATCACGGAGAAAAGCAGTTAAAGCCTTATTTTGGCAGCGTAGAGAAAAGAATCTACGAGGACAGTCTCTGGGTCGACCGGCCGGAGCCGCTTCTGGACTATATCCTTTCCTGTCATGGAAATCAGAATGAGTATCTGTATCCGAGACAGCGGGAATTCAAAGAATTTCTGGAAAAGAAAATTCAGAAACACGGCGGAATTGCGATCACAAAAGAGGCAGGGGTTTTCATCTGCAGAAAATAACGGGAGAGGCCGACATGAAAATGGAGGTCTCTTTTTTATCCCTCATTTTAGGCAAGTTTGACAAAAATGTTAAAAAATAAATACAGAGTATGTTTTTTGTATTGCCAGAGCTCACAAAAGGATGTATACTAAAATAGAATGTCTAAGTATGCGTGACTTGAAGAAAGAACACAAAAAGAGGGATAAGGTATGAAGGAATTATTTGATGTACACTGCCATATGGTCCCGGGGGTAGACGACGGTGCAGCTGACCTGGAAGAGTCGCTGGCGATGCTGAAAATGCAGCACGAGGACGGGGTCAGGAAGATTATCATCACACCGCATTATCGGCGGCGGATGTTTGAAACACCGGCAAAAAAGGTACATGAGCAGTTTCTGAAACTGCAGGAAGCGGCAAAAAAGGAATATCCGGATATGTCGCTTTATCTCGGGTGTGAACTTCACTCGAACATGGATCTTCAGGATATCCTGGAAAAACGGAAATATGTGACCATGGCCGGTTCATCCTATGTTCTGTTGGAATTTTCCGAGGGAGATTCCGCACAGCATATCCGTGAGAGAGTCTACAATGTACTGTCCTGCGGTTACGAACCGATTATCGCGCATGTGGAGCGCTATCAGGCAACGGTAAAGAGCGTCGGATTTTCCAGCGATCTGGTGGATATGGGCGCAAGACTGCAGGTGAATGTGGAAAGTATACTTGGAAAGTATACGTGGGGGGCAAAACGCTACTGCAGAAAACTGATGAAGGAAGATCTGCTCGGTTTTGTCGGCAGCGATTCCCACAACACAAAAACACGTATTCCCAACATAGGAGCAGGCGCTGCCTATGTTTCAAAAAAAATGGGAGAGGCATATGCCGAAAGGATTTTCCACGATAATCCGATGGAAATCTTAAGGGATGCCGGAGAAATCTAAAAAAAGTCAGGAGAAGAAGATGGAAACGAATCAACAGAATCAGGATGAAATTGAAATCGATTTACTGGAACTGCTTCGTGTGCTCTGGAGCAAAATTGGCTATGTGATTTTAGCTGCATTGGCACTTGGCCTTCTGATGGTACTGGTCAGCAAAGTATTTATGAAGCCGCAGTATGAATCGACGACAAAAATGTATGTACTGTCAAAACAGGACAGCAGTACTGTAACAAGTGGAGATCTGCAGGCAAGTTCTCTTTTAACCAAAGACTATGCGGAGCTGATTCAGAGCCGTCAGGTTGTTGAAACCGTTATTGCACAGTTAAATCTGGATCTTACCTATGAGGAGTTTTTGAACAAAATTACTGTTACTACACAGAACGATACGCGTATCCTTTCGATTACAGTAAAAGACGAAGATCCGTATGTAGCAAGCCAGATGGCGGATGCAATCCGTGTAGCAGCATCAGATCATATTCAGAACGTTATGAACACAGAAGCTGTAAATGTGGTAGATGAGGCGAATATTCCAGATGAGCCGGTAAGCCCAAGTATTAAGAAAAACGGGTTGATCGGTGCAATAGCAGGGGCATTTATCGCGATTGTCATCATCATTATTGTTTATCTGACAAATGACACCATCCAGACCTCCGAAGATGTAGAACGTTATCTGGGTGTCAGTACACTCGGCATAATTCCTCTTGCAGAAGGACAGAAAAAGAGCAAGAAGAAAAACAAAAACGGCCGTGGAAGAAAGAAATAAGGGAGGATACGGAACGTGAATCAGGTAGTAGTAAAACAGGAAAAATCAGGATATCAGATTGTGGAAGCCTACAAATCTCTTCGGACCAACCTTCAGTTCTGCGGAGAAGATAAGAAAGTAATCGCGGTTACAAGCTGTACACCAAATGAGGGAAAGAGCAGTGTTTCTATGCAGCTCGGCATTTCTCTTGCAGAGAGCGGAAAAAGAGTGATTTTGATCGATGCCGATCTTCGGAAATCGGTTCTTCTTGGAAGAACGAAAACACAGAAATCTGTTCGCGGACTGGCACACTTCCTGTCCGGTCAGGCAACTCTGGAGGATGTCATCTGTTCTACCAATGTAAAGAACTTTTACATGATTTATTCCGGCCCGTTTCCGCCGAATCCGGCAGAGCTTCTGGGGGGAAAGAACTTCCGAAGTCTTTTAAATGCACTTCGTAAAGTTTACGATTATGTGATTGTGGATACTCCTCCGCTTGGAAGCGTTATCGACAGTGCAATCGTTGCAGAAATCTGTGATGGTTCAATCATGGTCATTGAGTCCGGTGTGATCAGCTATCGTTTTGCACAGGAAGTAAAGAGCCAGCTCGAGAGAAGTAACTGCCCGCTGCTTGGCGTTGTCCTGAACAAGGTGGATATGCAGAAACAGGCGTATGGTAAATACGGAAAATACGGTCAGTACAAATATGGAGATTACGGCCAGGAGGAGGACGATTAACTGCCATGAAAAAAGGGATTGTTGCAGGTTTGATTGTCCTGTGCGTGGCGCTAGGAGCCGGTACAGCAGCTGTCGTAGTGACGGACGACCGAAAAGGCCCGGAAATCGAGCTTCCAGCTGATGGGGATGTAACGTATGAGGAAGGCAGTGATACAGCGCCTTTGCTGGAAGGCGTTACTGCAACGGATGAGAAAGACGGAGATGTGACAGATTCGCTGGTGATTGAAAACATTTTCCCGAACGATGATCATACCAGTGCATCGGTTGTCTATGCGGCAAAGGACAGTCACAATAATGTATCAAAAGCAACACGCCGCGTGAATTATAAAGCTGCAGCGGAAGATACCCCGGCGGAAAATGAGGCTACGCAGGAAACGGATAACAGTGGGGCGGCAGATGAGTCTGCACCGGCAGCAGAGGAGCCGCAGCAGAATGACACAGAGGGCACAAAAAATGAGACAGATGCGCAGATGGAAATCGAAGCACTGCCGGCGGAAAGCCCAAAACTGTACCTGAATACGTATGAAGTAACAGTGGAAGCCGGAAACGATCTGGACAAAACCAGCTATATCAAAGAGATGACCGATGATGCAGACAGCCAGGAGTCACTCTTTAACCAGATTGAGATCGACGGCGATGTGGATACTGCAGTGCCGGGAGATTACATGCTGACGTATCATGTGACGGACAGCGATGGAAACAGATCAAATGCAGCGGTGCTTACCGTACACGTTCAATAAGAATAGAAGAACTGCTCTGATGGGGATGCCCGATCGGGGCAGTTCTTTTTTCAAGTTTTTACGGCGCGAGTAAAATTTGACAGCCCAAAATGAGTATGGTAGAGTGAGAAAGAAAGACGGCAGAAGGGGGCAGAGGAGATGCTTCGAATCTGGCAGAAAACAGAAAAACAGAAGCTGGAGCCGGTAGGGATGGGAACGGCGTTCCCCTTTTTAAAGGAAAAGAACCATGTAGTTTCTATCATCGGCGGCGGCGGAAAAACGACGCTGCTGTACGAGATGGCAGGCTTTTGTGTAAAAAACGATCAGAAGGTACTGGTGACAACTTCGACGCACATTTATCGTCCGCCGAAGGAATGGCATGACCAGAGTCTGGAAGCGGTCGAAAGAAAATTTCGCACAGGCCGCGCAGCGATTATCGGGAGTGCCTGCCGGGATCCGGAAAAGCTTTCCATGCCGGAAACGGAACTATTTGAAGCGGCACGCAAAAAGGCCGATCTGACGCTGATCGAGGCGGACGGCGCGAGGCACCTGCCGTGCAAGGCACCGGCGGAACATGAACCGGCGCTGCTTTCCTCTTCAGATCTTGTGATTGGTGTGACAGGTCTTTCGGCACTGGGACAGCCGCTTGGCAAGGGCTGCTTTCGGGCAGAACGGGCGGCGGAACTGCTTGGCTGTACGATGGAACACCATATCACGGAAGAAGATCTGGCACGGCTGATCGCATCGGAACAGGGACAGCAGAAGGATTTGAAAGGCAGAACGTTTTATGCGGTACTGCACCAGTATGAGAAAAAAGAACACCGGGCGGCCGCAGAGAAACTTGTGGAGCTGCTGCGCAGGCAGGGGATCGAGCATGTTCTGGTTACGTGCGCGACAGGAAACAGAAGACAAAGCGGTGAGAACACGAATCCCTGGTATGGGAGAGCAGAGCTTCCCGTGCGTGAAGCGGAAGAAGAGTGGGAACCCGGAGAATAAAACGGAAATAGAACGGAGGAGACAGATGGCGGAATTTACCCATTTTAAGAAAGACGGCAGCGCCGTCATGGTCGATGTCCATGAGAAGCCGGACACGTACCGGGCAGCATCGGCGACGGGAACTATACAGGTAAGCCCGGAGGTATTTGCAGCCGTGCGGGACCATACGGCGAAAAAAGGCGATGTGCTCGGCGTTGCACGGCTGGCAGGCATCATGGGGGCGAAGAAGAATGCGGAGTTGATTCCGCTGTGCCACATTGTGCCGCTGACGAACTGCGAAGTGACATTTACCACGGACGAGAATACAAATTCTATTACGGCCGTGTGCACCACATCATGTGTCGGAAAGACCGGCGTGGAGATGGAGGCGCTGACTGGCGTTTCCACAGCGCTGCTCACGATCTACGATATGTGCAAGGCGATGGACCGCGGCATGGTGATTCGTGATATCCACATTCTGGAAAAGGACGGCGGAAAGAGCGGTCATTATATCTATCAGAAAGAGGAAAAATAAAGCATGGCAGAAAAGAAAGATTTCCCGGTTTTCCGGGTGGGAATTGTAACGTTAAGTGACAAAGGATATCAGGGCGAGCGCGAGGATAAGAGCGGCCCAAGGATCAAAGAGCTGCTTCCGGCGGAGCAGTATGAGGTCGTTTCGATGCGTCTTCTGCCGGATGAGCGGGCGATGATCGAGGAGGAACTGATCCGGCTTGCCGATCTGGAGCAGTGCGATCTTGTCCTCACGACAGGCGGCACGGGATTTTCCATGCGGGATGTGACACCGGAGGCAACTCTGGCGGTATCCGGCCGTGTGGCACCTGGCATCGCGGAGGCGATCCGCGCGGGCAGCATGGCGATCACAAAACGGGCGATGCTGAGCCGGGCAGTGAGTGCAATCCGTCATCGGACGCTGATTATCAATCTGCCGGGAAGCCCGAAGGCGGTGGAAGAGAGTCTTGGATTTGTACTTGATACCCTGCCGCATGCGCTGGGACTTCTGCGCGGAACGGACGGAGAGTGCGGAAGAAGCTGAAAAAAGAGGGAACAGGTAACGATGGAAGAAGAAAAAATTATTTTCTGTAAGAGCGGCGGCTGTACGGCAAAGCTCGGGGCAGGCGTGCTCGAACATATTCTGGAGAAGCTGCCGAAAGGGGAAAAGGATCCGAATCTGCTGGTGGGCTATGACAGCAAAGACGATGCATCCGTCTACCGGCTGACGGACGACCTTGCGATGGTCCAGACGCTGGATTTCTTTCCGCCGGTGGTGGAGGATCCGTACACGTTTGGAAAAATTGCGGCGGCGAATGCCTTAAGCGACATCTATGCGATGGGCGGAGAGGTGCGGACAGCCCTGAATATCGTCTGCTTTCCGGAACAGATGGATCTGAATGTCCTCGGAGAAATCATGCGCGGCGGCGCGGAAAAGGTGCAGGAGGCGGGCGGATCGCTCTCCGGCGGTCATTCGATTGCGGATGACAGTGTAAAATACGGCCTTTCTGTCACGGGAACCGTGCATCCGGACCGGATCTGGCAGAACAATACGGGCCGCGTGGGTGATCTGCTCATTCTGACGAAACCGCTCGGAACCGGCATTCTCTGTGCGGCGCACCGCGTCGGGGAGGAAAACCCGGGTGGATTTCAAAAGGCAGTGGAATCGATGATGACGCTGAATAAGTACGCCTCGGAGACGGCACGGAAGTATAACATTCATGCCTGTACCGATGTAACGGGCTTTAGTTTCCTAGGACATCTGCATGAGATGATGGAGTCGGGCGTGTCCTGCCATATCTGGGCGGATCAGATTCCGGTGTTCCCGGGGGCTGTGGAAGCGGCGGAGGAGTTTCTGATCACTGCGGCAGGCCAGCGGAACCGGAATCATCTGGAGCAGCATGTGACCTTTAAGGATATACCGTTCGGCATGCAGGAGGTGCTGTTTGATCCGCAGACATCGGGAGGGCTTCTGATGGCCGTGGATGCCGTGGATGCAGAAAAAATGCAGAGAAAACTGCTGGAGCAGGGGATTCCGGCAGCAATCGTTGGAAAAATCACAGAGCCGGCAGGAACCGAAATTTATGTGACACAGAGCAAGAAATGGTAAGGCAGGGAGGATGAAAAATGGCAGAGATGGAGAAAAAGACAGTAAACGCAATGGGTGATGTGTGCCCGGTACCGCTGGTAAAGGCAAAAAATGCGATTGCAGAACTTGCGGGAAGCGGAAAAGTGGAGGTTCTGGTGGATAATGAAATCGCCGTGCAGAACCTGGAAAAAATGGCGCAGCAGAAAGGATATGGCTTTCTGGTAAAAGAGAAGAAAGAAAAAGAAGAGCAGAAAGATTGTATTGTTTGTATTTGAAAT
>OJRW01002328.1_pt1 | contig 13228 bp, 16 predicted proteins | sample 1599231 | NCBI WGS metagenome assembly OJRW01 (sample SAMN04168656, study PRJEB22393) | human gut metagenome | biome: human gut microbiome; feature: stool | host: Homo sapiens | collected 2014-03-17
TCTTATAGCCGGCGGGAATGAGGCCCAGATCCTTCATGATCTTGGCGCCGTAGGTGGCGGCGGCCATGCCGCCCTCCTGGTCGGAGCCGCCGCGGCCGAAGATCACCGCGTCGTCCTCGTAGCCCTGGTAGGGATCGGCCTCCCAGTTGTTGATGTTGCCGATGCCCACGGTGTCGATGTGGGAGTCGAAGGCGATGATCTTGTCGCCGTCGCCCATCCAGCCGATGACGTTGCCCAGGCCGTCGATCTCCACCTTGTCATAGCCCAGCTTCTCCATCTCCGCCTTGATGCAGTGGACAACCTCCTTCTCCTCACAGCTCTCGCTGGGGTGAGAGATCATCTCTCGCAGGAACCGGGTCATGTCGGCCTGATAGCCTTGGGCCGCCGCTTTGATCGCTTCAAAATCCATATCGCTGACCTCCATATCAATGTTTGGAATCCCGTCATTTCCACATCACGGATTGGCTTACCTATCCCTATCATAGCATAAGAAAACAGGATGTCAAACAAAAAATGAGAAAACCTAAAAATTTTTTTGAATCTCCGGTGCGGAATGCGCCGTCCGGCCGAAATGATTGCAAAACCAAAGGGCTTGTGATATATAATGGTAGAGTAAAAAGAACAGCAGATTTGGGATGGGGAGAGCTTATGCCGATACCGGAAAACGTGGAAAACCTGCGGAGAGTTTCCGCAAAGAGCAGCATTTATCAAGTGGTATGCAGCTGGATCATCACGGGTGTGCTGAAGCCGGGAGAAAAGATCGTTGATTCCGAGCTTGCGAAGCGATTCAATGTCAGCCGGACCCCGGTGCGGGAGGCCATTCAGATCCTGGAGGGACAGAAGCTCGTCTATGTGGTGCCGGGCCGGGCTACGGTGGTGGCGGATATTGACCCTGCGGATATTGAAAAATGCTACCGAACGCTGGCGGAGCTGCAGGGTCTGGCGGCAGAACTGGCCTGCGGCAGCCTCACGGACCGGGAACTGGAGCAGCTGGAGCGGATTCACGCCGCCTTTGTGGATGCCTGCGGCCGTAATGACGGCACCGATGCGATCACGCAGGACAGCCTCTTCCATGACGCGATTGTCCGTGGGGCACACAACGAGTATGTGGAGGAATTTTCCCACACGATGATCCTCCATATCCAGCGGATCAAATACCATTATTTCCACTGTGACCGGCTGCGAAAGATTTCCGTTTCCCAGCATGGGGAAATCCTTCAGACCATCCAGGCCCGGGACAGCGCCCGCGCGAAGGAGCTGATGCGGAGCCACTGGCTCTGCTCCATGGAAAACAGCCTGCGGGATGTTGCGGGTATGATCCATGGAGTCGGCGGGGAATCCGGACAGGATGTTCTGACAAAGTAAAGATGGGAAGGGAGAGCAAGAGAGAGGACGCGGAGAGAATCCGGGTCCTCTCGATGTTTTCTGGGCGAATTCCATAAAATTGTATCCGGCCTCTGGTACGTTCCGTAGAAATCCTTTGGAGAGGCCGGGCTTTCGTTGACTTCCACAAGAGTGCGGTTCATAATGAATATGCGATATATTACATATTGCATATAAAGTATGACAGAGGTTGAGAAAGGAGCAGAGACATGGACAGAGACCAGCGGCTGATTGCGTTTTGCCAACAGGCTGTTCGAATCCCCAGTCCCTCCGGGCAGGAACGGGAAGTGGCCCAGCTGATGAAGCGCAAGATGGAAGAGTATGGTTTCGACGAGGTGCTCATCGACAGGCACGGCAGCGTACTGGGCCGGATGCGGGGCTGCCGGCCGGGAAAGACCATCCTTCTGGATGGCCACATTGACAATGTGGATGTGATCGACGCCGACGAGTGGACCCACGACCCCTTTGGCGGCGAAATCGACCAGGGGCGGATTTACGGCCGGGGCACATCGGATATGAAGGGTAGCGTGACGGCCATGATCTCTGCGGTTGCCCACTTTGCCGAGGACAGCGGCCGCGACTTTGCCGGAGAGATTTGCGTGTCCTGCACCGTTCATGAGGAGTGTTTTGAGGGGGTCTCCTCCCGGGAGATTACCCGGCTGGCGAAGCCGGACTTTGTCATCATTGGCGAAGCGACGTCCACCACTGTCAAGATCGGCCAGAGAGGGCGCGCGGAGGTGGTTGTGGAAACAGAGGGGGTGAGCTGCCATTCCTCGAATCCGGACAAGGGCGTTAATGCGGTCTACCACATGATGGCTGTGATCGAGGAGATCCGCCGGATCATCCCCAACGAGCACCCCATTCTGGGAAAAGGGATTCTGGAGCTGACAGACATCATCTCGTCCCCATATCCGGGCGCCTCGGTGGTCCCGGCCCTCTGCCGGGCCACCTTCGACCGGCGGACCCTGACAGGGGAGAACGAGGCCGTGATTCTCGGCCAGGTGGAGGAGGCAATCGCCCGCGCCAGGGAAAAGATCCCCGGCTTGAAGGCGCGGACCTATCTGGCAGAGGGGAAGGAGGTCTGCTGGACCGGGGAGGCCATCGCCGCGAAGCGGTATTTCCCGGCGTGGCTCATTGATGAGGACAATGAATATGTGCAGAAGGCGCTGGCCGGTCTGAAGAAAGCGGGAATCGAGGCGCCGATCTCTCACTTCTCTTTCTGCACAAACGGCAGCCACTTCTGTGGCGAGGCGGGGATTCCCTGCATCGGCTACGGCCCCTCTTTGGAGAGCCTGGCCCATGTGCGGGATGAATACATTGAAATTGAGCAGCTGACAAAGGCATGCAGAGGCTTCGCCAGCATCCTCCGGGAGCTGACACAGTAGAGCGCGGACTAGAAATCACGAATTTAAAAGGAATGGTTATAGCATAGGAGTAAATCTGATTATTATTGATAAGGAGAATGGACCGTATGGAACAGATTTTGAAATCAATCTCCAGCTTTCTGTGGGGTGCTCCAGTCCTGATCCTCCTGGCCGCCGTTGGGCTGCTGTTTGGATGTAAGACAAAATTTTTCCAGTTTCGCAAGTTCGGCTATATTTTAAAGAATACTGCCGGCGAGATGTTTAAAAAAGGCGGTGGCGCAAAAGGGAAGGAAGGAACGCTGACGCCGCTGCAGGCGGTGAGCTCCGCGCTGGCCGGCTGCGTAGGAACGGCGAACATCGCAGGCGTGGCCACCGCCATGGTGGTGGGCGGCCCCGGCGCCGTGTTCTGGATGTGGGTCGTCGCCCTGCTGGGAATGCTGACGAAATGCGTTGAGGTTACGCTGGGCCAGTACTACCGTGTCAAGGGAGAGGACGGCGTTTATTATGGCGGCCCCATGTACTACATTGAGCGGGGAATGGGCAGAAAGTGGAAACCCCTGGCCGTCATTTTCTCTGTCACTATCATTTTGGGCGGCCTGGGAACCGCTGCGTTCGCCCAGCCCTATACCATGTCCACCGCTGTGCAGAACAGCCTGGGAATTCCCGCATGGATTACCACCGTGGCGGCGGCCGTCATCTGCGGCGTGGTTCTGCTGGGCGGCGTCAAGTCCATCGGCGGCTTCTGCGAGAAGCTGACCCCCGCCATGTGCCTCATCTATGTGGTGGGAGTGCTGGGCGTGATCATCATAAATCTGGAACATGTGCCCGCCGCCTTTGCGGCGATTTTCCGCTATGCGTTTGCACCCATGCCCGCTGTGGGCGGTTTGGCGGGCTCCACAGTTGCGCTGGCGCTGCGGCAGGGCGCCGCCCGCGGGACCTTCTCCAACGAAGCGGGCTGCGGCTCATCGCCCATCACCCATGCGACCGCCATCACCGATCACCCCTTTAAGGAGGGGATGTACGGCTGCTTTGAGGTATTCGTGGATACGCTGGTGGTATGCACGATGACAGCCCTCGGAATTCTCTGCGCGGGCCCTGAAATCTGGCAGTCCGGCCTGGAGGCGGAGGCGCTGACCATGGCCGCCTTTTCCACAGCGTACGGCAGCACGGTCGGCAAGCTCCTGGTCACCATTCCTCTGGCGTTGTTCGCATTCTCCACTATGGTGGGGTGGGAGATCAATTATGAATCCGCGTTCTTCTATTTGTTTCCCAAGGGAAAGCAGTCCAAGGTGTTCAAGTACGCCATCCGCATCCTGTGGCTGGTTCCCGGTTTCCTGGCTCTGGGGAAGACGCCCCAGGTGATTTGGACCATTGTGGATATAGTCTCGGGCTTCTGGTGCATCCCCAACGCCATCGCACTGCTGGCCCTGTCCGGTGTGTTCATGAGGATTTACCGGGATTATGAGAGCAAATACATCAGCAAGACCAAGCCGGTCTCCCAGCCCCTTGAGTATGTCGGGAAGGATTGACTGTCGGGCGGCGCTTGGGCGTTGACAGGCCGCTTCCAAGCGCAGAAAGCTGTGGACAGAGCATCAGGCGGCATCCGCAAACGACGTGGATGCCGCCTGATTTTTGGGACCGGCGGAGATCAAACACTTTTTTCGCAGACCTAAAAAAATATTTGCTAAAACATTGCAATCTCGGCTGGATGCTGGTATGATGCAGATATGAATATCGCTCTGGAAAGTGAGAAGGTGATCCCCTTGGAGAGCAACCGGCTGGAGATGCTCAAGCAGATTGCAGATGCCTTGGCGGCCCAGTTCGGGCCAAACTGTGAGGTTGTGATTCACGATTTGTCCGCGCAGAATGCGGAACACCCCATTGTCTATATTGTCAACGGCCATGTCACAGGCCGCAAGGTGGGGGACGGGGCCTCCTATGTCGTGGTGGAGCAGCTGACCACCAATGACCCGGCGCCTCGGGACCATTTGGCCTACCTGACCCGGACGCCGGACGGCAAGATCCTCAAATCCTCCACAGTCTATATCCGTAACAGCAAGGGCAAGGTCTCCGCCATTCTGGCCATCAACTACGACATCTCCAAGCTGCTGATGGTGGAGAGCGCGGTCCACGATCTGATCTCCACCGGCGAACCCCAGCAGGAGGAACCGGAGAAAATCGTCAACGTCAATGATCTGCTGGAGGAGCTGATCCAGCAGTCGGTGTCCCTGGTGGGCAAGCCCGTGGCCCTGATGAACAAGGAGGACAAGGTGCGGGCCATCCGCTTCCTGAATCAGAACGGCGCGTTTTTGGTGACCAAGTCCGGCGACAAGATCGCCAAGTATTTCGGCATCTCCAAGTACACTTTGTATTCCTATATCGACACAAAACAACAGGAGGGCAAGTAAGTATGATTGATCTGACCATCAACAAGACGGGCCTGGAGCACAATCTCCGCAAGGCGAAGGAAAATCGCATCATCATCCCCACCATCGCCCAGATGCAGCACCCGGAGACCATCCCGGAGAAGATCCGGGAGCGGCTGAAGACCGTGGGCCTCTGGGATGTGGATCCCCTGAACCTGTTCCGCATCACCTGGAAGAATGAGGCCAAGGAGAGCGGCGGACTGTTCCAGGCGGTGCCCAACTACATCGAGCTGCCCCCGGCGCTCACCGGCGTCCCCTGCCGGATCGTGGCCATGGTGGGCAAGTGGTTCCCCACCGGCTGCCACAAGGTGGGCGCCTCCTTCGGCTGCCTGGCCCCCCGTCTGGTGACCGGCTAGTTCGACGTGAACAGGCACAAGGCCGTGTGGCCCTCCACCGGCAACTACTGCCGCGGCGGCGCCTTCAACTCCCGGCTGCTGGGCGCCCAGGGCGTGGCCATCCTGCCGGCGGAGATGAGCCAGGAGCGGTTTGACTGGCTCCATGAGATCGGCGCCGAGGTCATCGCCACCCCCGGCTGCGAGTCCAATGTGAAGGAGATCTTCGACAAGACCAACGAGCTGAAGCAGGATCCCCAGTACATGATCTTCAACCAGTTCGAGGAGATGGGCAACCCCCTGTGGCACTACAATGTCACCGGCAACGCCCTGGCGGATGTGTACGAGGCCATCAAGCGCCCCGGTGACCGGTTCGCCGGTGCGGCTTTCACCTCTGGCTCCGCCGGTACCATGAGCGCCGGTGATCTGCTGAAGGAAAAGTATCCCCATCTGAAGCTGGCGGTGGGCGAGGCCCTCCAGTGCCCTACCATTCTGGAAAACGGCTTCGGCGGCCACCGGATCGAGGGCATCGGCGATAAGCACATCCCCTGGATCCACAACGTGAAGAACACCGACATGGTCATCGACATCGACGATGAGGACAGCCAGCGGCTGCTGCGCCTGTTCAACACCCCTGAGGGCCAGGCGTATTTGAAGAACGAGCTGCACCTGGACGACGAGCTGATCGAGAAGCTCACCTGGCTGGGCATCTCCGGCATCGCCAACGTGCTGTGCTGCATCAAGATGGCGAAATACTATGAGTTCACCGAGCGGGATGTGGTGGGCACCGTCCTCACCGACTCCGCCGTCATGTACGGCAGCCGCATCCAGGAGCTGAACGACCAGTATGGCGCCTACAATGCCCATGAGGCGGCCATGGACCATGCACTCCACATGCTGGGGCTGAAGCTGGACAACATGCAGGAGCTGACCTATGCGGACCGCAAGCGGGTCCACAACCTGAAGTATTACACCTGGGTGGAGCAGCAGGGCAAGACCGTGGAGGAGCTGAACGCTCTGTGGTACGACACGGAGGGCACCTGGGACACCGTCCACGCGCAGGCCAAGGACCTGGACGACCTGATCAACGCTTTCAACGAGGCCACCGGGCTGCTGAAAGACCTGTAAAACGCCGCAGGGCGGGGCAACCGCCCCGCCCTGCTTATTTATGTCTCCTCCGCGCGGATATAGGCATCCTCAGCCTCCTGCTGAATGCGGACCAGAATATCCCAGGCCCGGCTGGTCTCCTGCTGGTCCAGGGCCTTCAGAGCGTCGGCGATGCCGTTGAACAAAATCGTATAATATTGGGGGAAATTTTCGCGTTCCATATCCGCCACCTCCATAATATGTATTATATTGCACTATAAATTGTAATGCAATATGCAATATTATAAACGTGCGCATAACGCAATACGATTCGTCATATAAAAATATGGCGAGGTGTGCTATGCGGAAATTCAAAATTCCTAAACCAGAATCAACAACGAACAAAACGATTCGTTTCCCCAACAGCGTTATTGACGCGGTAGAGGAGGCGATTCGTGGAACAGAATGTACGTTTTCCGCCTTTGTGATCGAAGCTACCCGGGTGGCTCTTGAGAATCTTCTGGAGGAGGAAACGTCAAAAGAGGAGTAACGCTATGAAACACGTTTTGTACGGCAAATGCGTCAAGTGCGGCAAGACCTACGACGCTGTGCCGGATCTGACCAACTGCGAATGCGGCGGCATTCTGGACATCGTCTACGATTATGACTACATCAGGACCCGGCTGACGAAGGAAAAGCTGGCGGCCCGACAGGACCATACCATGTGGCGCTACCGGGAGCTGCTGCCTGTGGAGGAGGACACGCCCAACACCCCCCTGCGGGTGGGCTGGAGTCCCCTGTACGAGGAGCCCTGTCTGGCGGAGCAGCTGGGCCTGAAGCGCCTGTGGGTAAAGGACGACGGCCAGAACCCCACCGCCAGTCTGAAGGACCGGGCCAGCGCCATGGCGGTGGCCAAGGCCCGGGAGGCGGGGGCGAAGGTGATCGCCTGCTCCTCCACCGGCAATGCCGCCAGCTCTCTCGCGGGCAACGCCGCGGCGGCAGGCCTCAAGACCTACATCTTCGTCCCCTCCCGGGCTCCCAAGGGCAAGGTGGCCCAGCTGATGACCTTTGGCGCCACGGTCATCTCCGTCCAGGGCAGCTATGAGGAGACCTTTGAACTGTCCAAGCAAGCCATTGACCGCTGGGGCTGGTACAACCGCAACGCCGCCATCAACCCCTACCTCTCCGAGGGCAAGAAGACCGTGGCCCTGGAGATCATGGAGCAGCTCTCCTGGCAGGTGCCGGACTATATCGCCATCAGCGTCGGCGACGGCTGCACCATCGCCGGCCTCTGGAAGGGCCTGAAAGACCTGTATGCCATTGGCTTCATTGACCGCCTGCCCCGGCTGATCTCCGCCCAGGCGGAGGGCTGCTGCCCCATCAACCGGGCCATTGCGGAGAACAAGCCCTGGGAGCCCATGGAGGAGAACACCCTGGCGGACTCCATCGCCGTGGGCGTGCCCCGGAATGCGGACAAGGCCCTGACGGCGATCCGGGAGTCGGACGGCATCGTGGTGAATGTCTCCGACCAGGAGATCATGGCCGCCCAGCAGCTGCTGGGCCGGACCTGCGGCGTGTTCGGAGAGCCCGCCGGCGTCACTGGCGCCGCCGGCGTGAAGAAGCTCTGCGAGCAGGGCGTCATCGGCAAGGATGACACGGTGGTCAGTGTGGTCACCGGCAACGGCCTCAAGGACGTGGCCAACGCCATTAAGGCCGCGGGAGAACCCATCTCCATCCCTTCCGACATGGACCGCCTGCTGGTGGCCTTTGCAGAAAAAGGCATCACTGTGGAATAAGCGGCAAGGGGCCGGCGGGAGACCGCCGGCCCTTTTTCTCGAAAAATTTTCTGATCCGCGCAACGATTCTCTCCCGTTTTCCGATGATATAGGTGAAAGCAGCTTTCATAAAGAGAGGGACTACCGTAGCGGATACGGAGAGGAAGCGGGGCGTTCCTCCGGGAAGGGCCTGCTGGGCCCGGTCAGCAGGCGGCACAGAGCCTTCTTGACTTTTCCCGCGCAGATTATATAATAATGTACGGTGCCTCCCGGGCACCATCCACCTGAGGGAATGAGAAAGAGGAGGCACCTGATATGACGTATCCCATGACCGTGGCGGGCCTGCGCCGGGACCTGCCCATCTGCAAAGTGACGGATGACCTGTACATCGGCGCGTTTATCGTGTTCGGCGATGCGGAGCTGACTGTGGCCTGCGCCCGGGAGCTTTTGAAGCTGGTCCCGGCGGAGGACTATGACTACATGCTGACGGCGGAGGCCAAGAGCATCCCCCTGATTCATGAGATGGCCCGCCAGTCCGGTGCGAAGAAGTATTTCATCGCACGAAAGGGTCCCAAGGCATATATGCCGGATCCTATCCACGTGGAAGACACCTCCATCACCACCGCGGGAACCCAGCGGCTGTATCTGGGCCGGGACGATGCGGAGCTGATCCGGGGCAAGCGGATCCTGCTGATGGACGATGTGATCTCCACCGGCGGTTCCCTTCACGCCATGGAACAGCTGGTGGCCCTGGCGGGCGGCACCGTCACCGGCCGGGTGGCCGTCCTGGCGGAGGGTGAGGCCGCAGAGCGCAGTGACATCAAGTTTCTGGAAAAGCTGCCGGTGTTCCATGCAGACGGTACTGTAAAAGACTGAAGTGAAGAGAGACCGGGCGCGCCGCTGACTCGCGGCGCGCCTTTTTCCGCATACGCTTGCAAAATCCTGGAAGAATGGTAGAATAAAGGCACGATGAAAACGAAGCATGTGGTCTATTGACTTCCGCACGTCAACGCGCCGGCGGCAGTGCGCTGCACCGCCGCCGTCACCGGCCGGGTGCCCTCCAGGTGCCGCTGTGGTTTCTGTTCAGCCTGCCTATGCTGTACCACATCGTGGTGGAGGACCGGCAGAAAGTGGGCTGGCCTGTCCATGACTGGCTGCCGGAGGCCAGCGCCTTGTGCTGTATGGAGGTACTGCCGTACTGTTCGCTGGCTATGCGGCGCCGGTATCCGGCGGAGGGGGGGAGTGCGTCCGCCGCTTTGGGGACCGGGACGACGGCCACCTGCTTCGGAGCCTGTCCTGCATCTTCTCTGTGTCGCCCTATCTGATGAAGACCCGGAACATCGCCCAAAACTATATCCGGGACGCAGTGGAGATCGCCCGAGCAGAACAGGATATCACACAGAAGCGGGCGGCGGGGATGGAGCACTTCGGCCTGCTGCACGTGCGGCTGGCGGTCTATGTGCGAACGGACCTGTGCCCGGGACCGGGAGATCGAGGTCAACATGACCGTCAAAAAGGAGATGTCCCCGGACACGGTCATCAAGCTCCGGTTCGACCCATCGGACACGGCGGACGTGGTCTATCAGCGGTTCAATGCCAAAGTCCAGGAGGTGAAGAACGTCTTGGAGGACACCTCCTTCGGTGCGCTGGCCGGCGCGTTCCATCTGGTGCCGGGTCTGCTGCTGAAATTCTTGGTGTGGGCCCTGCAGGTCAGCGACTACTTCGGCTGCCTGCCCAGCTCCATCACCCATCTCTCGCACTTCCACGGGTCGCTGTACATTACCTCCATGGCCTCACTGGGGATTCCGCCCATCTTCCATCACCTGTACGATTTCGGCAATGTGCCGGTATTCTGGTCTTTCGGCCGGAAGCGGCAGGCGTTTGAGTACCAGTGGGACGGCACGGTGGCCCGGCGGAGGTAGGTGGACGGCTGCTTCGTCACGGACGAGTGGATTGTGGACGGATTCTATTTCGCGGTCGCCATGCACAGTTTTCAGAATCTGATCCACGGTCCCTGGCAGCTGGACGAGCCGCCGGAGGAGGCCGTGCAGGATCAGCCCTGATATAGAGAGGAGGTCGTTTATGACGGACCACACCGTACCGCCCATCGGAATGCGGATGATCAAAACCGCGGCGGCAGTGCTGATCTGCCTGCTGGTGTCCATGGCCGTGGACCGGGAGGATATGCGCATCTATTCCTCCATCGCGGCGCTGCTGTGCGTTCAGCCCTATGCGGAAGATACGAAGCGCATGGCCATCCAGCGGATTGTGGGCACAGCCATCGGCTCTGTGTTCGGCATCGCCACGCTGCTGCTGGAGATGGCCCTGGATATCCAGGGGACTTTGGTGGGCTACATCGTCATCGCTGCGGTGACCGTGCCCAACCTGTGGATCGCCGTGGTGCTGAAGTCCTCCAATGCGGCGGCCCTCTCAGGCATCGTGTTCCTCAGCATCACCGTCACCCATGTGACGGATGCCAGCCCCTGGATCTTCGCCTGGTACCGGGCGTCGGAGACGCTGGTGGGCATCGCGGTGGGCATCGCCGTCAACGCCTTCCAGCTGCCCCGCCGGAAGCGGCGGGATGTGCTGTTCGTCTCCGGCCTGGACGGCTTGTTGCTGACGGAGCAGGGGACGCTGACACCGTACAGCCGGGTGAGCCTGAACCGGATGCTGGACGACGGGATGCAGTTCACCCTGTCCACCATGCGCACACCCGCCTCTGTGCGGGAGGCCACCCGGGACCTGCGGCTCCGCCTGCCCGTCATCGTCATGGACGGCGCGGCGCTGTACGACATGGAGAAGAAGCGGTATCTCCATGCCTGCGTCCTGCCCAGGGAGCTGGCCCTGCGGTGCGAGGCGGTGTTCCGGGCCCAGGGCATTCACTGCTTTCTCAACGGTGTACTGGATGATAACCTGATGATCTACTACGGGGAATTCCACCACGAGACGGAGCGGGCGATCTTTGAGAAGCTGCGGACATCCCCCTACCGGAATTATGTGAGCAGAAGCTACTACAAGGATTGCCCCATTGTGTACCTCATGGGCATTGATCTGACGGAGCGGATGCAGGCGCTGTATGACGCACTGGGGGAGGCGGGCCTGTTGGAACAGGTGAAGGTGCGGTTCTACCCTGCGGCGGAGTATCCCGGATACAGCTACCTGAAGATCTATGAGCGATCCGCCTCACGTGAGGCCATGCTGGAGCGGCTGAAGCAGGATCTGGGCATGGAGCGGAGCGTGGTGCTGACGACGCAGGAGGGCTGCGGAGACGTGGTGATCCGCGGCGGCGCCAACCAGGCGGTGAAGCGGCTGGGGCGGCTGTTTGAGCCCTATCTCTGGGAGCAGAAATAACACGGACGGAGCTGCGGCTCCGTCCGTGTTTTGCATTCGGAAAGAAAACCGGAGCAGGGACTTGACAAGTGTGGAAGCCTGTGTATAATATGAAGTATCCTTCATGTGAAAGACGCTTCACGAGAAGGGCCCTTCACATTTATGGAAAGGGGAGAGAGACCATGAAAAACCGTGTACGGGAGCTCCGGACCGAGGCAGGCATGACCCAGCAGCAGCTGGCGGATCTGGTCCACGTGTCCTCCCGCACCATCATCTCCCTGGAGAAGGGGCAGTACAACCCGTCCCTGCTGCTGGCGTACCGACTGGCGCTGGTGTTCCGCACCACGGTGGAGGACCTGTACTGCCTGGCGGAGAACAAGGAACAGGAGGACCGGGAAAATGAGGAATGGACATAAGGGCCGTATGGCCTGCGGAATTCTGGAACTGATGCTGGGCGTGGGGCTGATCTTGTACATCTGTCTGGCGGACCGGCAGCGGATCGGTCTGGCTGCGGTGGCCGCGGTGGTGGTGACGGCGGGACTTGGGACCTTCTGTACCGGTGCAACGGCGGTTCCGGCGAAGCGTAAGGAGGAAACTGTGCAATGAGAATTTATTACAAAAAGAAATTTTGGGCCGGCGTGGGAGCTCTGCTGCTGGGCCTGGCCCTGCCGGGCACCTGTTTGTTCGTGGGCTGGGAGCGGTTCGACCTGAAGGACGCCGTGCTGACAACGTTCATGGTCCTCAGCGGAATCAGCGGCATTCTCCGGAGCCTGGACCGGGAGAAGGCCCGGCAGGACCGGGACGAGGACCGGGACGAGCGCACCAGGTACAACACGTACCGCAGCCGGGCCCTCACGTTCCGGGTGCTGTTTTGCCTGAACTTCGTCATACTGGCCGGGTGCTTCATCGGTTGGTGGCGGTCAGGTGAACAGGAAGTCTACATCCAGACGGCTGTTCCCTGCATGGTGCTGTTTATCGTGGGCTGGGTCACCCGGATCGCCAGCGATTTCTACTATGAGTTCAAGGGGTGAAAATGAGATGCGCATTTATAATAAGCGGAATTTTGCTGCCGGGATCCTCAGTCTGGCTCTGGCGGTGAAAAGGGGCGGCCAAGATTTACGGTCAAATCCGCGCCTTTCTTCTGCGCAGGCTTTCCAGGAGGCCTGCTCTGCTACCGCCGCCGTATCCATACGGCCATTTCCCCCGGGGCGCGGTTTGCCCACAGGAAATAAGGAATGAGTCTGATTTTTGTTTCTTTTTCCGCTGCCTTATAAGGCCGGTAAAGGTGGTTTCCCCAGCCGTCTTCTGATTCCCGGACTCCCTTGCCCTCTATGACAACCGCCCCCTCTAAAAGCTGACTGTCTTTAAACACGGAAAAGGCGGAGCCGGGGTCCACGGACAGGGCGGATAGATTGGCGCCGTTGTCACATTCCTCCAGGCAATAGACCAGAGGCCCTCTCTGAAAAGCGATTTTGCCAGCGTCGGCGCGCACCTGGGGATTGGCTTGTAAACATTCCACAGGCATTTCTAAC
>OJRW01002334.1_pt1 | contig 13202 bp, 13 predicted proteins | sample 1599231 | NCBI WGS metagenome assembly OJRW01 (sample SAMN04168656, study PRJEB22393) | human gut metagenome | biome: human gut microbiome; feature: stool | host: Homo sapiens | collected 2014-03-17
AGCCGCTTCAGCTCCTTCAGTGCCCAGTAGATGTCCCGGTCGCCGATCATCATGGCGGGATAGGTGAGATACATCTTGAAAGAAGAGATGCCCTGGGCGAACATGTCCGGCAGCTCTGCCCGGATGGACTCGTTCCAGTCGTCGATGGTCATGTGGAAGCCGTAGTCGCAGAAAGTCCTGCCGTCCGCCTTCTGATGCCACAGGTCCAGGCCGTGGTGCAGGGACTCGCCCTTGTTGGGGCAGGCGAAGTCGATGACCGTAGTAGTGCCGCCCCGCAGGGCCGCCCGGGAGCCGGTGCAGAAATCATCCGCCGTGGTGGTGTTCGCCACATCCAGGTCAAAGTGGGTGTGGGCGTCGATAAAGCCGGGGAAGAGGAAACAGCCGGAGACATCCACCTCCCGGTCTGCGGCTTGAGGTCCCCGGCCCACCCAGGCGATCTTCTCCCCGTCCAGCAGCAGGTCGGCCCGCCGCTGTCCGGCACCGGTGATGATGGTCCCGCCCCTGAGCAATGTGGTCATAAATATACCTCCTTGTGTGCCTGCGGCACGATGCGGCCGCCCGGCGGCAGGCTGCCGGGAAGCTCCGGCAGACGCTTTTTTTCAGTATAACACCCGCCGCAAGGGAATGCCAGAAGTGCGGGTAGAAAAAAATTGCGCTTCTTCTACAAAAAACGTGGGATATTTCTGGTGGTTTTTTTCGAAAAATCCGCGAAGTCCCCTCTGTCCATTTTTTCCAGATGTGCTATACTATATCCATACCACGGGAGGTCATCTCCCGCGCTTTCAGAGGAGGTAACAGAATGAAAAAGAAAGTCTTGTCCCTGCTGCTGGCGGTGGTCATGACGTTCTCCCTGGCCGTCACCGCCAATGCGGCGGAAGAGACGGCACAGGATCTGGACGGCGACATCGTCATCCTGCACACCAATGATGTGCATGGCGCCATCAGCGGCTATGCCAAAGTGGCCGCGCTGAAGGACGCCTACGAGGCCCGCGGCGCCTACGTCCTGCTGATGGACGCCGGTGACTTCATCCAGGGCGATCCCACCGTCAGCACGTCTGAGGGCGCCACCGCCGTGGAGCTGATGAACCTGGCCGGCTACGACGTGGCCAGCATGGGCAACCATGAGTTCGACTACGGCTACCAGAACCTCAAGGATCTGGAGGCGGACGCCGACTTCACCATCGTGGACGCCAATGTCCTGTACAACGGCCAGGTGGCCTTTGAGGACAACGTGGTCTTCACCGCGCCCGACGGCACCAAGATCGGCGTGTTCGGCCTGGACACCCCGGAGACCGCAACCAAGGCCCACCCCGCCAAGATCCAGGGCGTGACCTTCCTGGCCGGCGATAAGATGTTCGACTGCGCGCAGGATCAGGTGGACGCACTGGAGGCAGAGGGCTGCGAGTACATCATCTGCCTGGGCCACCTGGGCATCGATGCCGAGTCCACCGGCAACCGCTCCATCGACCTGCTGGAGAAGGTGGAGGGCATCGACGTGTTCATCGACGGCCACTCTCACTCCACCCAGGAGGACATCATGGCGGCATTGGGCGGTACCGTGACGGATGCTGGCGATGTGACGGTCACCATTGGCACCGACATGGTCAATGGTACGGTCTTGACCTCCGCCGGAACGAAGCTGGAGGAAGTGGGTGTCGTCACGATCGACGAAGCCGGGCATATTGATGCGAGAACGACCTCTCTGGAGAGCCTAACCGCCACGGATGCTGATGTGGCTGCCCGCGCCGCCAAGATCCAGGCGGAGATCGACAAGGAATACGGCACGGTGTTTGCAAAGACCGAAGTGGCCCTGAACGGCGAGAAGGAGCCCGGTAACCGTACCGAGGAGACCAACCTGGGCGACCTGATCTGCGACGCTCTGGTCTGGGGCGCCGAGCGTGAGGGCACTGAGGTGGACGCGGCTGTCACCAACGGCGGCGGCATCCGCGCCTCCATCGCCGCCGGCGACATCACCAAGAAGGATATCAACACTGTGCTGCCCTTCGGCAACACCCTCTCCATCGTGAAAGTCACCGGCGCCGAGCTGCTGGAGGCTCTGGAGGCTTCCACCTACTGCACGCCCACCTCCATCGGCGGCTTCCCCCAGGTGAGCGGCATCGAGTTCACCGTGGACACCACCAAGGCCTATGACCAGGGCGAGCAGTATCCCGGCTCCACCTACTACGGCCCCAAGAGCATCCAGCGCGTCACCATCGAGACCGTGGGCGGCGAGCCCTTTGATGCCAACGCCACCTACACCATCGCCACCAACGACTTCATGGCCGCCGGCGGCGACACCTACTATGCGTTCGCGGCTGCCTCCGTCAACTATGACCTGGGCCTCTCTATGGACGAGGTGGTCATGGACTACATCACCGACGAGCTGAAGGGCACCGTCACCGAAGAGGCCTACGGTCAGCCCGCTGGCCGCATCACTGTTGACCAGGGCCTGGCCTTCACCGACGTGGCGGCGACCTCTCCCTACTATGACGGCATTGAGTGGGCCGTGGACGAGGGCATCACCAACGGCACCACCGCCACCACCTTCTCTCCCTACCAGAACTGCACCCGTGCCCAGATCATCACCTATCTGTGGCGCGCCGCCGGTTCTCCGGAGCCTGCTAGCACGGAACCCGCCTATACCGATGTGACGGACACCAGCCTGTACTTCTTCAAGGCCGTCCAGTGGGCCAGCGAGCAGGGCCTGGTGGAAGGCGAGACCTTTGATCCCTATGCGGGCTGCACCCGCGCCATGGCGGTGTACTTCATGTGGGTTGCCGCCGACAGCCCCGAGGCTGCTGCCGCTTCCTTCACCGACGTGGCCGCTGACGCGGACTACGCCGCCGCGGTGAACTGGGCCGTAGCCCAGGGCGTCACCCTCGGCACCGGTGACGGCAGCACGTTCTCTCCCGACACCGTCTGCCAGCGGGGCCAGATTGTGACCTTCCTGTACCGGGCCGCCAACGCTGCTGCCTGAGCGACAGAAGTCAGATCTTCTCAAATCACAAAACAACAGCCGCAGGGAACGCTCCCTGCGGCTGTTGTCTATCTGCCTTACCGGCCCCGCCGGCTGTACTCCAGAATAGGGATGCCGTCTGAGACCGTGCAGCGGTCCAGGTGGAGTTCCACCGGCGGAATCCCCTCCTGAAACAGCCGCCGGCCCTTGCCCCGGATCACCGGCAGGATGCCGACGATATACCGGTCTACGGCGTCGGCGCGAATGAAGTCGGAGGCCAGCTCTCCACCGCCGAACAGCCAGATGTGCTTGCCGGGCCGGTCCTTCAGCGCCAGAACTTCCGCCACCACATCGGCGGAGAGAAAGACAACCCTGCCCTCCGGCGCCCGAGGTGTCCGGGAGGCCACCAGGAATCGCTTTTCCGCCGCTTCGGGCAGAGAACTAAGGCAGTCCTCATAAGCCTTTCGACCCATAACGATGGTGTCGCAGGATGCCAGGAAGCCGTCGAAGTCGAAGTGGTCCGCCGTGTCGGCCCGGACATCTCCCTGGCCGCTGATCCATGCGAAGCCGCCGTCCTCATCGCAAATGAAGCCATCCAGGCTGATTGCCAGATTCAAGATGATGTCCCGTGCCATACATGTCCTCCTGTCAAAAAGATGGGAGAACGATCATACCACATCTCGCCGTCTGCTGGCAAGTCCCGCAGGCGGACAAAAAATGCCGTGGCCGGAGGCAGCTGCCTCCGGCCACGGACCGTTCACTTCATCTCCGCACTCTTCTCATAGGCGGCGATGACCGCCTCCATCACCGCGCTGCGGAACCCGCCGGCCTCCAGCGCCCGGACGCCCTGGATGGTGGCGCCGCCGGGGGAACAGACCGCATCCTTCAGTGCACCGGGATGGCGGCCCGTCTCCAGCATCAGCCGCGCGGCGCCGATCAGCGTCTGGGCGGCGCACTCCATCGCCATGGGACGGGTGAGGCCGCAGGCCACGCCGCCGTCCGCCATGGCCTCGATGAAGAGGTCCACAAAGGCCGGTCCGCAGCCGGCCACGGCGCTGCCGGCGTCCATCAGATGGTCGTCCAGGGGCAGCAGCCGCCCGGCGCCTGCCATGTTCTCCAGGAACGCCGCTTCCTCCTCCGCCGTGACGCCGTCGCAGGTGTAGAAGATCACGCCCTCCCCGATGGCAGAGGGGGTATTGGGCATGATGCGGATCAGGGGCCAGTCCCCGCAGCCCCGCTCCCGCAGGTCGGGGATGGTGAGGGCCGCCGCCATGGACACCAGCACGAACCGGTCCTTCCGCGCCGCCAGCACGGGGCCGATCTTCTCCATCAGCCCTGCCACCATATAGGGCTTCACGCCCAGGAAGATGTAATCTGCCTCAGCGGCCACCGCCGCATTGTCCACAGCCCGGCAGTCCAGCTCCTGGGCCAGGGCCTCCGCTTTGGCGGCGGAGCGGTTCGCCAACAGGATCTCTCCGCCGGACAGCCGCTTGCGGGCCGCCCGGGCCAGGGCGCCGCCCATATTTCCGGTGCCGATAAAACCAAATGTCGCCATTGTGCATCAACCTCTTTTTTCAAATCAGAATCAGATGTTCAGCTTCGCTTTTTTCCGCAGCACCATCCTGTCGGACCCAGGGCCGCGCCGCCCAGGATCACCAGTCCGTAAACAGCGCAGGGAAGGTACAGCTGCACCAGTGCTATTCCGGTACCAGGCCCGCCGGAGACAGTGCGCATCTGCAGGTACAGCCCCATCGCCGCAGCGGAACAGACCGCCGACGGGATGCCCAGCGCCTGCTTCAGGTGTCCGGCGGGGATGAGCAGCACGGTCGACAGAAGCGCTGCAGCCAGCAGGGAGAGAATGATCGCCGCCATAGAGACCATCCCCTCTTGGTGTTTTAACTTCCGGCAGGCGCTTACCGCACCTGTCCTTCACCGTAAATGACGTACTTGCAGCTGGTCAGCTCCTCCAGTCCCATGGGGCCCCGGGCGTGCATCTTCTGGGTGGAAATGCCGATCTCCGCCCCCAGACCGAACTCGCCGCCGTCTGTGAACCGGGTGGAGGCGTTGACGTACACCGCCGCCGCATCCACGTGGTCCAGGAAGTGCTGGGCCTTGAAGTAGTTCTTCGTGATGATGGCCTCGGAGTGCTGGGTGCCGTGGGCATTGATGAAATCGATGGCCTCATCCATGCCGCCTGCCGTCTTGACAGCCAGGATGTAGTCATCGTACTCGGCGTCCCAGTCGCTGTCTTCTGCCGGTACCGCCCGGGTGCCCAGGATCTCCAGGGCCTCCGGGTCCGCCCGCAGCTCCACGCCCTTCTCATCCAGAAGGGGAAGGGCCTTTTTCCAGAAGTCCGCCGCCACGTCCCGGTGGACCAGCACGCACTCCACGGCGTTGCACACAGAGGGACGGGAGCACTTGGCATTGAAGAGGATGCTGGCACCCATGTCCAGGTCTGCCTCATCGTCGATATAGATGTGGCACACGCCCTCGCCGGTGCGGATCACTGGTACGCTGGCCTCCTTGGCCACGGCCCGGATCAGCCCGGCGCCACCCCGGGGGATCAGCACGTCCACATAGCCGTCCAGGTGCATCAGCTCATTGGCGGTCTCGTGGCTGGTGTCCTGTACCAGGGAGATGCAGTCCTCCGGCAGACCTACGGACCGCAGGGCCTGACGCATCAGCTCCGCCACACAGCGGTTGGAGCGGATGGCCTCCTTGCCGCCTCGGAGGATACACACATTGCCGGACTTCAGGCACAGCGCCGCAGCGTCTACGGTGACGTTGGGCCGGGCCTCAAAGATGATGGCGATGACCCCCAGGGGCACCCGCCGCCGGCCGATGATAAGGCCGTTGGGCCGGGTTTCCATCTTGTCCACTCTGCCGATGGGATCCGGAAGGGCAGCCACCTGCCGCACGCCGTCCACGATGCCTGCCACCCGTTCCGGCGTCAGGGTCAGCCGGTCCAGCATGGCGGGGCGCATCCCCGCCTCCTTCGCGGCGGCCACATCTTCTGCGTTGGCGGAGAGCCACTCTGTCTGCCGCTCTGTCAAAACGTCCGCAATGGCATTCAGCGCCGCGTTTTTCCTGGCCGTCCCGGCGGTGGCCAGAACGTAGGTGGCGGCCTTTGCCGCCTGTCCCTGCTGCTGTAATGCTGTCATATCGTCACACCTTTCTTGAAAGAGGAATTAGGAGTTGGAAATTTAGAGGTCCGGCGGATCCGGACGAATTTCAAATCATTCCGCTGGGGGTGCAATCCATCAATTCCTAGTTTTCCCCGATACAAATCGCGTTCCAATGTCCTTCCCCTCCGCGATGCCGTACAGGTCTTCCATCCGGCTGCCGTTGGTGATGACCATATCGCACCCGGCCTCCATGGCAATGCGGGCAGCGGAGAGCTTGGTGGCCATGCCGCCGGTGCCCCGCCAGCTGCCGGCGCCGCCGGCCATCTCCAGGATCTCCGGCGTCAGCTCCGTCACCTGGTGTAGGAGCTTTGCCTCCGGGTGAGTCTTGGGGTCCGCGTCGTACAGCCCATCGATGTCGCTGAGCAGTACCAGCAGATCCGCCCGGCACAGCTCCGCCACGATGGCAGAGAGGGTGTCGTTATCGCCCAGGACCTTATGGCGTCCGGTCTCGATCTCGGCGGAGGAGACGGAGTCATTCTCGTTCACCACAGGGATGACCCCCATCTCCAGCAGGGCGGAGAAGGTGTTGGACAGGTGCTCCGCCCGCTCCGGGTCCTCCACATCATCTCCTGTCAGCAGGATCTGGGCCATGGAGCGGTTGTACTCGGAGAAGAATTTGTCGTAAATGTGCATCATCCGGCACTGGCCCACCGCAGCGGCTGCCTGCTTCATCCGCAGCTCCTTCGGCCGCTCGGACAGCCCCAGCTTGGCGGTGCCCACAGCGATGGCACCGGAGGACACCAGGATCACCTCATGCCCCATGCCCTGGAGATCCGCCAGGGTCCGCACCAGATGTTCCATGCTCCAAAGGTCCAACGCGCCGGAGTTATGGGTGAGGGTGGAGGTGCCCACCTTCACCACAATACGCTGTTTGTTCTGTTCCAAAGTTATGTTCCTCCTTGGGTGGTAATTGGTATCATATCGCTGATCCCCAGCAGTTCCAAGGCGTCCTGGTAGTCCCCGGAGGTGACGTTTTCCTCCAGCTGGGCCATGATCTCCTTGCAGGAAAGTCCAGTTTCAATATCCCACAGGGGACGGCAGATAGTCAGTATCTGAGAAAGTGCCTCCAGATCCAGATAATTGCTCTCCAATAGCGTTTCCTCTAGTGCCAAGAGATAGAGATACACGTGGGGATGCGGGGAAGTCTCTCTCCCGGCGTTGGAGACATAGTCCTGTTTGAGGGCAACAGAGGTCCGCCGCACCCGGACTAGGTTTTCCTGAATGCGATCATCCTCCAAGGGAGCCTCCAGGGCAAGAATATCCGGATCACCCAGATCCTCAGATAGGGCACAAAGGTACTGGTCCAGCATTTGCAGGCTCCGTCGGAAGGCTTCCCGTTGCCCCACCGCTTCTTGCTCCACCTGAACAGAGGTCCCCATTCCAAAAGCCATAACTAGAGCGGCGCAAACAATCAGGATCTGAGCCCAGGGGATTTGAAAATGCTGTTTCATAGGAATCTCCTTATTGAGAAGGGCCAGAGTAGAAGATTAGATACTTTAGATATTTTATCATATCACAGGAACCGGCAAAAAGAAAGTCCAGCGCGTACTTTTCATAAAATTGCAGAGAATACCGGGGAAAAGGAGGGTTTACCATGACAGAACGCACCAAACCTGCGGACACCACAGAGGAAAATGACGAGAGCGGAAAGGACGGCGCCCAGCAGATCGTGGACTTCGGCTCCGCCCTGACCAAAACGCCCCACGGCTCCGTGTACTGCATGACCATCATCGGCCAGATCGAGGGCCACAACACCGCCGCCAGCGGTGCCAAGACCACCAAGTACGAGCATGTGCTGCCCCTGCTGGCCAAGCTGGAGGAGAGCGACGAGGTGAACGGCGTCCTCTTCCTGCTGAATACCGTGGGCGGCGACGTGGAGGCGGGCCTTGCCATCGCGGAGCTGATCGCCGGCATGACAAAGCCTACGGTCTCCATCGTCCTGGGAGGAAGCCATTCCATCGGCGTGCCTTTGGCAGTGGCTGCCCGACGGAGCTTTGCCGTCCCCAGCGCCGCCATGACCATCCACCCGGTCCGCATGAGCGGCACGGTCATCGCCGCCCCCCAGACCTACAACTACTTCCAGCGGCTTCAGGATCGGATCGTGGCCTTCGTCTCCAGCCACAGCCAGATCACGGCTCAGAAGTTCCAGGCCCTGATGCTGAAAAAGGACGATATGGCCGCCGACGTTGGCAGTGTGGTCTATGGAGAGGAGGCAGTGTCCCTGGGCATCATCGACCAGGTGGGCGGCCTCTCTGACGGACTCCAGTGCCTCTACCGCCAGATCGAGGAGGCCAAAGGAAAGCGGGAGACATCCTGACCTCAAACCGCGGGACAGGAAAAACGGCAGGCGGGGAGCCTACGGGCTCCCCGCCTGTCTTTTATTTCGTCAGGGTCAGTTTCCAGTCCGGTCCGTCCGCCGTCTTGCTGACCTGATAGCCCTGGGAGTGGGCGAAGCGGGTGATGTTCTCCACCGCTGCGCCGGCCTCCGCCAGGACTTCCACCATGGCGGGCCGATCCTTCAAGGCCTTCTGCACCATCAGCACCGGGGTGGGGCAGATGTATCCGCGGGTATCTACCATATCAAATTCCCCTTTCGCCGCGATATGCGGCACAGATTCAAGGATTTTCCCTGTGCAAAATGGGAAAATTTTCCGCCATCGCCGGTTGCCTGTCAGGACAGGGCGATAGACGATTTTCATACATTGTGTGCTCAATCACGCGATACAGCCTCCGTTTTCGGCAAATGGGTCACCGTGATGGCCAGCAGTACCGCGAATCCGATGGCCACCGCCGCCATGCCGGCAGTGCCGATGCCGCCGACCACATAGGTGCCGTCCGCCGCCACGGAATCCGCCGCGGCCTGCTCCGGGTCGACGACCGGATCGGGAGCGGCCGTCTCGCTCTCAGCCGTTTCATCCCGCTGTTCGGCAACGGCGACGAGGTTTTGCAGCGAGTCGATCAGCGCGGCCTGCCGCGACGCCACCAGGCGCAGCGAATCGGCCGCGGCGATTTCGCGGGCCGCCGCCTCTGTCGTCCGCGTGTTTTTGGGCTTGCGGGCCGTCGCGGTGAAGATCATCGAGAGGGCGATAAGGGTGAAAATGTATTTTTTCATAGTCTCTTTCTTATTGTTGCTTGATTAGCTCTTCGGCGGCTTCCAGCGCCTTGTAGAATTCCTCGCCGAAACGGCGGACGATCGGTTCCCGAAGGGCTTTGTAGACCGGAATGCCCAGCCTGGCGCCGCACCGGCGGGCCGGAGCGCACACCGACCAGCGGTGGTAGTTGAGTCCCACCGTGCCGTTCGAGAAGCGCATCACGCGGATCGGATAGAGGTGGCACGAAATCGGCTTGCGGAACGGGGTTTTGCCTTCGGCCCACGCTTTTTCGATGGCGCAGAGCGTGACGCCGTTTTCCGTGTAGGTATAGGCGCACTGGGCGTCGTCCACGAGCGGCGTCGTCAGGTCGCCGTCTTCGTCCACGACCATGAATCCCTGCCGTTCGACCGACTCGATGCCTTCCGCCGTCATGTAGGGCCTGTAATTGGGGTATTCGCGTTCGAGTATCTCCACCTCGTCGGCTTCGAGCGGCGCCCCGGCGTTGCCTTCGACGCAGCAGATCCCTTTGCACTGCGCGATGTCGCAGGCGAAACACTCGCGCAGCAGGTCGGCGCTTACGATTTTGTCGTCTATCTCGATCATTTGCGGCAGGTGTCGGCGATGATGATGTCATAGAGTTTTCCGAGCGACATGCCCATTTCGCGGGCCTGTTTGGGAACGATGCTTCCCCTGCTCATGCCGGGAATCGAGTTCAGCTCGATGAAATAGGGCACGCCCGCGGGGGTGACGATGAAGTCTACCCTTACGACGCCCGAACAGCGGCAGGTGCGGTACGCCTCGCGGGTCATGCGGTTCAGCTCGGCCTTCACCTCCGGGGTGATGTCCGCAGGGGTGATTTCGTCGGAAAATCCGGCGGTGTATTTGGCTTCGTAGTCGAAGAAATCCTTCTTCGAAACGATCTCCGTGATCGGGAAAACATACTCCCTGCCGCCGGCGACGAGCATGCCGCAGCCCATTTCGCGGCCCGTGACACACTCCTCGATCAGGATTTCGTCGCCCTGGGCGAATGCCGCTTCGATGGCTGCCGGAAGCTCCTCCGGGGCGTGCACCTTCGTCACGCCGAACGACGAGCCGTTGGCGTTGGGCTTCACGAACAGGGGCATTCCCAGTTCCGCGACGATCTGCGCCGGGTCGAACGCTTCGCCGCGGCGCAGGAAGACCTCGCGGGCCAGGTTGACACGCCCTGCGAGCGTGCGTTTGGCGGTGATCTTGTCGAAGGTGATGACCGACGAGGTCATCGAGCACGACGAATAGGGAACGCCCATCATGTCGAGGTAGCCTTGCAGCTTGCCGTCCTCGCCGGGCGTGCCGTGAATGATGATCAGCGCGTAGTCGAACGCTTTGCGCACACCGTCGACGGTGATCGAGAAATCATTCTTGTCCACCTGCCACTGCCGCCCGTCGGGGGCCGTGTGGTGCCAGTCGCGGCCGTGGAGGTCGATGACCGTGATGTCGTATTTCGAGTGGTCGAGGGCCGCCTCGATCTGGGCGGCGCTCTGAAGGGCGATTTCCCGTTCGGGCGAATCGCCGCCCGCCAGGAGGGCTATCTTCAAACGTGTCATTTCAGGGGTTGTATATATCTTTGTATCGGAATTCCAGTATCTCCTGCACCATCCGGGCGAACTCCTTGGCTTCGACATGCGTGTCGTCGATACGCAGCGCCGCGTTGAAGTCGTTGAGGGCCGGACCCCACTCGCCCATCCGGTAATGGAGTTTTCCGCGCTCGACCAGGAGCGCCGTGTTTCCGGGCTCGGCGGCGATCTGCGCCCCGAGGGCTGCGATGCGCGTCGCGGGACTCCACAGCCCCTTGCGGCGGATGTAGGCGGCGACGCCCTCGTCGAGCATGGCGGCGACGTCCTCGCCCCGCCCGATGCGGTCGCGCACGTCCGTCGAGGCGAAGTCCTGCAACGGGGCGTCCGTCAGCGGCGTGATGCGCCCTTCGAATCCCTCCGCCGGTTCGCCGCGCCGCGGGTAGACGTAAACCGGGTATTCGAGGATTTGTTCGTACTCCTTCCATCCCGCGAGGCGCGCGATCTGGTCGCTGCCCATCAGGATCGAAAACTGCACCCCCGACCCGAAGTTTTCCTTGAGGTAACGCAGGGTATCTATTGTGTATGAGGGTTTCGGCAGCAGAAATTCCACGACCGAAGGTTTGATGCGCTCCGGGTATTTCGAAGCGGCGCAGGCGATCTCGGCCATTTCGAAACGGTCCATTTCGGGAGCCAGTTCCGCGGCCTGTTTGTAGGGGCTTTGGGGCGAAACGACCAGCACGGCCTCGTCGCAGAGACCCTGCCCGACGACGTATTCCGCCAGCGCGATGTGGCCGCGGTGCACGGGGTTGAACGACCCGAAATAGAGCATGATCCGTTTCATCCTACCGTGCGATGAATTGGTCGAGGATGCTGCACGTGCCGCACACGGCCTCGTCGAGGCAGTCGTTGACCACCACGTGGTCGAACTCGGGGGCTTTCGTCAGTTCGAATTCGGCCTTGGCTGCCTGCTCGCAGTTCCTGAGCAGGAGCTCGTCGTGCAGGTCGGCCCTGCCGTTCTCCATCGTGACCTCACCCTGGCTCTTGGTGGACACCTCGCACTTCGGCGCGTCGGGCTTCTTGCCTTGGACGCGCACGATTTCGGATGCGAGTCCGAAAGCGTGCTGCACCCTGCCGTGGGTGAGCTGACGCCAAGCCAAGGCGGCGAGCGGATTATGGTTCTGGTCGCCGGTCAGACTCGGGGTCATGACCCAATGCCAGGCGTAGGTGCCGGTGTCAGTCAACGTGAACGAGTCGGTCGTGTAGGTGCCGAACCTGGTGACGTCCTTGATGTCGGCCTCGTGAACCTTCACCGCGTTTTCGGGCACGGTGTCGGTTTCCTCGATCGCGGCGGACGGGTCGTCACTCACCTTGTAGAGGACGCCGTGGAAGTCGAGGCTGAGCGGGGTGCTCTTCGTGGTCTCGCCTTCGGTGACGCTAGTCTCCGGGTAGGTGGGCCACACGTCCTTTTCGTTGGTCTTGGCGACGACGAGCTTGTCGATGGTGGTCTCCCCCGCCTTGACTTCCTTGCTGGACACCGTGGAGTCGAGCTTCGGGGTGAGGCGGAACATGACGGTCTCATCCGCTGTGAACGGAGCCTCATGAACATCCTTGGCGAACGGATAGTCCTTGGACGGTTTGATACCGGTCTGGCTTTCCGTGTCCTGATCCTTGTTCTCGATGTCGAACACGAACGTGGCGTATCCGGATGGCAGGTTCGTCAGATCCACACCATCCTCGGCCTTCCATTGGGCGACAGGCTTGTCCTTGTCACTGCTGGAAATCAGGTAGTCGCCGGCCTTGTTCGTGGTGAACGTCGCGGTGGCGAGCTTCACGGCCTGCTTGGGCAGTTCGACGGTCTTGCCTGCGGCGGTATCCTTCTGGGCCTGTTCGGCCTGTTCGCGGGTCATGCCACCGTAGATGGCGCCATTCACGGTAAGCGTGATCTGGTTGTCTTTCGTTTCCTTGCCTTCGCCCTGACCGTCCTTGGTGTGCAGCCAGTCCTGGGTGTCGGTCTTGCCGTCACCGTTCACGTCGGTCACGCCCAGCGTGACCTTGTCGCGGATGACGCTGCCCTTTTCAAGGTAGACGACATCGGTCTTGTCGGACGCGGCCGCGGAGCCGATCTGGACGGCGGGCCGTTCGGTGCCGTCGGCGCCGGTCTCGGCGATCTGCTCTTTTGTAAGGTAGACCGTGGCGCACCGGCCGCCAAAGCTGTATTCCAGGCTTTCCAGCGCCAGGCGCTCAATGGCCAGACGGCTGCGGGATTTGCTCTCGAACAGGATGTTGTTGAGCTTAACGAGGCTTGCGCCCGCGGTGATGAGCTTTGCCGCGATCTCGTGGGTGCGGGCCGTGGTATTGGCAAACTTGAAGCAGCCGGTATCCGTGGACAGGCCGGTATACAGGCAATCGGCAATGT
>OJRW01002339.1_pt1 | contig 13176 bp, 10 predicted proteins | sample 1599231 | NCBI WGS metagenome assembly OJRW01 (sample SAMN04168656, study PRJEB22393) | human gut metagenome | biome: human gut microbiome; feature: stool | host: Homo sapiens | collected 2014-03-17
GGACCGCATCGTAACGAAGCGGAACCTGTTCCTGTTCATTGTCTATTCCGCCGCCATCTGCGGCTGCCTTGCCCTGATGAACGACTTCGGCACGGCGCTCATCTTCTTCGCCTGCTTCCTCATCATCGCGTTCATGCGCTCCGGCAGCTTCCGCACCATTTTCCTCATCCTCGCGGCAGCGTGCTTCGGCGTGTTCCTCATTTTGCAGTTTAAACCCTACGTTGCCCAGCGCTTCTCGGGCTGGATGCACGTGTGGGAGCACGCACAGGACAGCCTCGGCTACCAGCAGGTGCGCACCATGACGTATATCGCAAGCGGCGGCCTCTTCGGTCTCGGGCTCGGCAACGGCATCTTAAAATATGTCGCCGCCGGCGACAGCGACCTCGTGTTCGGTATGCTGTGCGAGGAGCAGGGCCTTTTAATGGGCATGGCAGTGCTGTTCGCGCTCGTCCTCTTTATCCTCTACGCCCGCAGCGATGTCACACGCAGTCGCTCCACGTTCTACGCCATTGCGGCGTGCGCCGTTTCGGGCATGCTGCTCTTTCAGGCCGCGCTCAATGTCTTCGGCCCCACGGATGTTCTGCCGCTCACCGGCGTCACGCTGCCGTTCATCAGCGCAGGCGGCTCCAGTATGATTTCCGTCTGGGGGCTTCTGCATTCCTCAAAGCGTCCGATGAACGCACCTACGCCGCCCGCCGTGCGGGAAGACACCCGAAAGGCGAGGCCGACGAAGACACGATTTCCTTCACCCCGCCGCGCTACTCCCCGAACGACCCGCCCACGCCGCGTCCCCGCGTGAATACCCGCGCCGAAAACACGGCCCCGCGTTCCCGCGGCGCATACCGCGTCCATATTTCCGAAGAAAACCTCTCGCCGGGTCAGTTCCGCACACGCAGAAAGGATGGTGACCGCCGATGAAAACGACCGGCTTTCGCTCTTTTGTCCTTTACATTTTGCTGTTCGCCTTCTGCGGCGGCTTCGTCTGGTTCCTCATCAACCTCGCGTTAAACGGCTCCACATGGGCCACGCAGCCGTATAACGGTCACATTTACGGCGATGACACCGCCGTTTCCGCCGGTACCATCACAGACCGCAGCGGCATGGTGCTCGCCAAAACGGAGGACGGCTCCCGCGTTTACGCCGAAAGTGAAGACATTCGCCGCGCACTGCTCCACACTGTGGGCGATTCCAGCGGCTACATCGGCACCGCCGTGCAGGCCGTGCACCGCTCGCAGCTCGTGGGCTATAACCCCATCACGGGCCTTGCGCGTACCGTGCTTTCAGACCTCGGCAATAACCTCGTTTTAACGGTAGATGCCAACGCCAGCGCCGCCGCGTACAACGCCTTCAACGGCCGCAACGGCTCCGCGTTTGTCTATAACTATAAGACCGGCGAGGTACTCGTCAAGGTCAGTGCTCCCACATACGACCCCATGAACGTCCCGGAGGACCTCAACGACAACGAAGAATACAACGGTGTTTTCCTCGACCACACGCTTTCCTCCACCTACACGCCGGGCTCCATCTTTAAGCTCGTCACAGCGGCTGCCGCCATGGAGTACCTGCCCGATTGGGACACCCGCACCTATACCTGCGAAGAAGAAATGGACATCGGCTCCGGCAAGGTGACGTGTCTCAATTACCACGGCGAGCTGAACCTCGAGCAGGCGCTCGGCTATTCCTGCAACCTCTACTTTGCGCAGCTTGCGGAGGACATCGGCGCGGAAAACCTCAAAAAGAAAGCCGAAGAAATGGGCTTCGGTAAAAACTTCTCGTTTGATTCCGTCACCACCGACAAAAGCAGTACCAATTTAAACAGCTCCACCAGCGCCATAGACCTCGCGTGGAGCTCCGTCGGTCAGGCGGATGTCATGGCAAACCCGTACCACATGGCGCTTTTGATGGGCGCCATCGCAAACGGCGGCTCCACACCGGAGCCATACCTCACGGGCGGCAAAAGCCGCACGAGCTACACCTTAACGGACAGCTCCACTGCCGCTTCTCTCCACAGCATGATGCGCAACAACGTCGTCAATTACTACGGCGAGTATCTTTTCGACGGTTATTCGCTGTGTGCCAAAACCGGCACCGCCGAGCTCGACGATAAAAACCCGAACTGCTGGATCGTCGGCTTCTCGGAGGACGAAAGCACCCCGTATGCGTTCGCCGTGTGCGTGCAGGAGGGCTCCTCCGGACTCTATACCGCCGGTGAAGTCGTCTCCGCCGCACTCAACGCCATTACAGGAAACTGATCTTCCGTAAACCACCGCGAAGCGACGAATAAAGTTTCGTCCACCTTTTCAAAGGTGGTGGTTTCCAAAGGCAACGCCTTTGGTCGTCGTTTGCAAACGGCGAGACCTTTTTACCTACCAAAAATCAGGAAGATAGGCAGAATAGTCCGATGGACTGTTCTGCCGCAAGGAACCCTATTAAGGGGTTCCTTGAAGAACTCGCCACAGCGAATTCTTAGAAATAAAGCAACGCCGCACCCTCGATTTTTCATTGAGAGTGCGGCGTTACTTTATGCCTTCGTATAAAATTCAAGCTCCCTCTGACCGAAAAAAAGAGTGAGATACTGCGCACCCTCAATCACAGCCGGGAATACCCACGGCAGCAAAATCAAAAGCCGACAAAATGCAACGAACCCCGAGGGGTTACCTCGGGGTTCGTTGCTTGAAAAAGGAGATTTATGAAAAAGACTCGTACTCTAAATTAAATCAACCCGCGCTGTATTCGGAAAGCTTCAGTTCCACGGTTGCGGACTGCTGCGTCGAAGAACGGTACACCTGAAGTGTTACCGTATCGCCCGGCTTCTTGCTGAGGATTGCGGAACGCAATGTGGATTCACTGTCCAGCTGCTGGCCGTCAATAGCGGTAATCACATCGCCCACCTGCAAGCCGGAAGCCTGTGCCTCACTCGAATTGAGCTGTGCCACATATTCGCCCTGCGGCAAACCGTAGAAGCGGCCCGTCATGCTGTCGATGAACTGACCGGAAATACCGAGAACAGCTCTGTCCTTCACATAACCGTACTGGATGAGGTCGGAGATAATCGGCTGTGCCGTATCGATCGGAATCGCAAATCCAAGGCCCTCATAGCCCGTAGCGGAAATTTTCGCGGAGTTGATGCCAACGACCTGACCATACTCGTTGATGAGTGCGCCGCCGGAGTTACCGGGGTTAATCGCCGCATCGGTCTGGATATATTCCATCGTGTAGCCGGTCGTGTTATTGGCAATCGCGCGGTTCAAAGCGGAAACGTAACCGATCGTTACGCTGGAGCTCAGCTCGTGGCCGCCCGGGTTACCGATGGCCATGACCTTATCCGCAACGCGCAAATCTTCGGAAGAACCAAATTCCGCAGCCGTCAAGCCCGTCGCATCGATCTTTACGACCGCAAGGTCCGTCACGGTATCGCTGCCGATCAGCTGCGCTTCATACGTCTCACCGTCGGAGGTCATAACCTTCAGGGAAGTCGCACCCTCCACAACATGCGCATTCGTGATGATATAGCCATCTTCACTCATGATGATGCCGGAGCCTTCGCTCGCCGGGGAAACGCTGCTGTCCGACGTGTCGGTCTGCATAAAGCCGTAATTCTGTGTCACCTGATAATTCTGGATGCACACGACAGACGGTGTAAGCTTTGCGGCAATGTCCTGGTCGCTCATTGCGGAAACCGTGCCGTCGCTGCTCGCGCTCGTATCCGAGCTCGTGTCGCCGTTCACCACGCGCGAGATTGTGAACGCAGCATTGCTGCTCGCTTCGGAAGACTGCACATTGATGACGCCGTTTTGAATCATCACGACGAATACGCCAAGCGACGCCGCCGAGGTGATCGCACAGCAAAGCACAACGGCTAAAAGCTTCAAGCCGAATTTCGAGCCGTGCTTTTTGGGCTTCGGCTGTTTTTGCGGCTGATGCACCGGCACACCGTAATACACAGGCTGTCCGTTTGGCTGCACCGGCGCGTTCTGTTGCGGAGCGCTCTGTGCGTTCCACGTATATGCAGGGGTGTTGTTCGTCGGATACTGTGCGTTATGATAGGTGCCGTAGGCGTTTGTGCTGTTTACAGCGTTATTAGCGGAAGTATTGGTGTTCACCGGTTCGGACCCATTGTTCGGGTCAAAACCATTTTGGAATTTCTCATGATTGTCACTCATGGTTCCTTACTCCTTTCACATGATACCATATTCCAAACGGTTTTTCAACCTTTTTTCTTTCCGTTCGGATTATCTATATTATTTCGGAGTTCTGTGAAGTTCATGTGAAGTGCAGTGAACAGTTTCATGAAAAAAGCAAGAAATCTCTGTCACACAAAAACAACGAAAGCCACCGGTGCGTGTTCCGGCGGCTTTCCTTATACGCTGATTTTATTTTGTTGTCAGATGCGCACCTTTCAGCGCCTTGCGAATCAAAGCGGAGAGCGGCACGGAAATGATGATGGCGAGAATCGCGTTCACCGTGCTCGAAGCCGCTTTCGTCGCAAGCGCAATCGCCGCAGCCTCCGGCGCACTGCCCGCAAGCACCGTCGTAATGTAGGACTTTGCGAGATACAGCACAATGTATGTCAGGCTGCCGCAGATACCCGCCACAATGCTGCGCGGTACGGTAATGGTAAAATCTTCCTCCAGCATGTTGCCGGTGATTTTACCCTTGTGCGCGATGAGGCCGCAAACCGCAGCCAGCAGGAACTTAAATACAAACGTAAACGGAGCCGAAGCGATGTACGCCGGGTTCGTCAGGTCGTAGAGCATCGCGCCGATGCCGGAAGCCAGACCGCCTCCGATCGGGCCCATCACAAAGCCCGCAAGCAGGCAAAACGCGTTGCCGAGGTGGATACGGGAAATATCGCCCACCGGCACCGGAATCGGGAAGCTTAGGTAGTTGGAAACGAACACCAGCGCGCCCAAAAGGCCCACGGTGACAATCTTGTAGATGGAATTCTTACTTTTCATTTTGATTACCCCTTTGCTTTGGGGCGCGACTGCACCGTTCGTGCGCCGTGCCTTGAAGATTGCACCCAGTATAGCACCGCGCTGGTATTATCGCAATGGCCAGATTTAATATAATTTTTAAGGTCAGATGATTTTTTCACACCCCAAAAAGCCCGCCCCGGTTGCATTTTCGTCAAAAAAGCGGTATACTGGCGGTGCGAAAAGTGTCGTTCGCTTTTCGATTATCTATAATACGAAGAAGGGATATTCATGGCAAAAGTAAAAGCCGTTATTTTTGATATGGACGGAACCGTGGCCAATACGCTCACTTCCATCGCCGGATTCGGCAACGCCGCGCTTGAAGCGCACCGCTTAAAAACGTTCCCCGTAGACCGCTACCGCACATTCGTCGGTAACGGCGCAGATATTCTCATGCGCCGCATGCTCACTGCCGCTAAGGGCACATACACCGAAGAAGATGTAAAAGCCCTGCGCAAAACGTATGACGCTTTATATGAAAGTGATCCCACAAAAGACGTCACCCCCTACCCCGGCATCGTAGAGCTGCTCCAAAAAATGCGTGAAAACAACGTCAAAGCCGCCGTGCTCTCCAACAAACCCGATAACATGACGTGCTATATCGCCGAAAAGCTGTTCACCGGGCTTTTTGATGTCGTCCACGGACAAAGGGAAGGTGTACCGAAAAAACCGAACCCCAGCGCCGCACTTTTATTGTGCGAAGAATTAGGCGTCACCCCCGCCGAATGCCTGTACGTCGGCGACAGCGGCGTTGATATGCAGACCGGGCAGAACGCCGGCCTCTTCACCGCCGGCGTCACCTGGGGCTTCAGGGACGAAAAAGAGCTCGAAGAAAACGGCGCCGATACCCTCGTCCATAACGCAGAGGAGCTGGAAAACCTTATCCTCTAAGCTAACGGCAATGGCGATTAAAAGTCTTTCGTCAAGTTTTCTTCAGAAAACTTTTTGCCTAAATAGAATTTATCCTCTCCAGGCTGCATCCGGAGAGGATTTCTTCTTTTATTGCGCTTTGCTGTTTAGCTCCCGATATGTCCCAAGAATTAGCACCACCGAAACCACAAACGTCAAAATGTCTGAAACCGGCATCGAGTATAAAACGCCGTCCAAGCCGAACCAAATCGGCAGCAGGATTGCAAAGCCCACGCCGAACACCACCTCGCGCAACATGGAAAGCACCGTCGAGCTCAGCGCCTTGCCAAGTGCCTGCAAGAAAATAAAGCACGCCTTGTTCACGCACGCCGGAATCATCATACACAGGTAAACACGGAACGCCTTCACCGCAAACTCCGTGTAAAATGCGCTTTCATTTGCCGCGCCAAACAGCGAAATGAGCTGTTGCGGGAAAAACTCCACCAAAATCAGCGCCACGGCGCCCACCGCTGCTTCCGAGATCAGCAGCATCGTAAACAGCTTATTTACGCGCCTAAATTTCTCCGCACCCATGTTGAAGCCCACAATCGGTATGCACCCCGCCGCCATACCGACAACGATCGAGATCACAATCTGAAAGAACTTCATCACAATGCCGACCACTGCCATCGGGATCTGTGCGTACTGCGCCTGCCCGAAAATCGGGTCCAGCGCGCCGTATTTGCGCAGCATGTTGTTGATGGCCGCCATTGCCGCCACAAGGCTGATCTGTGAGAGGAAGCTTGTCATACCAAGCGCCAAAATGCGCCTGCAAAGCCCGCCGCTCAGCTTAAAATCTCCCTTTCCCGGGCGAATCGCACGCATATTGCACAAATACCAGATTGCAAGCACCGCCGTCACAATCTGCCCCAGCACCGTCGCAACCGCCGCGCCCATCATACCCCAGCGGCACACGAAAATGAACACCGGGTCTAAGATCGTGTTCAATATCGCGCCCGCCAGCGTCGATGCCATCGCAAATTTCGGGCTGCCGTCCGCGCGGATAATTGGGTTCAGCGCCTGTCCGAACATATAAAACGGCACGCCGAGCGCAATATAGAAGAAGTACTCCTTCGCATAACGAAACGTCTCCACGTTCACACGCCCGCCAAACATCGTTAAAATCGGTTCCGCCAAAAGCAAATACACAGCCGTCAAAGCCGCGCTTGCAAGCAAAACCAGCACCACGGCGTTGCCTACGCTCTTCTTCGCCGTTTTCACGTCCTTTTTACCGAGGTTGATACTCACATACGCGCAGCAGCCGTCGCCGACCATTACCGCGATTGCGAGCACCGCCACGGTCAGAGGAAACACAACGGTGTTCGCCGCGTTGCCGTAAGAACCGAGGTAGTCCGCGTTTGCAATGAAGATCTGGTCAACAATGTTATACAGCGCGCCGACCAGAAGCGAAATGATACACGGCACTGCATAACCGCGCATCAGCTTGCCCACACGTTCCGTGCCCAAAAATACGTTAGTGTTTTCTTCCATACCTTTACTCCCTGATATAAATCTAAATCATAAAGCAGCGGAATACGCCGCCCGAAAATCCGGACTTACGCATCTCGCTGCTCGATTTTGAAACCTATAAACTTGTATGCCGTCAGTTCAAATAGTCGCCCACCGGAGCGGAATTGTACTGCTTAATGATTTTGATCACAATTGAGCCGTCCGTTTCCTTATGCTCCTCTACGATTTTATACTTTGTGTGGCTGCGTTCCAGCCCGCTCTTGTAATTCGCAACTTCCTCCTGTACTGCGCGCATGGCGTAATCCTTTACCACTCCCTCTTTAAGCTGAAAATGCAACGTTTGACAGATACACGCAGACTGAATTCGTTTCATAATTTCACCATTCCTTATCAAAATAAATGCGGCGCATATACGCAAACCGGATTTACGCACATACGCCACACGTTTTCTATTATTTTACTCTTTTGAAAATACTTTTTCAAAGGCAGTTTTCGCAAAATTTTCCGGCTCGCAGATTGGACACTTTGCACAAGCGTCACACGTCTGCTTCTTCGCCCCGCACACGTGCCGCCGTCTGTATTCCGTTGGCAGCTCGCCGTAGGCCTCCTTAAACGCCGCCGTAAATCGGCTCTGGCTCTCATACCCCACGGCCTGCGCCACGGACGCAATATCGTTCTGCGTTTTCAGCAGCAGCCCCGCCGCAAGCTCCATGCGGTGCTGCTTCATGTGCGCCGCAATCGTCGTGCCGTACACTTTTTTGAACACCGTTTTCAGCGTCGTGGTGTTCATAAGGAACTCTCTTGACAGCGTTTCTATCGTGATGCGCTCGCTGATGTGTTCAATCAGGTAATTGTGCACGTTCCGAATGATCTCCTCCTGCGAAGCCTGAAAGTCCACTTCCTTTTCCGGGCACGTGATCTCCATCACCTGCTCCACAATCTCGTGCAAAAGTCCGATCTGCTCGGTGTCCGACGCCTTATAGTAGACTTCCTTGCCATCGCGGCGGCTCATGATAAGCCCACTGTCTAAAAGCGACTTCAAATGGTGCGAAACTGCCGGACTCGACATATCCATCATTGCTGCAATGTTGATAACACATTCTTCCCGGTGACTTAAAAGCCAGAAAATGCGCACGCGCACCGGGTCGCTCAGCTGCTTGAACACATCCGCCACGGCCGAAAAACGTTCCGTATTCATCAATTCTCTATGCAGCGCTTCGTCGTGCTTGTGCCTGCCGTGGTCGTGCGGCAATACAAAATCCGCCATAAAAAGCCCTCCGTTTATCCGTTTCGGAAATCCCGTTCGCCCGTTTGGAAGCAGCACCCGAAAACCCCTTGATTTTTTATTCCGGCCCCAGTATACTACAACTGTAACGATTAAGCAAGTATTTAATCGTTAGCACCACATTTCAAAACAAAATGATTTTTTACGGAGGTTTTCCCCATGAAAAAAACGTACAGCATCGAAGTTGACTGCGCAAATTGTGCCAACCTGATGGAAGAGGCAACCAAGAAAACTGCAGGCGTTGCAAATGCGACCGTAAACTTCATGACCCAGAAGATGATCGTTGAGTTTGAAGACGGTCAGGACGCTAAAGCTGTCATGAAGAATGTCCTCAAGGCCTGCAAGAAGGTTGAGCCGGACTGCGAAATCGAGCTTTAATCTACTTCGGTCTACCCGTATAGTCAGAAAAAATGACCGGCTCCGCTTTCTCGGTACAGTCGGTCTTTTTCACATGGTAATGTGTCATCTAACTGCTATATAAAACCACAAGAGGTATCCTCATGAAAAAGAAACAAAAGATTACGCTGTATCGCATCATCATCACCGCCGTGATGCTGGTCGTGTTACAGTTCTTACCCATCACGGGCATTCCGCGCCTTATCGCGTACCTCGCCGCCTATCTTGTCATCGGCTACGATATTTTGAGAAAAGCCGGCAAGGGCATCCTAAACGGCCGCGCGTTCGACGAAAACTTTTTGATGGCGCTCGCCACCCTCGGTGCGTTCTTCCTCGCCATTTGGACAAAGAGCGGCGATTATCTTGAGGGCATCGCCGTGATGCTGTTCTATCAGATCGGCGAGCTGTTCCAAAGCTACGCCGTCGGCAAAAGCCGCAAAAACATCTCCGCGCTGATGGACATCCGCCCGGACTACGCCAACATTGAAAAAGACGGCCAGTTAGAACAGGTCGATCCCGACGAAGTCGCGGTCGGCAGCATCATCGTCGTGCAGCCGGGCGAAAAAGTCCCGCTCGACGGCGTGGTCGAAAGCGGCAACGCAAGCCTTAATACCAGCGCGCTCACCGGCGAAAGCCTCCCGCGCGATGTCAAAGAGGGCGATGAGATCATCAGCGGCTGCATCAATTTAAACGGTGTTCTGAAAATCCGCACCACAAAGGAATTCGGCGAGTCCACCGTTTCCAAAATCCTCGACCTCGTTGAAAACGCCAGTTCCCGCAAGTCCCGTTCGGAGGCGTTCATCTCCCGCTTCGCTAAAATTTACACCCCGGCGGTCTGCATTTCCGCTGTACTGCTCGGCATTGCCGTGCCGCTCCTGCGCATGGCGTTCGGCATGGATGCCGCTTGGGTCGATTGGATCTACCGCGCGCTGACCTTCCTTGTCGTCAGCTGCCCGTGCGCACTTGTCATTTCCATCCCGCTCAGCTTCTTTGCGGGCATCGGCGGTGCAAGCCACGAGGGCGTGCTCATCAAGGGCTCCAACTATCTTGAAGCCCTCTCCGATGCAAAAATCGTCGTGTTCGATAAAACCGGCACGCTCACGCAGGGCGTGTTTGAGGTCACCGCTGTCCACCACAACACGATGGACGAAGCAAAGCTGCTCGAGTACGCCGCGCTCGCCGAGTGCGCCTCCTCCCACCCCATCAGCAAAAGTTTGCAGAAAGCCTACGGCAAAGAGATCGACCGCAGCCGCGTAACGGACATTGAAGAAGTCAGCGGCAAGGGCATCACCGCCAAGGTCGACGGGCACGAGGTCCTCGCCGGCAACGCAAAGCTCATGGCGCTGCACAATATTCCATATAACGACTGCCACAGCGTCGGCACCATCATTCACATATCAATCGACGGCGAATATGCCGGTCACATCGTTATCTCCGATGTCATCAAGCCTCATTCCAAGGAAGCCATTCAGAAGCTGAAGCACGCCGGTGTTGAAAAAACCGTCATGCTCACAGGCGATGCCAAGCGTGTGGCTGATCAGGTCGCCAAAGAGCTTGGTATCGACGAAGTTCGCAGCGAGCTGCTCCCGGGCGATAAGGTCAACGAAGTCGAAAAGCTCATTCAGAATAAGCCGAAGAAAGCAAACCTCGCGTTCGTCGGCGACGGCATCAACGATGCGCCGGTGCTCACCCGTGCCGATATCGGCATCGCCATGGGCGCCATGGGCAGCGATGCCGCCATCGAAGCCGCAGACGTTGTCCTCATGGACGATGACCCGATGCAGATTGCAAAGGCCATCAAAATTTCCCGCAAGTGCATCGGCATCGTCAAGCAGAACATCGTGTTCTCGCTCATCATCAAGTTCGGCTGTCTCGCGCTCACCGCGTTCGGTCTTGCGAACATGTGGGCAGCCATCTTTGCGGATGTCGGTGTCATGATTATCGCGGTTCTCAACGCCATCCGCGCTTTGAAGTACAAAGAATAAAAGATAACATACCAAAACGCCCTCCCGCTGCGGTTTTTCCGTAAGCGGGAGGGCGTTTTTTGTTTTCTGTTTCAGCTTTTAATCTTTGTACAGATTGCCCGTGTACCAATCCACCATGCCGTTTTGCACAGCGTCCTCAAAGTAGTCGGGCCAGTAGTCCGGCGCTTTGCCGGAGGGATACCAAATGTCCGGGTACAACGCGTTTTCGTTCTCCGTGATTTTTGAGGCGTCCACGGTCGCATCTTCGCCGTCACGCACCTTGCGCGCCACGATCACCGTGCGGAAGCCCTCATATTCATACGAGCATGTTGAAAGCATCACCGTTTTGTCGTTTTCGTTCAGGTCAACGCCGGTGTTCACCATGCTGCGTTTCATCACGTCGTAGTAAAACTGCATCTTGTCTTCCGCAGAGTCAAAATCGCCGCGCAGATAGTTGAACAGCTCCCCTTGGTTATCGTATGTATTCGTCTTGAATACCGAAACAATCTTCCATTCCGCCGCTTCCTTTTCGGTGTCATAGCGGAATACCGGACAGCTTTTCACGGTCTTGGCACTGCCAAAACCGATCACCTGCCAGAACATTCTGCCGTCCTGCATGCTGTGCCCGTGCAAAACCTGATTATCGGAGTCTACCGTGCACATACCGTCCAAAAAGATGCTGCCGTACTTCGTGCTTTCCTTTTTGTAGTTGCGGTAAAGGTAATACTGCGGGTCGTCTGCAGGCGGCGTCAGCACCGGAAAATTGATGTCCGTGCCGTCCAGCTGCACCCAGCCCGTAATGTCGCTGTTCACACTTTGCAGCTTCAAAACAGCCTCGCGACGGCGCTCCAGCTCTGCCATGCGTTCGCTGTCCGCCGTGTCGTCTTCGGAAGAAACCGGGGCCACGCTTTCCGTGTCGCCCGCTTCGGAGTAGATTTTCTGAATCTCACCTACGTTTTTATCCGTCACATACGGGTTCACAATGAGCTCAATTACAAGCACCGCCGCCGAAACGACAAAAATCACCGAAAACAGCGTGATGAGCACCGGGAACAGAATTCTCCGCTTTCTCGGCTGCATACTTTCTTCGTCTTCATAGACCGCCACGCGCCGCATAGGCTCCGGCTCGCGGTATTTGCGCCGCACGCGTTACGCCTCGTCCACCGGCAAACCGGCAAGGTAGCGGCGCACCATATCGAGTGCTTTGGAGGCCGCGCAGTGGCGGTGCCATTCGCGGGATTTCAGTCTGCCCATCGGCTGGCGCTTTGCCACCCACGTGTTCTTGCCGTCACTCAACGCAATGTACACAAGGCCCACCGGCTTTTCTTCTGTGCCGCCGTCCGGGCCCGCAATGCCCGTGATACCCACGCCGATGTCTGCGCCGCTCTCACGCACAATGCCTTCCGCCATCGCGCGCGCCGTCTGTTCGCTCACTGCGCCATATGTCACAAGCGCCTCGTGCGGTACGCCGAGCAAACGCTCCTTCACGCAGTTTGCATATGTCACACAGCCCGTCTCAAACACGGCGGAGGAACCCGGAATATCCGTAATGCGCTTCGCAAGCATACCGCCCGTGCAGGATTCCGCCGTCGCAAGCTTCTTGCCCGCCTTTTTAAGCTCACTGACCACAAGCTCCTCCAGCGTCTCCACGTCCACACCGTACACGAAGTTGCCGATGCGCTTCTTCAATTCTTCCACCACCGGCACGCACATCGCGTCCGCTTCTTCTTTCGTTGCGGCCTTCGCCGTCACGCGCACGAACATCTCGCCTTCCTTGGCATACGGCGCCACGGTCGGGTTGCTCTGCTCCATCAGGTCTTCGATCATCTGTGCCACCGGCGCTTCGCCTCTGCCGTACACATGCACGCTGTGCGAAGCGATGACCGCGCTCTGGAATTCCTCAAGGTACGGCACGGCATAGTTGTGCAGCATCGGGGTCAGTTCCGAAGGCGGGCCGGGCAGCATGATGACGATCTTGCCCTTGTCCGTCCGGAACGCGCAGCCGGGCGCAGTGCCGTTGTCGTTTTTCAGCGCGGTGCAGCCCTCCGGCAGCATCGCCTGCTTCATCTGGTTTTCGGTCATGCCGCCGTTTGCAAAGTAATCGAGCAAATGCTGGTAGCTCTGCTCGTGCAAAACAAGCTTCTTGCCCGCAGCCGCCGCCACGGTCTCTTTCGTC
>OJRW01002377.1_pt1 | contig 12981 bp, 9 predicted proteins | sample 1599231 | NCBI WGS metagenome assembly OJRW01 (sample SAMN04168656, study PRJEB22393) | human gut metagenome | biome: human gut microbiome; feature: stool | host: Homo sapiens | collected 2014-03-17
ATATTATGCACCTACTTCCAGATTTGGAAGCGTGGCGGATTTTCAGAAGCTGGTAGATGAGCTGCATCAGGCGGGGGTCGGTGTGATTCTGGACTGGACACCTGCACAGTTCCCGCGTTATGCCTCCGGTCTGGAGAAATTTGACGGAACACCTCTTTATGAGAGACAGAATCCGGCAGAGGCCATTCATCCGTTCTGGGGAACATTGCTCTATAATTACGGAAGCCCGATGGTGAAAGATTTCCTGATCTCCAATGCCTGCTTCTGGGCTGAGGTCTACCATGCTGACGGTCTGCGTATGGACGATGTGGATGCCATGCTGTATCTGGATTATGGCAGAAATCCGGGAGAGTGGACACCTAATATTTACGGAACCAATGAAAATCTGGATGCTCTGGAATTTCTGAAGCATCTGAATTCTGTGATAAAGGAGAGAAATCCCGGATTGCTTTTAGTTGCTCAGGAGAACGGACTCTGGCCGGAGCTGACAGACAGTGTGGAGAATGACCATCTGGGATTTGACTATAAGTGGAGTGGCGGATGGACAAAAGATCTGCTTGAATATTTGAGCAAGGATCCTATTGAGAGAAAGAATTACCATGATCAGCTGACTATGTCCATGCTCTATGCATACTGCGAACATTATATTCTGACGCTTGGCAGCAGGGATGTTGGTACATTGAAGGATTTCGCGGATAAGCTGCCGGGAAGTGAAGAACAGAAGAATGCGCAGATCAGAGAGGCTTATGCTTATATGATGCTTCATCCGGGATGCAAGATGATGGCACCGGATAAAGATATGCCAAAGGAACTGGAAGTATTTGTCAAAGACCTCAATAATATGTATCTTGCTCATCCTGCACTTTATCAGCTGGATGATGAATATGATGGATTTGAATGGGTTCAGCTGATGAAGTATGAGGAGAATGTGATCGCATTCATGAGAAAGACAGAGAAACCGGAAGAAACTGTTCTGGCTGTCTGCAATTTCGCGGCAATCCCATATGAAAACTACAATGTGGGAGTTCCTTTTGCCGGCAAATATAAAGAAATCTTTAACAGTGATGATAAAAAGTACGGTGGTAATGGTGTAGTAAATACGAGAGTTAAAGCAGCGAAGAAGGCTGAGTGTGATGAGAGAGAGTATTCCATCACAGTAAAGCTTCCGGCACTTGGCGTGGCAGTCTTTACCTGCACTCCGGAAGAAATTGAGAAAAAGCCTGCTGCCGAGCACAGCCAGATCAAGAAATCCATCACCAAGACAAGAACTGTACGAAAGGCTGCCGGGAAAACAAAAGCAGCTGTAAAAACTGCAGTGAAACCGGTGACGAAAAAGGTGACAAAAGAAGCACCCCAAATAGTGAATAAAACGGAGGAGAAAATACCGGTCAAAAAGGACTTGACAGAGAAGAAATAATATTATAAACTAAATGCTGTGGCTGTCAGAATTATCAATTTCTGACAGATTACAGCATAAGCTGAAATAGCTCAGTCGGTAGAGCACTTCACTCGTAATGAAGGGGTCGTGAGTTCGAGTCTCATTTCCAGCTTATATATGACTGATGGGAGTCCGGCGTCTTTGGAATATGAAGATGCCGGGCTTTTTTTGGTGTGTATGGATGTGGTCGAGGGACGCCAGAGGAAGGTGGCATCGTTCGGTGGATGCAGTCGGGGATGTTTTTGAGGTTTTGTGAGAAGGATGGAGAGGGACGCCAGAGGAAGGTGACATCGCTCCGGGGGTGGATGCAAGCGGGGATGTTTTTGAGGTTTTGAGAGGTGGATGTGGTTGAGGGACGCCAGAGGAAGGTGGCATCGCTCCGGGAGTGGATGCAGTCGGGGATGTTTTTGGGGTTTTGAGAGGTGGATGTATAGAGGAACGCCAGAGGAAGGTGGCATCGCTCCAGGCAGGGACTCCGTCGGGGGATACTACTAGGGCTCCGTGAGACGGCTAAAAGCATTGCGGCAGGGCCAGAACTCGCCTGCGGCTCAGACAGCAGACCCTGCCGCAATAACGCCGTCTCCCGCAACCTAACCATCATCACCCCTCCTCCGTAGCAGCCCGGAGGACTGTCACTTCCCCGGCTGACGTTTCAGACGGAGAGGTGGAAGCGGACGCGTGGTGTCCTGTCCTTACGTTTTGATGAGTTGAGCGTCCGCAGTTGGAGGTGTGGGAAGGATAGCGTCTGGTCGATAAATATTTTGGTGTTGTTCAATGTGTTGGAATGGTGGGAAGGATACGTCTTCTTGTTGAAAGGTGTTATGCCGATGAGATCGGCACAGCCTGGCGTTTTAAACAAACGCAGAATCCATCGCCCTGTCAGTAACGTAACATGACCAAAACGTACGATTTCTAGCCCAAAACGTACGATTTCTAGCGGGGCCTGAGGGAAGGGGTGCAGGGGAGGGGAAACGGCCTTTCGCAACTACGAGTGCTTCCCCTCCCCTGCGGTTTCACTTACGCTTCCAAAGCGTAAAAACATTTTTCAGAAAAAATTTTCAGAAAAAAAGAATCCTAAAGACATCTCTTTACAATCTCAATAATCTGCTCCATAGAAAACCGGCTGCTGTCAATACAGAGATCATACTGTGTCATATCCAGCCATTTGCTGTCTGTAAAGTATTCATAGTAAGCCTTTCTCTCTTTATCCATTTTTTTGACCAGCTTCCGTGCGCTGGCTTCTTCTCTGCCGGTACGGCGTATCACATTCTGAATTCTTTCCTCAAAAGGTGCATGGATAAAAAGTTTAAGTGATTTATCCTTCAGGATACTGGTTGCACAGCGGCCGACAATTACGCAGTCCTCTCTCTGCGGAAGAGACAGGATGATCTTTCTCTGGAGATCATAGAGCACATCGTTCATTGGTACAAAAGAGAAATTATCTGTAAACTGCAGCTCACTGTCAACGGGAAATACCCACTGACTGGCTTTTTTCTCGTCTACCTTTGCCAGGGTGTCGAAGGGGATATTGTTTTTCTTGGCAGCCATGTCAATCAGTTCTTTATCATAAAAACCGATGTCTAGGTTTTCAGCCAGAGTCTTGCCGATAAGGCGTCCGTTGCTTCCAAACATACGATTGATGGTGATAATACGTTTTGCCATAAAGATACCTCCTTTATTTCGGACCGGAAGCAGGAATATCTGATTTCCGGTAGTTTTTCTTACTTCTTTTATAACATATTTCAGTAAAAAATACCAGAAAATAATATATAATTTTTAAAATAATATTTAATATATACAAAAAATAATGACAGCAGACAGAAAATATAATTAATTATTTGTATTTGTATATGAAAAACAGGATGCCTTTTTCACCGGGTTTTCACAGATCACACAAAGTCTTTATGCATTTTTCTTTTAAAGTATTTTTAAAACAGAGAGAACATACACAGCATATTTTGAGGTTAAGGAAAATGAAACGACGGCGTAAAAGGCTTATGGTGATCATCCCGGTGGCGACTGTCTGTGTGGCAGGTGCGGGAACTGTGGGATATTTTAAAGTGGCGCATACGAAGCCGGCGCAGAAAACAGTAGCGAAAACGTAATCGGCGGAGGCGAAAAAAGGGAACCTTTCCAAGACAATTGTGAGTACCGGTAATCTGGACCTGGCAGAAAATGCGCTTACAGAGCTCCTGATGGAACGCTTTGAGCAGGACGAAGACGCTTTTTCCATTGTGGATCAGTCAGAGATCATGGAAGCCATGTCCGGTGTCACCAACACCATGTCTCTGATGATCAGAACAAATCGCGTTTTTTTATCTGGAAATCCGCACATTGATAAGGTATAATCTATAACAGTTAGAGGAATATCTCTGCCGGGAGGACGGAACTGCCGGCAGGGAACTGCCGAGAAAGGGATGACAGTAAATTTGAACATCGTGGAGAAATGTGTTTCATGCCTGAATATAAAAGAATCTTATGATCTGGCTAGGCGCATGGAACAGGAAAAAACAAATCCGGTTCTGGGATACCGTACAGCAGGATCCCTGGCAGAGCGAAAAACCGGAGATATGCTTTTGAAAGAAATGAAAAAAGCCGGTCTCACACAGGTAGAAAAAGATAAGATCCGTGTGGATGCATGGGAATTTAAAAAAGCGGTGATGCGCTGCCATGACAGAGAGGGAACCTGCCGGGAGATCCAGCTTGGCGCATATCAGACGGATTTTAAGACCAATGGCTTTCAGAGGTTTGATCTTGTATATCTTGGAAAGGGTACAGCTGACGAATATAAGGATATCGATGTGAAAGGAAAACTGGTTCTTATCGAGATCAATCAGAGAGAAGAATGGTGGATCAACTACCCGGTGTATCAGGCACACCTGAAGGGTGCAGCAGCTCTGATCGCCGTACAGAGCAGAGGATACGCACAGATCGATGATACGGCTTTGAATGCACAGGATATCGCAGGACCTTCCTGTGCGCCTGCATTTTCCATGTCACGGGCAGATTTTCTTATGATCCGTCAGCTGATGGAGGAAAAAAATGAGAATGGGAATCGTGTTCCGGAGCTTTCTGTGGAATTTGATGCGGACACAGAGGTGCTCAAAGACCAGTATACCTACAATATCGTTGGCAAGATCCCGGGAACCGATTCGGATTCCATGATCCTGTTAAGTGCTCACTATGATTCCTATTTTGAGGGATTTCAGGACGATAATGCGGCAGTGGCCATGATCATTGGAATTGCCAGGGCGCTGCTCCGTGGTGGCTATAAACCTCGCCATACTATTGTGGTATGTGCTCTTGCAGCAGAAGAATGGGGGATTTCCGACACAAAATATGACTGGTCCACAGGTGCTTACCGCCAGGTATTTGAGGCGAGACCGGAGTGGCAGGGGCACGTGATCGCAGATCTGAATTTTGAGCTTCCGGCTCATGCACACAGTACCAGAGATGCAGTACGATGTACCTATGAGTATGCGGATTTTGTGCGTAGCTTCGTGGATGCTGTGCAGATGCCGGAGGGGATTTATCCGGAGGGCATGACCACGTTGTATCCCATTGAAACCTGGTCTGATGATTTTACCATGGCTATTTCCGGGATCCCGTCCATGGTCAATGATTTCAGCGGTGGTCCCTTTATGGAAAATTATTATCATTCCCAATACGATAACCAGGATGTTTATGAGGAAGAGGTATACAGATTCCATCATGAATTTTATCTGAAACTTCTTCTGGCTATTGACAGCCTTGCTCTGCCGCCAATGGATTTCGGGCGGGTACTGGACCAAAGTATTAAGACTCTGGATACGGATCTGTGTATGCAGACCGGCGCCGACAGTACACTCCTTCTGAAAAAAACAGAAGAGGCAAAAAAAGCGGCTGCCATCCTTGCAGAGCAGGTACGGCACTTCAACAGCCTTCCGGAAGAAAAACGTGACTGGAAAAAAGCCGATGCCATTACCGAAAAGCTTCTCGGTGTATTCCGAAAATCCCAGGATTATCTGGTACGTCTGGACTGGGATGACAATGTGATCTTTCCGCAGCAGGCAGTGCAGAACAATCTTTATGCACTGAAGAAAGCGATGGGATATCTGGAAAAAGGAGAGATCGCACCTGCGCTGGAGGCTTTTTACAGTATTGACAACAACTGTTATGCCTTTCAGTTTGAGCGGGAAGTCTTTTATCATTTTACGGAATATATCTTGAAGCAGTCCCCGGATCGCCTGATGTGGGGGAAGGGCAGGATCATCCACCATGAGAACCTTTATGATCTTGTGGAAAGCCTGAAGGAAAAGAAGCCGGGTGACAGTCTGGAGGCGGAAAAGCAGAGCCTCAAGGAAGCCTGGGAAAGACAGAAGCGTTATTATGCGGATGATATTGAATATCTGATCCGTGCAGTGGAAAAGCTCAGGAATCTGATCTGCGAGGTCAGTGATATGTTTGAAAAAGGAACAGAATAAAACCATATCTGGAGGAAAGAATGGAAAGCCATAATTTATACCGAGTGAAAGAAGAAGATCTGGATAAGCTGATCCGGATATTGACCGTATGTTTTTCGGAGGATCCTCTGTATCATGCACTGATCCCGGACAGGGATACCAGAGAACGGCTGATGCCGGAGCTTTTTACCTGTGATCTTACGGAGTTTTTTGAGACCTGCGAGATCTATGCAGACAGCAGTGAGCTGAACAGTATCCTGGTAGTATCCGACGGAACGGAGCATGAAGCAGCCTTACATAATCTGATGGTGGATTTTTTTGCCCTTCTGAAAACAGATGGCTATCTGATCAAAGAGGATCCAAGTCTTGCGACCCTGCGGAAATTCATCCAGGGAAAAGACTATCTGAATTCCAGCTGGACTTCCCAGCTTCATACAGCAGAAAGGCTTCATGTGATCTATCTGGCAGTGGCGCCGAAGATGCAGCATCACGGTCTTGCTGAAAAGCTGATGGATGAGGTGATCGATTATGCGGACAGGCATAAGCTGATGATCTCTCTGGAAACCCATAATCCGGCAAATGTTTCCATGTATGAGAAATTCGGATTTAAATTATACGGCATTGTACAGAAAAAAGGATTTGATCTGAAGCAGTACTGCATGATCAAACAGGCATAGGAGGAATTACGATGAAACGAAAATGGTGGCATGACAAAGTGGTATATCAGATATACCCCAAGAGCTTTTATGATTCCAACGGAGACGGGATCGGAGACATCCCGGGAATCATCAGCAAGCTTGATTATCTTAAGGAACTGGGAGCAGATATCCTCTGGCTTTCCCCAATCTATAAATCTCCCCTTGCAGACCAGGGATATGACATTGCAGATTATTATGCGATTGATCCGAGGTTTGGGACCATGGAGGATATGGATCGTCTGATCGCAGAAGCAAAAAAAAGAGAAATGTACATCCTTATGGATCTGGTGGTAAATCACTGCTCCGATGAGCATGAGTGGTTTCAGCAGGCCATTAAGGATCCGGACGGAAAGTATGGAAATTTCTTTTATATCCGGGACAAAAAGGATGATAAAGCTCCCTGCAACTGGAGAAGCTATTTCGGTGGTCCGGTATGGGAAGAGCTTCCGGGACATCCGGATAAACAGTATCTCCATGTATTCCACAAGAAGCAGCCGGATCTCAACTGGGAGAATCCTGAAGTAAGAGAGGAAGTCTACAAAAACATCCGCTGGTGGATGGAAAAAGGGCTTGGCGGATTCCGTATTGATGCCATTATCAATATCAAGAAGAAGCTTCCGTTTTCCGATTATCCTGCCGATCGTGCAGATGGGCTCTGCAGCGTCGGGAGGATGCTGGAGGAGGCAGAAGGGATTGGAGAATTTCTGGGAGAGATGGCTGAGAAGTGCTTTCATCCCTATGATGCTTTTACTGTAGGAGAGGTCTTCAATGAAAAGGAAGATGAGATCAAAGATTTTATCGGAGAAAACGGATATTTTTCATCCATGTTTGATTTTGAAGAAACCTGTTACGGAAAGAGCGAGGATGGCTGGTATGCATCCAAACCGTACCTGACTCCGGAAGAGTACAAGAAGTGTATTTTCCATACGCAGAAAAAGATTGGGGATACCGGCATGATCTCCAACATTATTGAGAATCATGATGAGCCAAGAGGTGTCTGTCACTATATTTCTCCGGAAGACCGCTGTCCGGATTCAAGGAAGCTCCTGGCAGGTGTTTATTTTCTGCTGAAGGGAATTCCGTTTATTTATCAGGGTCAGGAGATCGGTATGGAAAATATGGAGTTTACTTCTATGGATCAGATCGATGACATCAGTACCATCGATGAATACCAGGTAGCGCTCCGTGCCGGATGCAGTGAAAAAGAAGCGCTTGATGCTGCTTCCGCATTTTCCAGAGACAATGCCAGAACTCCGGTACAGTGGAGCGCAGAGAAAAATGCGGGATTTTCAGAAGGAGAGCCGTGGCTTGGGGTCAATCCCAATTATAAGGAGATCAATGTAAAGTCCCAGTTAACGGACAGTGATTCCCTCCTTTCTTTCTACAAAAAGCTGACTGCACTGAGAAAAGCTCCGGAATATAAAGAAACGCTTGTATACGGAACATTCGCTCCATATCAGGAAGAACAGAAGAATCTGATCGCATATACAAGAAACGGTGAGAAAAATCTTCTGATCCTGGGAAATATGCAGGCACAGTCACAGAAGGTATCTTTGCCGGGAGAAGTAAAAGAGGTGCTTCTGAATAATCAGAAAGCTGTGGAGATCACAGAAAAAGAGATCATTTTGAAACCGTATCAGTTTATCGTTCTGGAGACCGCTGTCTAATGCGGCGTCAGAACAGCAGAGAAAAAAACAATAGCTATTTAGCTGACAGTCTGTTAAAATAAATGTTCGGCTGAAAAAACAGCCGTAAAGAAAGAGAATGAGAATTCAGAAGGGAATAAAGTATGCTGAAGATAAAGAATTACGTAAAGGCAGAAAGCCTTGAACAGGCATATGAACTGAACCAGAAAAGAACAGCCTGTGTGCTGGGCGGTATGGTCTGGCTGAAAATGGGAAACCGGAACATCATGACAGCCATTGATCTGTCAGGTCTTGGGCTGGATACTATTACAGAAACAGAAGAAGCATTTGTGATCGGCTGTATGACACCACTTCATGCGCTGGAAACCCACAAAGAGCTGAATGCCTATACAAACAGTGCTATCCGTGAAAGTGTACGGCACATTGTGGGTGTGCAGTTTCGAAACTGTGCCACAGTGGGCGGAAGTATTTTCGGAAGATTCGGATTTTCCGATGTACTGACCATGTTTCTGGCACTGGATACCTGGGTGGAGCTGTACAATGGCGGAACCATTCCGCTGGCACAGTTTGCATCCATGGAAAAGGATAACGATATCCTGGTAAATATCATTGTAAAAAAACAGCCGCTGAACAGTGTGTACTTAAGTCAGCGGAACAATTCCACAGATTTTCCTGTGCTCACCTGTGCGGCCGCTCTTATTGACGGAAAAGCAAGAACTGTCATTGGGGCCAGACCCGGAAAAGCAATGATCGTGGAAGATGAAGAGGAAATCTTAAAAGATTTTGTACAGATGAATGCACAGCAGAAAAAGGATGCAGCAGCATCTTTTGCCGCATATGCAGCGGAACATGTTTCTACAGACAAGAACATGCGTGCTTCAAAAGAATACAGAAGTCTTCTTGTGAAAGTCCTTACAAGAAGAGCCTGGGAAGAGATCGGAGGGAGAGCAGAATGAATATCACTTTCTGGCTGAATGGTGTAAAACGGCAGGCAGAGGTACGTCCGGATGAACTGCTTCTGGATTTCCTGCGGAAAAACAGCTGTTACAGCGTAAAACGTGGCTGTGAGACTGCAAACTGTGGTCTCTGTACTGTGCTGATGGATGAACGTCCGGTACTGTCCTGCTCCATGCTGGCTGCCCGCGCAGACGGGAAACGGATCGTGACTCTGGAGGGAATGCAGGAGGAAGCAAAGGAATTCGGCGCTTTTATGGCAAATGAGGGAGCAGAGCAGTGTGGCTTCTGCAATCCGGGATTTATCATGAATGTATTTGCCATGTTAAAGGAACTGGAAGATCCCACAGAAGAGGATATCCTGGAGTATCTTTCCGGAAATCTGTGCCGTTGCTCGGGATTTGTGGGACAGACCAGAAGTATCCTGAAATTTCTCGACTATAAAAAAGGACAGGAGGAAGGAAAATGAAATACGTAAACAAGCCGGTGCCAAAAACAGATGCAATGTCGCTGGTAACCGGAAAACCGGTCTATACCGATGATCTCGCACCTTCTGACTGCCTGATCGTCAAGATCTTAAGAAGTCCTCATGCCAATGCCTGGGTGGAAGAGATCAAGACAGATGCTGCAAAGAAGATCGAGGGGATTGCCTGTGTTCTGACCTATGAGGATGTTTCCCACAAAAGATTTACCCTGGCCGGGCAGACAGCGCCGGAGATCAGTCCATGGGATCGCTATATCATAGATAAGCATGTGCGTTTTGTAGGGGATCCGGTTGCCATCGTAGCCGGTGAGACAGAAGAGGCAGTAGATAAAGCCTTGAAACGCATTAAGGTAAAATATCGTGTGGAGGAAGCAGTTCTGGATATCCACACAGCCAAGGATAATCCCATTCTGGTGCACCCGGAGGATGACTGGTATATGCCGATCCCGGCCGGAGGAGATAATAAGCGTAATCTCTGTTCCTCCAATGTAGAAGAAGTGGGTGATGTGGATGCCATGCTGGAAAAATGTGCGTATACAGTAGACCAGGTTTACCACACAAAGGCAAATCAGCAGACCATGATGGAGACCTTCCGTACCTACTGTTATATGGACCATTTTCAGAGACTGACGGTGGTTTCTTCCACTCAGATCCCGTTTCATATCCGAAGGATCGTAGGAAATGCGCTGAACATTCCGTCTTCCAAAGTTCGTGTGATCAAGCCTCGTATCGGCGGGGGCTTTGGTGCAAAACAGTCTTCTGTCAGTGAGGTTTTCCCGGCACTGGTAACATGGGTTACCGGGCGTCCGTCCAAGATCGTTTTTTCCAGAAAGGAATCCATGATCGCGTCTTCTCCGCGTCATGAGATGGAAGTCCATATCCGTATGGGTGCAGACGAAAACGGTATTGTAAAGGCGATCGATCTTTATACTCTTTCCAACACCGGTGCCTATGGAGAGCATGGGCCTACAACCGTAGGACTTTCAGGCCATAAATCCATTGCGCTGTATCGTCATACGGAAGCCTACCGTTTTGCCTATGATGTTGTTTACACCAATATGCAGGCAGCTGGTGCTTATCGTGGCTATGGTGCCACACAGGGTATTTTTGCTGTGGAGTCCGCAGCAGATGAGCTGGCTCATAAGATGGGGATGGATCCGGTAAAATTCCGCGAGCTGAACATGCCTATGGAGGGAGAGGCACTTCCGGGATATCCGGATGTACCGATCAACGGCAGCTGTACCATGGATAAATGCCTCGCCCGTGCAAAGGAAATGATCGGATGGGATGAGAAATATCCGTTCCGTGATATGGGTAACGGCAAAGTACGGGGTGTCGGTATCGCTATGGCCATGCAGGGCTCATCTATTGCAGGGATCGATGTCGGCGGAGCAGACATTAAATTAAATGAGGATGGTTCCTATACCCTGGCACTTGGATGTTCTGATATGGGAACCGGCTGTGATACCATTCTTGCTCAGATGGCAGCAGACTGTCTGGATACAGATATGAAAAATATCGTGGTATTCAGTGTGGATACAGATATTTCTCCCTATGATTCCGGTTCTTATGCATCTTCCACAACCTATGCAACCGGAAATGCCGTGATCCAGGCCTGCGGAGAACTCAGAAAGAGAATCCACGCTTTTGGCGCACAGATGCTTGGAGTATCTGCAGAGGATTCTGATTTTGACGGAGAAAAAGTCCGCACAGAAGACGGAAAAGAGGTAACGCTGCAGCAGATCGCAGGAAAAGCGACCTGTGGAGTCTGCAGTGAGCTTCAGGTTGTAAAAGAATATTCTTCTCCGATCTCTCCGCCACCGTTTATGGTAGGTGCCGCTGAAGTGGAGGTCGATAAAGAGACCGGACAGATCGATGTCATTGATTATGTGGGCGTGATCGACTGTGGAACTCCGATCAATCCAAATCTTGCCAGAGTGCAGGCAGAAGGCGGTATCGGTCAGGGAATCGGAATGGTTCTGTATGAGGATGTGCAGTATACAGATAAGGGAAAGATCCGTAACAATTCTTTTATGCAGTATAAGATCCCCAACCGTATGGATATTCCGAAGGTGCGGATCGAGTTTGAGAGCAGCTACGAGAAGACAGGTCCTTTCGGTGCAAAATCCATTGGTGAACTTGTGATCGATACACCTTGTCCGGCTATTGCCAATGCGGTTTATAATGCAACAGGTGTACGTGTCAGAGAGCTCCCGATCACTCCGGAGAAGGTTGCAATGGGAATCCTTGCCAGAGAAGCCGGAGAGAAGGTGTGAAATGCAGGAGCTGATACTGGCAATTGCCGGACTGATCCTGGAGCTGCTGGTATTTTTCTGTGCAGGAAGTCTGCTGACACGGATACTGAAAATGAAGGCGGAAGTAACCATGGAACTGGTCTTGGGATATCTTCTGTATTTTGCGGCTTTTGAGATACTTGCAGTTCCTATGACACTGAAATGGGTAAAACTGAGTACCTTTTCGTATCTGTGGATGGTGATCATGACAGCTTGTGTACTGGCAGCATGTCTGTTTGCGCATAAACTTTGGAAGGGACAGCTGGACCGGATAGGAGAAACATTTCGGAAGCATTCACTGCTGCTGCTTTTGACCGCTGCGGCAGTGATCCTGCAGTGTTTTCTGGTGGCTGCATATCAGGACGTTACTGCAGATGCAACACATTATATTGGTGCAGTAAGCACTTCCGTGTATACAGACACTCTTGCCCGATACAGTCCGCTTACCGGTGTTATCCAGAGAAATTTTAATCTCCGCTATGATCTTTCTGCATATCCGATGAACAATGCGGTGTGGTGTGTCCTTCTGGGCATCCACCCGATCGTTCAGTCCAAGGTCGTGATGTCTGTAATCAACATGCTGATGATCAATCTTCTGATCTACCAGATCGGAAAAAGTTTTTTTCGTGGAGATGAAAAAAAAGCAGACCTGATGGTTCTTTTTGTGTGTCTGATGCAATTGTTTTCTTTTTCTATCTATACAACAGGAACCTTTGCGTTTATGCGGATTTATGAAGGGAAGGCCCTGCTGGCAAATATTTCCATTCCGGCAGCGCTTCTGGTAAGTATACGGCTCTGGCTCGACAAAGATGGCAGAAATAAAGAGAGTTGGGTGCTGCTTTTCATTGCTGCAGTCAGTGCGTTGACGTTTTCAGGATCCTCCCTTATTTATCCTGCAGTAGTCAGTACGGCGATCCTTCCGGTGATGGTGCTGAAGAAAAAGCTTTCCTACGCGATTCCCTATGCGCTTTGTATGCTGCCGGGATTTTTGTATGCCCTGGTTTATTTTTCGGCGAAACTTGGAA
>OJRW01002386.1_pt1 | contig 12947 bp, 8 predicted proteins | sample 1599231 | NCBI WGS metagenome assembly OJRW01 (sample SAMN04168656, study PRJEB22393) | human gut metagenome | biome: human gut microbiome; feature: stool | host: Homo sapiens | collected 2014-03-17
ACTACTTCGCCACGGAACCGCAGATTGAACTGGCGTCGAAGCTCATTGAGCTTGCCGGCGCCCCCGAGGGATCTCATGTGTATTTCGGCAACTCCGGAGCGGAAGGCAACGAGGCGGCATTGAAACTCGCCAAACTGTATGGCCGCACCTTACCGGGCGCATCGCCTGCCATTGGCGGAAAGCCGGCACGTATCATCGCCATGACCCATGGCTTCCATGGGCGTACCATGGGCGCGCTGTCCGCAACGTGGAAGCCCGCCATCCGTGAGAAATTTGAGCCGCTGGTACCGAACATCGAATTCGTCGAAGCCGGCAACGTCGAAGCCTTGCACGACGCTTTCGCCGAAACCGGCCAAGGCAAGTACGGCAAAGGGCCGGTCGCGGCCGTCATCATGGAGCTTATCCAGGGCGAGGCCGGTGTGATGCCGCTCGGAGCGGACTATGTGAAGGCCGCCCGCAAACTATGCGACGAACATAAGGCGCTCCTCATCATCGACGAAGTGCAGACCGGCATCGGACGCACCGGAGCATGGTTCGCCTTCCAGCGTGAGGATCTTTCCGGCGGTGTGACCCCGGACATCGTCACTTTCGCCAAGGGCGTTGGCGGTGGTTTCCCGATGGGCGGCATGATTTCCTTCGGCGCCGAACTGTCCGCGCTGTTCACCCCGGGTTCCCACGGCTCCACTTTCGCAGGCAATCCATTGGGCGCTTCGGCGGCATTGGCAACGCTGGGAGTCATCGAAGAGGACAACCTCGTGGACAACGCCGAAGAACGCGGCAAGCAGCTGCGCGACGGTATCGCCTCCTGCGGCAATCCGCTATTCGTCTCCGTGCGTGGCCGTGGCCTGCTCGACGCCATCGAACTTGCCCACCCCTGCTCGCATGCGGCCATGAACTGGGCTTTGGAACACGGTCTCATCGTCAATGCGGTGGCTCCGAATGCGTTGCGTCTCGCCCCGCCGCTGGTCATCACTGCTCAGGACGTCGATCAAGCGGTGTCCATCCTCGCCAAGATTCCGTCCGACCTGCCTAACGACTGATCTCGGACGAACCCGAAGAATTTGAAAGGAGCCTCTATACCAATGGCAACCCCTGAACTGCGCCATATGCTGCGCGATGACGATCTGAACCACGAAGAACAGAAGCAGGTGCTGGAACTGGCCATCAAGTTCCACAAGAACCGTTTCTATCACCAGCCGTTCGCTGGCCCGCAGGGCATCGCCGTGATTTTCGACAAGCCCAGTACCCGTACCCGCTCCAGCTTCTCCATTGGCGTGGCCGAACTCGGTGGCTATCCGCTGGTCATTGACAAGTCCGGCTCCCAGCTGGGCCGTGGCGAACCGGTGGCAGACACCGCACGTGTACTTGACCGCATGGCCTATGGTGTGGTGTGGCGCACCTTCGGCCAGGATCGTGTGGAGGAAATGGCGAAGTATTCCACCCATCCGGTGGTGAACGCACTGACCGACGAATTCCATCCGTGCCAGATTCTTGCTGACTTCCAGACCATCGCGGAACATCGCGGCGGTGTAGACAACCTCAAGAACCAGACCATCGCCTATCTTGGCGACGCGGCCAACAACATGTCCAACTCCTACCTGCTCGGCGGCGCTGTGGCGGGCATGAACGTGCGTGTGGCAGGACCGTACGGATACCTGCCGGATCCGCAGATCGTTGCCGATGCCGAAGCCATCGCATCCGAAACCGGCGGGTCCGTGCTGGTGACCACGGACCCGAAGGAAGCGGTCGCCGGCGCTGACTGCGTGTTCACCGACACGTGGGTTTCCATGGGCGAAGAAGCGGAATACTCCATCCGTTCCAAGCCGTTCTGGGATTATCAGGTGAACGCCGAGCTCATGTCTTACGCCAAGGAAGATGCCATCTTCCAGCATTGCCTGCCTGCATACCGTGGCAAGGAGGTCACCTCCGAAGTCATCGACGGACCACAGTCCGTGGTTTGGGATGAGGCCGGTAACCGTCTGCATGCGCAGAAGGCGCTGCTGACTTGGCTTGCCGGCAAGGCCCGCGGCGATGAAAGCCTGCTGGCCTGATGACGGACCAAACGCCTGCGCTGCAACGCCCCGCCACACGAGCCGCTCGATTGAGCGCCATCGAGCAGGCGTTGCTGACGCGCATCGTCACCTCGCAATCGCAATTGTCGCAGATTCTCGCAAATCAGGGCATCGAAGTGACCCAGGCCACCTTGAGCCGCGATCTCGACGAGATCCATGCCACCAAAACCCGTTTGGCTGACGGAACCGTGGCCTATGCGCTGGGCAGACAGCCAGAAGAAGCCGCATCGGCCAATCCTGATGCAAAAACGGAACAGCAGATGAACCGTGTGCTTTCCGGATTAGTCACTTCGGTCGCTGCGGCCAGGAATCTGGTGGTGGTCCACACGCCGTCTGGTGCGGCTCAGTATGTGGCAAGTGTGGTTGACAAGCAGCCCATCGACGGAGTGCTCGGCACCATTGCCGGGGACGATACCGTCATGGTGATCTGCGCCGATGACGATTATGCGAAACAGCGTGCGCAATGGCTGTTGGACGTTGTGTCCAAAGGCTGAATAGCCATATAGTGGACACGACGCACCATATATGCATAAATATACAGAGCATTGCATATACTGATGAATAACGTTTGATGTTAGAAAGGGAAACCATGAGCGATCAAAATCGTCTCGTTCTGGCGTACTCCGGTGGTCTGGATACCTCCGTCGCCATTTCATATCTGAAGGAACGCACCGGCAAGGATGTCGTGGCCGTATCCCTCGACGTCGGCCAGGGTGGCGAAAGCCTCGAAACCATCAAGCAGCGCGCGCTTGCCTGCGGTGCCGTTGAAGCGTATGTGGTAGACGCCCGCGACGAGTTCGCCAATGAGTACTGCATGAAGGCGCTGAAGGCCAACGCCCTATATGAGGGTGTGTATCCGCTGGTTTCCGCCATTTCCCGCCCGCTCATCTCCAAGCATCTTGTGCGCGCCGCCCACCAGTTCGGCGCCGACACCATCTCCCATGGCTGCACCGGCAAGGGCAACGACCAGGTCCGTTTCGAGGTGTCCATCTCCTCCATCGACCCGACGCTGAAGGCCATCAGCCCGATCCGTGACCTGTCGCTGACGCGCGACGTCGAGATTGCATTCGCTAAGGAGCACAAGCTTCCGATCGTGCAGACCGAGAAGAGCCCGTTCTCCATCGACCAGAACGTGTGGGGCCGCGCCATCGAAACCGGATTCCTTGAGGATCCGTGGAACGGCCCAACCAAGGACTGCTACTCTTACACCGACGATCCGGCATTCCCGCCGGTCGAAGATGAGGTCGTCATCGAATTCAAGCAGGGCATCCCTGTCAAGATCGACGGTCACGACGTTACTCCGCTGCAGGCCATCGAAGAGATGAACCGTCGCGCAGGCGCACAGGGCATCGGACGTATCGATCTGATCGAGGACCGTCTGGTCGGCATCAAGTCCCGCGAGCTGTACGAGGCTCCGGGCGCTATCGCACTGATCACCGCCCACCAGGAACTCGAAAACTGCTGCCTCGAACGCGAGCAGCATCGCATCAAGCGCGATATCGACAAGCGCTGGGCCGAACTAGTCTACGATGCGCAGTGGTTCTCCCCGGCAACGCAGTCCCTGAACGCCTTCATCGAAGATACCCAGAAGTATGTTTCCGGCGAAATCCGCATGATTCTGCATGGTGGCCGCGCCGTCGTGACCGGTCGTCGTTCCGACACCTCGCTGTATGACTACAATCTGGCCACCTACGATTCCGGCGACAGCTTCGATCAGAAGTCGTCCAACGGCTTCATCGACATCTACGGTCTGCCGAGCCGTGTGGCCGCAGCCCGCGACGTCAAGTTCGGCAATGGAATCGAGGTTCCGGAAAACAGCGTCGAGTAAGCGGGTTTTTACACCAAATCGTCTCGATAATGGGGGAGAGTGTACCGTTAGGACCATCCTGACTGGTATTCTCTCCCTCAGTCATATCTGCAAGGAGAATGAAGTAACAATGACCGAGAGCACAACCAATGGTGAACACCTCGCCCTGTGGGGCGGCCGTTTCAAGTCCGGCCCGTCTCCGGAACTCGCGCGACTGAGCAAGTCCACCCAATTCGACTGGCGACTCGCCGATGACGATATCGCCGGTTCGCGCGCCCATGCCCGTGCACTGGGCCGCGCCGGACTGCTGACCGCCGATGAGCTGCAGCGCATGGAAGACGCCCTTGACGAGCTGCAGCGCCGCGTGGATTCCGGAGCGTTCGCTCCGATCGAGGATGACGAGGACGAGGCCACTGCACTCGAACGCGGTCTACTCCAGATCGCTGGTGACGAACTCGGCGGCAAGCTCCGCGCCGGCCGTTCCCGCAACGATCAGATCGCCGCGCTCATCCGCATGTGGCTGCGCCGCCACAGCCGCATCATCGCCAAAATGCTGCTCGGTCTCGCCGCAACACTGATCGAGCAGTCCGAAAAAGCCGGTCGCACCGTCATGCCGGGACGTACGCATATGCAGCACGCCCAACCGGTTCTGCTTGCCCACCAGCTCATGACCCACGTGTGGCCGCTGCTGCGTGACGTGGAACGTCTCGCCGATTGGGATAAGCGCATCGACGCCAGCCCGTACGGCTCCGGTGCCCTCGCCGGCAACACCCTTGGACTCGAACCGGTGGCTGTGGCCCGTGAGCTGGGCTTCTCCAAGGTGACCGCCAACTCCATCGACGGCACCGCCAGCCGTGATCTGGTCGCCGAATTCGCATTCATTGCGGCCATGGCAGGTGTCGACATCAGCCGGCTGTCTGAAGAAATCATCATCTGGAACACCCAGGAATTCGCGTTCGTGCGTCTTGATGACGCCTACTCCACCGGCTCGTCCATCATGCCGCAGAAGAAGAATCCGGACATCGCCGAACTCACTCGCGGCAAGTCCGGACGACTCATCGGCGACCTGACTGGCCTGCTCGCCACCTTGAAAGGCCTGCCGACAGCCTATGCGCGCGACCTGCAGGAAGACAAGGAAGCCGTATTCGATCAGGTCGACACGCTGGAAGTGCTCCTTCCCGCGTTCACCGGCATGGTCGGCACCATGGTCTTCAACAGGGAACGCCTCGAAGCAGAAGCCCCGACCGGTTTCGCCCTCGCCACCGACATCGCCGAATGGCTCGTCAAGAACGGTGTGCCGTTCCGTCACGCGCACGAGCTTTCCGGCGCCTGCGTCAAGATTGCCGAAGACCGTGGCCAGGAGCTGTGGGATTTGACCGACGAGGACTTCATCAACGTGTTCAAGGACTTCCTGCCGGCGGACAAGGCCCCGCAGGTGCGTGAAGTGCTGTCCACCGAAGGCTCCGTGTCCGCCCGCAACGGCAAGGGAGGCACCTCCCCGCTGCGCGTGCGCGAACAGATCGTTTCCGCCAAGACCACCATCGAGCAGCTACGCGCCTTCGCCAACTCCGTGTCTGACGGTTCCGCATACAAGTCGCCCGAATCCCTGCTCAAGTAATCCCTATCAAGCAAGGAGCAAAAAGCGGTGCTGTTGACGCGCACGCAGATACGACGGCTGGTCTACGCGCACGGCCGGGAGATTCTGGAACATGACCACATGGCCATCGAAAGGGTCTGCTACCAGCATGGCGTGGTCACCACATTCGCCCATTCCATTCGTGTGGCTTGTCTGTCCGTCTGGCTGGCAGACAGACTGCACCTGTGGAATAGGGTTGATCTACATTCGTTGATTCGCGCCGCTTTGCTCCATGATTACTTCCTTTACGATTGGCATGACTGGGACAACGGCACCCATCGGCTACATGGATTCACACATGGTGAAACGGCCATGCGCAACGCCATACGGGATTTCAAACTCAACCAGATCGAACGGGACAGCATCGAACATCACATGTTCCCATTGACTCCCTATCCGCCGAAGTACATCGAAGGATACCTTGTCACCGCGGCCGACAAAATCAGCGCCACGAAGGAAACGCTCTCTTTCGATCGTTTCGACAAACCCGCATCCGGACAACCGATGGACAGGAGCTGATGGCTGTGGCGCTCACACTCGAATATTTGTTCCTTTGGTTCCTGTTGTACGCCTTTATCGGATGGGTGTACGAGTCGGTTCTCGTGTCCGTTTCGGAACGTCGATGGGTCAACCGTGGTTTCCTTAACGGGCCGTTGTGCCCAATTTACGGATGCGGCGCGGTGCTTGCGATTGTGCTGTTGCATGACTTCACGAATCCCATCGAGATTTTCCTTATCTCCTCATTTGGCGCGAGCATACTCGAGTACATCACCTCTTGGGGCATGGAAAAGTTGTTCCACGCCAGATGGTGGGATTACAGCCATTACCGATTCAACATCCAAGGCCGCATCTGTCTGCTCGGCGCAATCGTATTCGGATTCGGCGGAGTATTGATTATCGATGTGGTCCAGCCGCAGGTCGAACGGCTCACCGCCATGATTCCGCTGCTTGCCGTGCACGTGATATGCGCGGTCGCCGCTATCGTCGTTATCATCGACACCATCGTCACCGTGGTGGGCATCGTCGGTCTGTCCGAGCGTCTCGCCAAATTCAGCGAAGCGGTGCAGGATCGTGCGGAGAAGGCCGGAGACTCCTGGCAGTGGGGCAAAGAGGAGTTCCGGGAAAAGATGCATGATTTGTCGGAATCGTCGCAGGAACGTGTTGCCAATATGCGTCAGCTTGTCTCTTCCGCGTTGAATTGGCAGCAACGTCGTATGATCCGCTCCTTCCCACGCATGCGTTCCACGGACTCCACCAAATACAGCAAGATCATGGAAACCGTGCGTGAGATGCTGCGCCGAAAGTAAGTTTCCACCGGCCACACGTGTCGTATAGCGTGTGTCCAAAAAACGATTTGCCCCGCCAACCTGCGTTGCGCACGCTGACGGGGCAAAATCCCTTTATGCATCACATCGGATAGGGGCTACGACACTTGCGATGTGGCCGACCCCTTGTAATCGGTGATGCCGGCACCAATGTTCGGATGCTGCGCCGAATACGCCTGGTCCACACAGTAGAACGCCAGAAGCACGACGGCCACAACGGTGAGCTTTCTTGTATCGATACGACTCAGCAAGTTGTCCAATGCAGGAGCCAGCAGATACACGATCGCCAAACCGCCCAAACCAAACGTCAGCAGACCCTCGGCACAGATACGACCATTGAGATTGAGAAAATAACCGGTGTAATCCCACCAGCGTTGTCCTCCGTGGGTCTTCTCCAGATACCAGGACGAGAAGTACTCCAACCCGCCACACAAGACCATGGCGGCCAGGAACTCGAACAAGGGCTTCTTCCTCAACTTCTTCAGCAGAATAAGGATAATCACTCCGCCGGTGCCATAGATCGGCAGCCATGGCCCATGCAGCGTGCCACGATTCACGAACGTTCCTTCGGAAATGAAGGCGAGGCTCACCTCCCATACCCATCCCACGAAACAGAAGATGAAGAACATCATGACCAGATTGACCAACGAATAGCTGCGGTCGGAGCTGACGGTGCGGGATTCGCGGAACCGGAACGCCATCGGCGCCGGAGCCAGACGACCAGGATAGATAGCGCCGTTCAGAATCTCCCTGCCGGTATCGATCTGATGCAGTTGCTCGCGATACTCCTCATACTTGGTCACCGACCGCGCATGCAGGATACGCACGCCCAACCATTCGGACAGGAACCCGACGAAACCGTTCGGCTTGTCCACCGGAACAAGATTGCTGGACAACTGCTCCACCGTTTCGGCAACATCACCATAAGCGGCATGCAATGTCTCAGCGGAGGCCTTGCTGTACAGGTATTCGTCGCTGAGCAGCTCGCTTCCCTCCAATCCCGAATCCTTGGACAATCCGCGCACATGCACGTAATATTCGACGAAAAACGCCGCGTTATAGCCGTTGGAATAGAAGATGCCGCTCAAGCCGAGCGTGAACAGATTGAGCAGCCACCAGCCAAGGAACGACAGGTCGGCCACGAAACACTCCCACTTGTGACCCTTCATCATGCGCCTGGACAGGCTGATGGCCTCCCGTGCCCCGATATTCGGATTTTCGGCGACGATGTAGGGCACCATACGGTAGGAATACGGTTTGATGAACGCGCCGATGATGGTGAACGTCCACAGGAACAGGAACACGTTCTCGAGCAGCATCACCTTCGCCATCGACAACCATTTGCGCGTGGTGATCGGGTAGAGGAAACGGCTCACGGGAAGTTTGTCCTAGGTCCGCCCCTCAAGCAGCATGCGCATCATGACCACCCGGTATGTCTGCTGGACGAACAGCCATACGAAAAGGTAAACGGCCAGGGATACGACGATTGGTACGGCCACTGCGACGCCGTCATTATGCACGATGGAATTGGCCGCATCGGCCATCGACAGAATGACCGAACCCGATGAGAACGAGTTGAGCAGAGACGCGAACACGCCGCGTTTACGCCCCATCATGGCATTGGTGTCGTTTTGCACGATCTGCTCCTGATTGTGCTCCACTTGCCTGCGTGCCTGGCTTTCATCGCCGACAAGCAGGTTCTCCAACACTTTCGACACGTTGTCGGATTGCGCTGTGCCATCCTCCTGCACGGTTGCGGACGGGGAACTGGCGTTCACCGACCATGTCGACGAACTGTAGGCGACACCGAACACCGAAGCGAACAGGCAGATGACGACTATCATCCAATAGTGTCTCTTATAGGCTTTCCTTGCATTGGCCTTCATGCCTTTGCGATCCATGCAGGCCTCCCTTCTTCTCGTCAATGAGATTCCGTTTTCGATTTTAACCGGCATGTTCCGTGATCGCTTTGATAAAAACATGGAAAACGGCACACGCGGCTGTCTGCGTCTTCTGCGAAACTGTAGGGTGCGTAAAACGCGGTAATGTCCACAATTCGATAGGGAGAAAGCACAGTTATGGCTCACGTCATCGATTTCAAGGAGGCCGGTTTCGATTCCGTCCTCGATGAACTGGAATGGCGCGGGTTGATTTCCCAGTCCACTGACAGGGATCGACTCGCCGAAGCGTTGAACGGAGAGCCCATCACCTATTATTGCGGCTTCGATCCGACCGCCGCCTCCCTGCACATCGGCAACCTCGTTCAGCTCATCAACATGCGCCACCTGCAGGCCGCAGGACACCATCCGATCGCGTTGGTCGGCGGCGCCACCGGCCTGATCGGAGATCCGCGCCAGTCGGGCGAACGCACGCTCAACCCGAAGGACGTCGTGGCCGGCTGGGCCGATCGTCTGAAGAAGCAGATCGGCGGCATCCTCGAGACCGAAGGCAGCAATCCGGTGCGTTTCGTGTCCAACTACGATTGGACTGCTTCGATGAACGTCATCGACTTCCTGCGTGACGTCGGCAAGAATTTCCGTATGGGCACCATGCTCGCCAAGGACACCGTGGCCCGTCGCCTCAACTCCGAGGAAGGCATCTCCTTCACCGAGTTCAGCTACCAAGTGCTTCAGGGCAACGACTTCCTGCACCTGTTCGACGAGTACCATTGCGTGCTGGAGATCGGCGGCTCCGACCAGTGGGGCAACCTCACCTCCGGTCTGGATCTGATCCACAAGGTGCGCGGCGTGGACGTGAACGTGTTCACCAGCCCGATCATCACCGACGCGCAGGGCAAGAAGTTCGGCAAGTCCGAAGGCAACGCCGTCTGGTTGGATGGCACGATGCTCAGCCCCTACAAGTTCTACCAGTTCTGGTTCAACCGTCCCGACAGCGAGATGGAGAACCTGCTCAAGGCGTTCACCTTCCTGCCAAAGGCCGAAATCGAACGGCTTATCGAGGAAAGCAAGACCAATCCGGGCGCGCGTGAGGCGCAGCGCACCCTCGCATGGGAGGTCACCAGCTTCGTGCATGGCGAGGAAGCCACTCGCCAGGCCATCGAAGCTGCCGGCGCGTTGTTCGGACGTGGCGGCGATCTGGCGGACATCGACGAGTCCACGCTTGAGGCCGCTATCGACGGCATGAAGGTCGATGGGGAATTCGCCAAGGTCGCAGCCGGCGACCGTGTGGCCGAGGCTGGTATGAAGGCAGGCCTGTTCAAGTCGATTTCCGAGGCGCGCAAGACCATCAAGTCCGGTGGCGTGTACCTCAACAACACGCGCGTGGAGGATGAGGAACAGACGTTGCAGGACGGTGACTTCCTGCATGGTCGTTTCGTGCTCATCCGCCGCGGCAAGAAGGCGCTCGGCGTCGTCGAACAGGCGTGAGACGCATAGGTAATCGTAAGTAAATAATCGCAAGTATCTCAAGACCAATAAGGAACAGCATGGCAGAAGAACAGCGCGGATCGCGCGGCAAATCCTACGGCAACCACAAGTCCTACGGCTCGGGCAAGCCGGGCAATCGCGGCGGCAAGGGATTCAAGCCGCGCGGCAATGGCGGCAAGTCCTACGGCCACAAGGCCGGAGGCTTCCATAACGACGACCATAAGGGCGGATATCGCAAAGGCAATGGCGGCAATTTCCACCGCGACCGCGATTTCCGTCGTGACGGTGAGGGGGAAGGCCAGGAGCGCCGCTTCCATAACGGTCCGCGCAAGTTCAACCGTGACGGCGAGCGTCGTGACGATCATCGCGGTTATCGTGGCGGTCGTGGAGACAATCCGCGCTATCAGCGCGATGGCGAGCGTTCCGGTTTCCGTCGTGACGATCGTCGTGACGGTGATCATAAGGACTTCCACCGCGACGGTGAACGTCGTAACTTCCGCCGCGATGACCACCGTGGTAATGATCGTCGTGACGGTGGCCGCCGCAATTTCCGTGATGGTGATCGTAAGGATTTCCGTCATGACGACCAGCGTCGCGACTTCCACAAGGATCGTGACCAGCAGCAGGGTGAGGAACGCCGCGAGTTCACCCGTGAGGAGAAGGTGGCTTACCGTGAGGAGAAGCGTGGCGAGTACATGGCCAAGCCGCGCCGCAATTCCGATGGCACGATGAGCTTCCCCTCTCAGAATCCGTACACGCATCGTCGTCCTGACGAGCCGAAGATGCCGAAGGGTATCGAATGGCGCATGCTCACCACCGACGATCGTGAACGCCTGCGTGGACTGTCAAAGGAGCATGCGGAGAACATTGGGCTGCACATTCTTGCCGCATACACGCTTGAGGAAAGCAATCCGGAACTGGCTCTCGAACACGCCAAGTGGGTGGCGCGTCAGGCTTCCCGCATCGATTTCGCCCGTGAGACGCTAGCCTTCGTGGCATACCGTCAGGGTGATTATAAGCTTGCATTGCGCGAGTTCCGCACCGCGTTCCGTATGAACGGCTTCTTGGATTACCTGCCGTTCATCGCCGACTGCGAGCGTGGCGTTGGCGAGCCGAAGAAGGCCATCGAAGTGGCGGTGAGCGACGACGCCAAGTATCTGCGCGGCGAAGCTAAAGCTGAAATGTTCTTGGTTTACGCGGGTGCCTTGGGCGACTTGAAGATGTGGGACAAGGCCATTGAGATCGTGCATACGCTGGGCCGTTCCAAGGGATTGGCCGGCGGATACCGCATGCGTGCGGTGCAGGCCGAACAGTACTTCCTTGAAGAGGCCGGTCGTACCGATGAGGCCATCGCATTGGATCGTCTGCTTGACAAGCTCGAACTGCAGTATGCCGATGTTGAGGACGATGAGACTTCCGATGATCTTGTTGTCGAATACGACATGCAGGAGCTGAACGACGAACTCATGGACGTGCTTGGCATCTCCGAAGATGACGCGCAGTATGCTCCGGAAGATCCTGAGGATGAGGAGGGCGAATCCGAGGCCATCGATGAGAACGGCGAAACCAGCGATGAAACCCAGCTTGAGGCCGAGGAGGCGGAAGCTGGCGCGGAATCCGATGACGAGCCGGCGACTCAGGCCGACGCTGAGCCGTCCGAAGCCGACGAAGCGGATGAAATCGTCGAAGACGAAGCTTACAGCGCCGAAGATGAGACCGAGGAATCTTCCGAAGCCTCCAAAAACAACAAGTGAGGTGCGTGGCCCACATGCTGAAGTCCACGAATCAACCGCTCAGCGAGGCATACAAGCTGGCGCTGCTTGATCTTGACGGTGTGGTTTACCGCGGCAAGAACCCTGTGGAACATGCCGCCGAGAACATTTGCAAGGCCGAATCTTCGGGCATGACGGTGGAATACACCACCAACAATTCCTCCCGACTGCAATCCGTGGTGGCCGACCAGCTTAAAGGCTTCGACCTTGACGTCGAACCATGGCAGGTCATCACCTCGTCCGTGGTGGCTGCCCGCATGGTGGCCCGTGCGGTGCCGCAAGGTGCGAAAGTGTTCGTGCTCGGCGCACAGCATCTGCGTGAGGAAGTCGCCAAGCAGGGTCTTGAGGTGGTTGATTCCGCCGAAGACAAGCCGGTCGCGGCCATCCAAGGCTGGTACCCGGACATGTCTTGGAACCAGATGGCGCAAATCGCCTACGCCGTAGAACAGGGCGCCACGTATTTCGTGACCAACCGCGACCTGACCATTCCGCGTGAGCTGGGCATCGCCCCCGGTTGCGGTTCCATGATCATGGCCGTCATCAACGCCACTGGTGTGGAACCGGTTTCGTCCGCAGGCAAGCCGGAATCCGCCATGTACGACGAAGCCCGACTGCTTGCCGCGCATGATGGTGCCGAACCAGTGGCCAAGGAAGCATGCCTCGCCATCGGCGACCGCCTCGATACCGATATCGAAGCCGGCAACCGTGGCGGCTATGATTCCCTGGCCGTGCTGACCGGCGTCACCAATCCGCATGAGCTGATGTTCGCTCCGGAGCATCTGCGTCCGACCTACATCGCCAAGGACCTGACCGGACTTAACGAGCCGGCCCCCGAAGTCGTGCATGAGGCTGGCGCTTGGAGCTGCCGCGACGTGCAGGCGCGCGTCGACGGCGATCGTCTTTACGTCACCGACATCACCAGCGTCGACGGTCTTCGTGCGGCCTGCGC
>OJRW01002406.1_pt1 | contig 12851 bp, 9 predicted proteins | sample 1599231 | NCBI WGS metagenome assembly OJRW01 (sample SAMN04168656, study PRJEB22393) | human gut metagenome | biome: human gut microbiome; feature: stool | host: Homo sapiens | collected 2014-03-17
ACGTCCAAGACGAATTATCTGATCAATAATGATGTGGCGTCGTCGTCCTCGAAGAATAAGAAGGCGCGGGAATTGGGGGTGCCGATTCTTTCGGAGGAGGAGTTTTTGAAGCTATAAGAGAGGTGAAAAAGCCGGACGCCAGACAGTGTTTAGCTGGCTTTTTTTTGCAGCTTGTGTTATGATTAGGAATGCTGATATAGTTTTTATTGTAAGTAGAAATGAATCATATCGGTATATAATAGAATCCTAAAATTCAAACGAATTTTATATAAAAAGGGGATATATAACCATGCCAATTAAAATACAAAAGGATCTTCCTGCTAAGGCAATTTTGGAATCGGAGAATATATTTGTGATGGATGAGGATCGGGCGATGAGCCAGGATATTCGTCCGCTTGAGATTTTGATTCTGAACCTGATGCCGATCAAGGAGGATACGGAGACGCAGCTTCTGCGGGCACTTTCGAATACGCCGCTGCAGGTGGACTGTTCATTCCTGATGTTGGAAACGCACGTTTCGAAAAATACATCGCAGACGCATTTGAATAAGTTTTATGTGACGTTTGACGAGATACGCCGCAAGCGCCTTGATGGTATGATTATTACCGGTGCTCCTGTGGAACAGATGGATTTCGAGGAGGTGACTTATTGGGATGAGATTACCGAAATCTTTGATTGGGCACGTACGCACATCACATCCACCTTATATATATGTTGGGCTGCGCAAGCCGGATTGTATCATCATTACGGTGTGCCCAAATATCCGTTGGAGAAGAAGATGTTCGGTATTTTCGAGCACCGGGTACTACAACCTTTCCATTCTATCTTCCGTGGTTTCGACGATTGCTTCTATGTGCCGCATAGCCGTCATACAGAGGTGAGGAGAGAAGATATTCTGAAAGTTCCGGAGCTGACTTTGCTTTCCGAATCGAAAGATGCAGGCGTATATATGGTAATGGCTCGCGGCGGACGTGAATTTTTCGTGACCGGACATTCGGAGTATTCTCCGCTGACACTGGATACCGAATACCGTCGTGATCGGGATAAAGGCTTGCCAATAGAAATACCTCGTAATTATTACGTAGACGATGATCCCGATAAAGGCCCCTTGGTACGTTGGCGTGCTCATGCCAACTTGTTGTTCTCCAACTGGCTGAACTATTTTGTTTATCAGGAAACGCCTTACAACATTAATGATATTGAATGATAAAGCAGCGTAAGATAGAACTTCTGGCTCCCGCAAAAAACTTGGAGTGCGGAATTGAAGCCATAAATCATGGGGCGGACGCCGTATATATCGGTGCACCCAAATTCGGTGCCCGTGCAGCGGCTGTAAACTCTTTGGAAGATATTGAAGCACTGGTAAAACATGCCCATTTGTATAATGCCCGCATTTATGTTACTGTCAATACGATTCTGAAAGAAGAAGAATTGCAGGAGACGGAAGAGATGATTCATGCTTTGTACCGGATAGGTGTGGATGCATTGATTGTGCAGGATATGGGGATTACGCAGTTGAATCTTCCGCCGATACCGCTTCATGCCAGTACGCAAATGGATAATCGCACGCCGGAGAAGGTTAAGTTTTTGAAGGAGGCCGGTTTCCGTCAGGTGGTTCTGGCTCGGGAATTATCGTTGCGTGAGATAAAAAAGATACATGATACTTGCCCGGAAGTTCCTTTGGAAGTATTTGTACATGGGGCTCTTTGTGTCAGTTATAGCGGGCAGTGCTATGTCAGCCAGGCTTGTTTCGGGCGTAGCGCCAACCGGGGAGAGTGTGCGCAGTTTTGCCGTTTGCCTTTCAGTCTGGTAGATTCGGATGGGAAAGTGATGGTCAAGGATAAACACCTGCTCTCATTAAAAGACTTGAACCAGAGTGATGAGTTAGAACAGTTGTTGGATGCGGGAGCTTCCTCATTTAAGATAGAAGGCCGGTTGAAAGATGTATCTTACGTGAAGAACGTCACGGCTACTTATCGGCAGAAACTGGATGCTATCTTTGCCCGTCGTCAGGAATATGTACGGGCCTCTTCAGGGACTTGCCGCTTTGACTTCCGGCCGCAACTCGACAAGAGTTTCAGTCGGGGATTTACCCATTATTTTCTGCATGGCCGTGATAAGGAAATCTTCTCTTTCGATACACCGAAATCTTTGGGAGAAGAAATGGGCACGATGAAAGAGGCACGTGGAAACTATTTGACTGTTGCCGGATTGAAATCATTCAATAACGGCGACGGTGTCTGCTATATTGACGAGCAAGGGCGTTTGCAGGGCTTCCGTATCAATCGTGTCGACGGCAACAAGCTCTATCCGCAGGAAATGCCGCAAATCAAGCCGCGCACCAGACTTTACCGTAACTTTGACCAGGAATTTGAACGTATACTTTCCCGTAAGTCGGCCGAAAGAAAGCTGTCCGTAAGTATATTACTGGCCGATAATAACTTCGGCTTTTCTCTGACACTGACAGATGAAGATGATAATAGTGTGACACTTTCTCTTCCCCGTGAAAAGGAACTGGCACGGACGCCGCAAACGGATCATTTGAGGACTCAGCTTGCCAAACTGGGCAATACGCCTTTCGAAGCGGAGAAGATAGAAATCTCCTTTGCAGATAACTGGTTCCTGCCGTCTTCCGTATTGGCAGATTTCCGTCGTCAGGCAGTGGAAAAACTGATAGCTGCCCGCCGGATTAATTATCATCAGGAACGCGCCGTATGGAAACCGACCAACCATGCTTTTCCGCAAACCGCATTGACGTATTTGGGAAATGTGATGAATACCCGTGCCGCCTCTTTTTATCAGGAACATGGCGTACAACAGATTGCCGGGGCTTATGAAAAAGAACGGGTGGAAGATGCGGTACTGATGTTCTGCAAACATTGTTTGCGGTATAGTATGGGTTGGTGTCCCATTCATCAACGTGTGCGGTCGCCTTATAGAGAACCCTATTTCCTGGTGTCGAATGACGGAAAGCGGTTCCGTCTTGAGTTCGATTGCAAGAATTGTCAAATGAAAGTAAAAGCAGCGCAATGAGAATGAACCACCGCAGAATGATTCGTTACAGACGACACAGAGGATATGGAGCTTCTGCCCTTTCTTTTGTAACTGCCTGTTGGAATGGCTTGTGGAAGGAGACACTTTTCTCTGTATCCTCCGTGTCCTCTGTGGTGAGTTTGCTGTTGTGCTTGTTTTTTCTTTCGTCCTGCCATTATGCCCGCCCCAATCTTTCTTCCGAAGAAATGCCGCAGAAAACGAAGGACTCTTTGAATTACCTTTATGAACGGCACTATACATGGAATACGAATCTGGAGTTAACGGCAGATTCCATTTTGCTGGAGTGCCTGCCTATCAAGGATACGTACATAAATCTTTATCGGGGAGATCGTGTGGTAGTGGCCGAGTTTGCCGTACATCCTGCCGATAGTGTAGATAGCGTTTGGGTGAAGCTGGCACATACGCAGGATGAACAGGGGTGGATACGCGAAGTGGAGTTGAAACGATCTTTTGTCCCTACGGATAGTATTTCTCAGGCCATTCATTTGTTTAGTGATACGCACGCCTCCTATTTTGTGGTTATCTTTGCACTTTTTGTCGGTGTCTATCTGCTTCGTGCCTTCCGTCGGAAGCAGTTGCAAATGGTGTATTTCAATGATATTGACAGTGTTTATCCGTTATTCCTGTGTCTGTTAATGGCCTTCAGTGCAACGGTTTATGAATCAATGCAGGTGTTTGTGCCGGACACATGGGAGCATTTCTATTTCAATCCTACTTTGTCGCCTTTTAAAGTTCCTTTTATTCTTTCAGTCTTTTTGTTGAGTATCTGGCTGTTCGTGATAGTCTCCCTGGCAGTGCTTGACGATTTATTCCGGCAGTTGACCCCCGCAGCGGCAATCTTTTATCTGCTGGGACTGATGTCCTGTTGTATATTCTGCTATTTCTTCTTTATTTTAATGGCGCATATATACATAGGTTATTTATTCCTCATCCTTTTTATTCTTGTTTTTGTAAAGAAAGTATATTGGAATAGTCGTTATAAATATTGTTGCGGGCATTGCGGGGAGAAGTTGAAAGAAAAAGGTGTCTGCCCCCATTGCGGAGCAATCAACGAATAATTCTATTGCTGACTTATCGTATTCTTTTAAATAACTTTTTTAAGTGATGAAAATCAGAGCTACCGAACTAAAAGATCTTCCTAGAGTCATGGAGATATATGATTATGCCCGTGCCTTTATGCGTACAAACGGAAATGTAACTCAATGGATTGGCGGCTATCCGTCCGAAGCGTTGATTCGTCAGGAAATAGAAGACGGCCATAGCTTTGTCTGTATGGACGGTCAGGGGGAAATCTTGGGAACTTTTTGTTTTATTTTAGGTGAAGATCCTACCTACCAGCATATTTATGAAGGGAACTGGCTCAATGACGAACCGTATGGCGTGATCCACCGTTTAGCAACAAACGGTAAACGGAAAGGAGTATCAGATGCCTGCCTGAACTGGTGTTTTGAACAATGGGGCAATATTCGTGTCGATACACATCAGGACAATAAAGTGATGCAACATATTCTGACAAAATACGGCTTTCAGCGCTGCGGCATTATTTATGTGAAGAACGGAACAGAACGTATTGCTTATCAGAAAAAACTTATTAAACAGTTATAATAGACATAAGTCTATGGATGAGAAAATGTTTCCAAACGTTGAAACTCGGTTTTCAAGGCTGGAAACTGGAGTTTCTCTATAGGGAAACTAGAGTTTCTGCGTATGGAAACTAAAGTTTCTAAGCGTTGAAACTGAAGTTTCTAACTATGGAAACGCCAAGAAACTTATGGCTTTGTACTTCTTAGTGAGTAGGAATAACTTTCCGTAGCTATGCCGACAGCCACATAATATCTGTTGCGGGTGGTAGATCGATGCTATACTTTTCAGCTTTATGGTACAGCTTCTCGGGCAGATATTTTAGCTCATTTTGAATACAAAAAAGAATCGATAGAGTACAAAAAGTATTTTATCCTTCTACTTTAAACCGGGAAGCTTGTTTTTCTTGTAACTTTGCAGCCAATTTAAGAAAAAGAAGCGTAGAATGATAAATAAATACGAAGAACGGCTGGGGACGGAACGTATGTTGCCGCTCATCTTTAAAATGGCACTTCCCGCAGTAGCTGCGCAGTTTGTCAATCTGCTTTATAGCATTGTCGATCGTGTATATATCGGACATATTCCGGGCATCGGAACCGATGCGCTTGCCGGTGTCGGAGTGACTACTTCCCTCATTATTTTGATTTCCTCTTTTTCTGCGATTGTCGGTGGCGGTGGTGCGCCGTTAGCCGCCATTGCGCTCGGGCAGGGAGATCGTGTGCGTGCCGGTAAAATATTGGGAAATGGTTTCGTCCTTCTGATATTGTTTACCTTGCTTACGTCTTTTATCGCATATACATTTATGGAACCCATTCTCCTTTTCACGGGAGCTTCGGCGAATACATTGGAGTATGCCGTGGATTATCTTTCCATTTATCTGCTGGGTACTATATTTGTAGAAATATCGACAGGACTGAACAGCTTTATTAATGCACAAGGGCGTCCTGCCATTGCTATGTTTTCCGTTCTGATCGGTGCTTTGCTGAATATTATCCTTGACCCTATCTTCATCTTTGGGTTTAATATGGGTGTGAAAGGAGCAGCTTTGGCCACAGTGCTTTCACAGGCTTGCAGTGCGGCCTGGGTACTGACTTTCCTTTTTTCCAAACGCGCCTCTCTGCCTTTGGAGAAACCTTATATGAAACTGGACAGAAAAATAATCCTTTCCATATTGGCTTTGGGAGTTTCTCCGTTCATTATGGCGAGCACGGAGAGCTTGGTCGGGTTTGTGCTTAATAGCAGCCTGAAAGAGTTCGGAGACATCTACATCAGTGCATTGACAATTCTGCAGAGTGCGATGCAGTTTGCCAGTGTACCACTGACCGGATTCGCACAGGGATTTGTTCCGATAATAAGCTATAACTATGGGCACGGCGATAAGCAGCGTGTAAAAGAATGCTTCCGTATTGTGCTGATAACCATGTTCTCTTTCAACCTGTTATTAATGCTTTTCATGATTCTGTTTCCTTCAACGGTAGCTTCCGCGTTTACGAGTGACGAAAGACTGATTGAAACAGTCCGTTGGACGATGCCTGTATTTTTGGGCGGTATGACTATTTTCGGATTGCAGCGTGCCTGCCAGAATATGTTTGTAGCGTTAGGACAGGCTCGGATTTCTATTTTCATTGCTTTGTTGCGTAAGGCAATACTGTTGATTCCGCTGGCATTGATATTGCCGCATTTTATGGGAGTGACAGGTGTATATGCGGCTGAAGCTATATCCGACGCGACAGCGGCGATATGTTGTACGTTGTTGTTCTTTTGGCAATTTCCCAAAATATTGGGAAAGATTCAGGGGAATACACTACGCACGAGTTAATTTCTGTTTCTGCTGGATGTGATATTCGGCGAACGCCCTGATTACACATGACGCGATAAGTAATATCGGAGATAAACTTCGCATACTCAAAGATTTTACTTACATTTGTTCCTATAAATAAAATGTAAGTAAAAAACATGAGAAAACAACTATCAGTTACATTAGCTTGTTTCCTTCTTTCTTCGGCTACGGCGCTCGCTCAAAGCTGGAAATCTTATGAAAATACTGCGAAGGGAAAGACTTATGAAACATCCGATTACGTGACATTGCTGGATAGCACGTTGGTATCTGTCCAACCTACCGGGCAAGGCTCGTTTGCTGTGTGTAAAGTGATTAAAGTACAGACTCCGAGAGGGGCAGTGGCTAACCGGGTAATTAAATACGATTATGACCCTCTGACCGCCTATGCCGAGTTTAAGCGTGTAACCGTCTATCGTGCCAATGGCAAGGTTGACGAACTGGATGTAAAGAAAACCTGTGATTATGCTGCTCCTGCCCGGGCTATTTACTGGGGAGCGAGACAAATAATGCTCGAAATCGGCGCTTTGCAACCCGGTGATGTTGTGGATTATGAGATAGCCAAGAAGGGGTTCACTTATGCGTTGCTTGGAGCCGGTGATGAAGACGATTCTCGTTTTATCCCGCCTATGCGCGGGCAATTTTATGATATTGTTCCTTTCTGGAGCGCTGCCCCCACCGTGCGTAAAGTTTATAAAGTAGCTGTTCCTATGGAGAAAGAACTGCAATTCCAGTTCTATCAGGGGGAATGTGCTTCGTCCATGCGTTATGAAAATAATAGCAAGGTATACACTTTTGCCATGGATAATGTAATGCCTTTCGGCAGAGAGCCGAATATGGTGGATCTTTTCGATGCAGCTCCCAAATTGATGATGTCTTCCACTCCTCAATGGAAAGACAAATCTTTGTGGTTCAACAAAGTGAATGAAGACTATGGTAGTTTTGCCCCACTGCCCGAAGCGCAGAAAAAAGTGGATGAACTGATAAAAGGCAAGAAGACCGAAATGGAAAAGATTGCCGTGCTGACTCATTGGGTGGCTGATAATATCCGTTATGCCGGTATATCCATGGGAAAAGGAGAGGGCTTTACACTTCACAATACCAAGATGAACTATACCGACCGTTGCGGAGTCTGTAAAGACATAGCGGGTACACTGATTTCTTTCCTGCGCATGGCCGGTTTCGAAGCCTATCCGGCTATGACAATGGCGGGTAGCCGTGTGGAAAGCATTCCTGCCGACCATTTTAATCACTGTGTGGCAGTGGTGAAGTTGAGCAACGGAACATACATGCCACTCGATCCTACCTGGGTTCCTTTCTGTCGCGAACTATGGAGCAGTGCCGAACAGCAGCAGAACTATCTGCCGGGTGTGCCCGAAGGTTCTGATTTGTGTATCACTCCGGTTTCAGCTCCCGAAAATCATTATGTGCGTATCAAAGCCGATAACCGCTTGGATGCAGACGGTACTTTGCGCGGTACTTTCACTCTTACCGCCGAGGGGCAGAGTGACAGTAATATCCGCCGTATCTTTACTACCGGATTCCGGAGCGAATGGAAAAATACAATGGAAAGCCAGCTTTTAGCCATATCTCCCAAAGCTAAATTGCTGAGCGTAGACTACGGCAAGAATCCTAAAGACTATCAGGCAGCACCTATTAAAATCACTTTCCGTTATGAAATACCGGACTATGCATTGAAAGGTGAGAAGGAGATGTTCTTCCGTCCGTTGGTGATGAATAACCTTTATAATCAGGTACGCTCTTATTTGCGTATCGATACTTCACTGGAAGAGCGTAAGTATGGTTTTAAAGATGGATGTTCGCGTTTGGTTGAACTGGATGAAACGATTCAACTTCCGGCAGGATACAAGCTGGCGAATGCCGACAAGAATGAGACAATGCAAGGTACGGGAGCCGATTTTGAAGGTTCATTGGCGCAGCAAGGAAACAAAGTGCTGCTTCACAACAAACTGGCTTTGAAGAAACGTGTTTATGAGGCTGCTGATTGGGATAGTTTCCGTAATGCTGTGAATGCGCACAAAGCGTATGGTGAATATTTAGTGATTAAAAAGTAGAGCAGAATGAAAAATATACATTATTATATAGTTACGCTGGTGGTACTCTTATTTATGGTAGCTCCGGCAAAAGCGGTATCCGAAGCCGAATTCGGGAAATTGCACAAAACGTACATCTTGCATACTGACGGTAGCCAGGAGATGCGTGTACAAAAGGAACTGACATTGTTTACCCATACGGCAATGAATCGTCTGTATGGCGAAAGTTTTATTGTTTACAATCCGGAGTTTCAGGAATTGAAGATTCACGAATCGTATACCCGTCAGAAAGATGGCAATATCGTTAAGACGCCCGAAAACGCGTTTGTTGAGGTACTTCCTTCTGCTGCAGCCGATGCTCCGGCATATAATGGTCTGAAAGAAATGGTTGTAGTCCATACCGGATTGGAGCTGGGAGCTACTATTTATCTGGATTACTCGGTTATTACCCGTCCGGGTTATCTTCCCGAACTGGATGTGTGCGAGCAGATAGAGGAATTATCTCCTATCAGGGAGTATGTGCTTTCGGTATCGGTACCCGAAAACAAACCTTTGCATTATGAGTTATTGAATGGAAAAGCTGTTCCGGTGGTGAAAACAGCGGGTGGTGTAAAGACTGTGACCTGGGCGTTGAAGAATGTGCAACCTCGTCCTAGTATGCTTGCTGTTTCTTTGCCGGCAGGTAACGTACAGGCTATTGTGGCTTCTACGTATGCTTCAAAAGCCGATGCGTTGAAAGTGATTAAACGGCAATTTGAAAGTAACGACAAAGAAGTTTCTGAACTGGCAAAGAGGCTGACTGCCAATACACAAAGTCCGGAGCAAAAAACGAAACAACTCACTGCTTACGTGCAAGGATTAGGAAACTGCCGTTTGTCATTGTCACAAACCGGGTATCGTTTGCGTCCGGTTGCCGAAGTGATTCGTTCGGCTTATGGAACGGAAGCGGAGAAAGCGGCTTTGCTGGCTGCTTTGCAACAGGCAAGCGGCATTCAGGCCGAAGTAAAGGCTGTCTTTCCTAAAACAGAAGATAAGGATGCGGCAGGACTCGCTGCTGTCAGCAGACTGTTTGTTGCTGATAATGCTATTGCCGATATACAGGATTTTGTATCTGTTGTCAACATGGACGCCCGGCCGGTGACTTTGGAAGGAGTTTCCCATGTTATTTCGCAAACCGACACATTACGAGTGACGGCAGAAGCCGGAAAAACTTTGGAAGCAGGTTACCGGAAATTTGAACTGCCACAGGCGCGGAATGGTTGGGCTGCTTATGAAGGACGTTCAACAGTTGTAAATACGACTCGCCCGGTTAATCTGTTATTGAGATATTTACCTGATGAAACTTATACTTGTATTGTGAAAGTTGCTGACGGGATGAGGCCGGTAGTGCTGCCGACTGATAAGAAGATTGATAATCCGGTAGGTACCGTAGGAGTTACAGTGAAAAAAGCGGCAAAGGAGATAAAGATTGTCCGTACCTTGAAACTGAAAAAGCAATTGATAACTCCGGCCGAATATCCGGCATACTATCGTTTGATGTCGGAATGGTTGGATACCGGTGAAAGCGTTTTGTTATTTTAATCTGTCTTCTGCTGTTTTATAGGCGATGAAGCAGCAGAAGACTTCGATACGCTGCTCGGTAAAGTGGAATATGGGGAGTGTTTTCAAAGTTCCTTTTGATATGCGGAAGGCCTTATGTAAAATTTTACTTAAGGCCTTCCGCATATCAAAAGGAACGAAATGTTAAAATATACCTAGGGGTGTGGGGACAGACGCTCCTGCGGTGTATTTATATTATAGAGAAGCATTAAATCTGGATACAAATAAAAAACACTCGTCATGAAAATGGATAAACTAAAAAAGGATGATATTCAGTTAGAAAAAGTAGTATCTGAATTGAAGGAGAGGTTGAAATACAAAGATGAGCTGAACCTAAATTTAATCCAGCGTAATCGAGAGCTGAAAGCTAAACTCAGATTGCAGTTATCTCTTAAAAGTGAATTAACTGAAAAAGAATTATTATTGACAGTTGGTTTAGAGTCATTGTTGCTTTTGAAGAAACATCGATATAATCACATCAAGAAAGAGGAAGACTGGCTGTTGCTTTACGATGCTATCAATATATTATATGGAGATATTAGCCATATAGTTTCTTCCTTTGGCCTAACCTCTCAAGAGGTGAAGGTTTGTTATCTTACTTATATAGGAATCACCATCTCTGAACAAGCGAAAGTCCTGATTATTGAGACAAATACAATCAAAAGGTATAAAAACAGGATAAAAAACAAGTTGAAATTAGGAGAAGAAATTCTACTATCTGTCTACCTAAATCTCAATTCAACGAAGATAAATAAGAATTAAACGTACAGATAATCAATAAAGTACATGTATAGATAATTTACATATTTTGTCCTCCTCCAATAATTGCATGATATTATAATCCAGACTATCTTTGTCTCACAATAACAAATATATTAATGCTATGAATACATCAACATTTGCCAAAACGATTGTCTCACATTGGAGTGTTATTGCAGTTGTTGCTGTATTGATATATTATAGTATATTTTCGCACGAATTTCAATTGTATTGGGATGATCAGTGGCAAGTGATTAATTCGATGACGAACGACGGGATATCATTGAAGAATTTGCAGACTATATTCCACAGTATTAGTAACGGTCAATACTCCCCAATCAATCAATTATACTACACGCTTATTCATCTATGCTTCGGCTACAGTAGTTTAGCCTTTCATATAGGTAATTTGCTGTTTCATATATTTAATGCCTGTTTAGTGTACTTATTGGCCTATTCTTTTATAAGAAATCATTTTGATTCTAAAAAGGCATTGGGTATATCCTTCTTCACCGCACTGTTATTTGCCATACACCCGGTTCAGGTAGAAACCGTTTGCTGGATTAGTGCGTCGAAGATAGTGCTTAGCACTTTTTTCTATTTGTCGGCACTGATATGCTACATACAATATATGCGCAATAGTAAATGGCAGTATCTTCTAGCGAGTGTGGTCAGTAGTATATTGGCTATGGGCTGCAAAGAACAGTCCGTTATTATAGTTCCATGCTTGTTGCTGTTCGACTGGATGCTGTTCAAAAGAAATATGCGTTCCTTGAAAGTGTATATCGAAAAAGTATATTATCTCATTCCTGCTATTGCCATTTTTATAGTTACCCTTGTGGCCAACAAAAATACAGGAGAAGAAATCATAGGATATACGATAGTAGACCGTTTTATATTCCTTTGCTATTCATCATTTAAGTATCTCTTGATTTCGGCTATTCCTTTCAAGCTTTCCTATCTTTATCCTTTCCCCTTTCAGGTAGGCGAAAAGATACCCATGGCTTTATGGATATACCCATTTGTTATCCTATTCATAGGATATGTGATATACCTGAACCGCAGAAAGCCATTATTGGTCTTTTGCACGCTGTTTTTCATATTACATCTGTTGCCGGTGCTTCATGTGATTCCGCTACCCCGCTACGTTGTTGCAGCTGACCGCTATCTGTATATACCGTATATTGCGTTTGCAATTGGGCTTTCCATATTGTCATATCATCTATACGAACGCCAAAGAAAGTGGATTCTATATGCCGGATTCCTATATTGCTCATACCTATGCGTTTACACTGCCGGTTATGCTCCTGCATGGAAGAACTCAGATACTTTGAAAGAACACTTTAAAGAAGTTTTAAAGAAAAGAGAAACTAACCTTAGTATTAATTTTAAACACGAGAAACAATGAAAAAGAACAAAATCGTAGTATTAGCCGGAATGGCTTTACTAATGGTAGGAACTATCTTAAACGTGCATGACGCGCTTAATGAGTTCGGAGTAATGGAGATATCACTGCATCCGCAGGTGATGGCGCAGACGGGGACGACATCCGGAACTACAACTAACATGGGAAAACAATTAGAGACAGATGTGAAATGCACAAAAACAACCACCACCTCGAGTTCTTCATCTGTCACAACGGGTACTAGAACCGATACTAATATCAATGGTGGTATTAGTGTAGGTAATGGAATCATAGGTGGTTCTATTGGAGGTGATCATTCATGGGGCTCAAACTCTTCATCTGGTTCATCAACAACCACTACTGAAACTGTAGTACAAGAATTTAATGCTAAAAAGTATTACTGTGGTCCAGCCACAAATTACGTTGAAGTTTGTAGTATTACTGATCCTTGCCGTCAGTAATGATTAAAAATGCTAAGTTCATGGATTCCTAATGCTATGGACTTAGTATATAATTTTTTTAAATATATTTTATCATCTTTTTATAAATAGGAAACGATACC
>OJRW01002432.1_pt1 | contig 12743 bp, 8 predicted proteins | sample 1599231 | NCBI WGS metagenome assembly OJRW01 (sample SAMN04168656, study PRJEB22393) | human gut metagenome | biome: human gut microbiome; feature: stool | host: Homo sapiens | collected 2014-03-17
GGTGTCGATGGTGCGCCGCAGATGGCGCCAGCCCGGTCCGGACACAAACTGCCCGACCGAGTAAAAGTCCACCGGCCCTTCGAGCCGACATGTCGTGATGCCCATGGCTACCAGAGTAGCCGAGAGCAAATATCAGCCGCGCAGCCAGACGGTCATTTCGTTTTCGCCGCGGTTGGCCCAGGCGAAGTACGGGATGAGCGTGGCGGTGGCGGGCTCGCGCTTGACCGGCGCGTACACGGCGTAGAGCGGCGCGAACGCCGGAACCTCGGCCGCGCCCTCACCCGCGGCGGCCACAGCAGCCGGCAACGGCTCGCGCCAAGCCGGCACCTCAAGCTTCACCATGCGGCGGGTCACGTCTTCCACCTCGCCCTGGCCCTTGTCGTCGATGCCCTTGGCGCCGGCGTGGAAGTCGAACTCCTCGACCTTGGCCGCGCTCGGGTCGGCCAGCAGTGCCTCCACATCCGCGTGCAGCAGGTGCAGGTTGGCGCCGTTGTCTTTTTCCTCGGCGCAGAAGGTGATCGGGCCGCGCACGAACGCCACCTTGCCGGCGTCCTCGCGCACGAGCGGATTCGCGGCGACCATGTGGACCGGCATCGGGAAATCGAAATCGACGACGTCGCCGTCATGCCATGCGCCGGTCAGATACAGGTATCCGTCTCTGATGACGCGGGAGATGTCGTCGCGGCCGCGCACGGTGACCGCATCGGAAGCGGTTTCGCCACCGGCCCAAGCGGGCAGACGGAGGGCGATCGTGAAAACCGCGTCCTTGGATGCATCGGAAGCAGAATCGCCTGCATCAAAGCCCACCGCGACGGATCCCTTGCCGGACCAGGGCATATCGGACATGACGTCAAGGCGCACATCGGTGCCGGAAAGCCTGGCATGGACGCCGCCGCCCATATACAGATGCACATACAGGGTGGATGAGTCGTCTCCGATCGTGTAGGCGTACTGCTGCACGTCCTCCACGATGCGTGCGATGTTCGGCGGGCAGCAGGCGCATCCGAACCACTTCTGGCGCACCGGCTTGACGTGCGCCTTGCGTTCATCGCGATGGCATGCCTCGGGCACCACTTCGAGCGGGTTCACGTAGAAGAAGCTTTTGCCATCGAGTGCCATGCCGGCGAGCGTGGTGTTGTACAGCGCCGATTCCATGACGTCCGCATATTCGGATTTCGGCTGGATTTCCAGCATGCGGCGGGCGAAGAACGCGAGCGCGATGGCGGCGCAGCTTTCCGAATAGGCGGTGTCGTTCGGCAGATCATAGTCGAAGGAGAAGGCCTCCCCCATGTGTGTGGCGCCGATACCGCCGGTGATGTAGATCTTTCGGTCGACGATGTTGCGCCACAGCTGTTCACAGGATGCCAGCAGGTCGGGGTCGCCGGTCAGGCGTGCCACGTCGGCGGCTCCGGCGTAGAAGTAGGCGGCGCGGACGGCGTGTCCGAGGGCCTCCGTCTGTTCCGTGATCGGCTTGTCGGCCTGGTAGTAGGCGTAGTTCTGCTCGCGCGGCGCGTAGTTGCGGCCGTCCTCCCGGGCGCGGCGGCGGTCTTCGAGCTCGAAATAGAGCGGCTGCTGGCCGCGTTGGCGTACAAAGTGTTCGGCGAGGTCGGCATAGCGCTGTTCGCCGGTGGTCTCGGCGAGTTTGACGAGTGCCATTTCGGCGATTTCGTGCCCGGGATAGCCGTGCAGCTTGCCGTCGGCGGTGCCGAATCGGGAATCGATGTAATCAGCGAAACGGCAGGCCGCGTCAAGCAGCTTGCGTTTGCCGGTGGCTTGATAGTAGGCGATCGCGCCTTCGGTCAGGTGGCCGAAGCAGTACAGCTCATGGTGGTCCTTCAGGTTGGTGAAGTGCCGGTCCATGCCGTTGAGGATGTAGTAGGTGTCCAGGTAGCCGTTGTCGAGCTGCGCCGCGCAGACGATATCGATGGCGGTGTCGGCGGTCGCTTCAAGGTCAGCGTCCGGGTGGTGGGTCAGCGAGTAGCCGACCGCTTCGATCCATTTGGAGAAATCAGTGTCTTGGAACACGAAGCCGTAGAACTTGTCGGGATCGGGGTGCGCCGGGTCGTCCGGCAGGGCTTCGAAGCCGCGGAACGTGTATTTCGGCGGCACGAAGGCCTTGCCTTCCTTGTGGTGTTCTGCGTTCTGCGCGGCGGCGGCCTTGAAGTTGTGCATGCAGTAGCTGGGTGCGGCGCCGGGAACGTTGTCGTTCAGCGCGTTCCACTGGTAGGGAATCACCTGGGTGCGCACGAGTTCCTGCCGCGATGCCCAGAACGGATCGGTGACGGTGGCGTCGCGCAATGCGATTGGTGGTAGTCATGAGTGCAAGCGCTCCTTAGTGCATCGTTGTCTTGTTAACGCTCACAATCCATTATTCCACGGGTTGCTCCAAAGTACATTCCGCATGGCGGCATGTCCGACGGGAATCCCACCGCGGCAGCCGGCCCAAGATGGCCGCGCATTGGCTGCACGACCGTTGGGCAGGCATTTCGGATTGCGGATATACGGGCCAGGAAGTATGGAAGCCTGCCGCCGGAGGGCTGGCGCCGGCTACTCAGACCTTGATCATGGCGTACTGCGATTCGTAGAGCCGATAGTAGGCGCCATGACGGGCGAGCAGCTCGGCATGGTTGCCCTGTTCCACGATCTGACCGTGGTCGATGAAGCAGATTTCATCCGCGTTCTCGATGGTGGAAAGCCGGTGCGCGATGATGAAGCTCGTGCGTCCCTTGAGCAGATGGTTCAGACCGGCCTGCAGCGCCTCCTCGGTACGCGTGTCGATATTCGACGTGGCCTCGTCGAGAATCAGGATGCGCGGGTCGGCGAGCAGCACGCGCGCGAACGCGATGAGCTGGCGTTGGCCCGCGGACAGGGTCGAGCCGCGCTCCTCCACCACGGTGTCGTAGCCGTCTGGCAGTTCCATGATGAATTCGTGCGCATGCACGGCCTTGGCAGCGGCCACGATCTCCTCGTCGGTGGCGTCCAGTTTGCCGTAGCGGATGTTCTCACGCACGTTGCCGGAGAAGATGAACGTGTCCTGCAGCATGACGCCCATCTGCCGGCGCAGGCTTTCCAACGTCACGGAACGCACGTCGTGGCCGTCGATCGTCACCGAGCCTTCGGCGACGTCGTAGAAACGCGACAGCAGGTTGATGATCGTGGTTTTGCCGGCACCCGTAGGACCGACCAGCGCGATCGTCTTGCCTGGCTCGACATGCAGGTCGACCAGGTCCAGGATGTTGCGGCCGTCCGGCTCGTAGCGGAAGACGACGTCGTTGAAGTCGACGCGGCCCTCGATCTGCGGCAGATCGACGGCGTCCGGCGCGTTGCGGATCTCCGGCTGCACATCCAGCGTCTCGAAGATGCGCTCGAGATACGCGGAGCAGGTGATCAGCTGGTTGTAGAAGTTGCCGATGCTGATTACCGGGTTCCAGAAGTTGTTCGCATAGCCGACGAACGCGATGAGCACGCCCGTGGTCACGTCCACACCGCCGAAACCGGTGACGCCCACATAATAGATGAACGCGATCGTCATGACGGAAATCGTCTGGATGCCCGGCCACATAAGCGTCTGGATATGCACCGTACGCATCCACGCGGAACGCACAGCGCCCTGCTGTTCCTGGAATGTGCGGAACTGCGTGTCCTCGCGCGCGAACGTCTGGGTGGTCTTCACGCCGGCGATCGATTCGTGGATGAACGCGTTGAGATTGCTCTGCTTATTGGATAGCACCTGGTACGCGCGACGCTGGAAATGCTGCAATCCCAGCACCCACGCGATGAGCAGCGGGAACAACGCGAGACTGTACAGCGCGAGACGCCAATCCACGACGAACATGACCACTAGCGTGATGAAGAACGTGAACACGTCGGAAATCACGTTGACCAGACCGGAGCTCAGGGTGTCCGAAAGCGTGTTCACATAGTTGACCACGCGGATGAGGATTTTGCCATGCGGACGCGAGTCGAAATAGCTGAACGGCAACGTCTGAATGTGCGTAAACAGGTCGCGGCGCATGTCTTTAAGCATGAGCTGGCCGACGCGCGTGATTTCCACAGTACGGTAGCGCAAACCGAATTCGTAAATGACGATGAGCACCGCCAGCAGTGCCACCAGCTCGCCAAGCAGCGCAAGGTTTTTCGCCGGAATGACACTGTCGATCATGATTTTCGTCAGATACGGTTCCACGACGTTGATGCAGCCCATTGCCGCCACGACGATGAGGATCCAGACCACGCGGGCCATGTACGGTTTCAGGTAGACGCCGACGCGCGCGAGGTCGCGCATATTGATCTTCTCTTCAAGGTCTTCATCGTCACGGAAGGTGTTGCGTTGTGCCATGATGTTATCTTCCCCCGCGTCTTACGCTTCGAATCCCTGCGAGCGGCCGGCATCCACGCCCAACTGCTTGCTGTAAATCTGCCAATATCGGCCGTGCGAGGCCACCAATTCGTCGTGCGTGCCACGTTCCACAATGCGCCCATGCTCCAGCACGAGAATCAAGTCGGAATCCTTGACCGACGAAATGCGGTGGGCGATTGTGACAATCGTCTTCTTCTCGTCCAAATCGCGCAAGTGCCGCTGAATCTCTGCTTCCGTTTCCATATCGACGGCGCTGGTCGTATCGTCCATGATGAGGATCGACGGGTTGTCGGCGAGCGCGCGTGCCAGGCTCAGTCGCTGTTTCTGCCCGCCGGACAGGCCGACGCCACGTTCGCCGACGACGGTATCGTAGCCGTCCGGCATGCTGCTGATGAAGCCATCCGCGCCGGCAATGGCGGCCATGCGGCGCACGTACTGTTCGTCGTAACCACGTCGTCTGCGCTGGCCGTCGTACTGACCGTTGTACTCAAGTCGGTTGCCTCGGTCGCCCGCGCCAAAGCTGATGTTGCTGCCGATCGTATCGGAAAACAGGAACGTATCCTGCGCGACGATGCAGACTTGCGATCGCAACGTGGCGAGCGGCCAGTCGCGCGCGTCGATGCCGTCGATGAGCACACGACCGGCGGTTGGGTCGTAGAAACGGGAGATAAGGTTGACGAGAGTCGATTTGCCGGAGCCGGTTTCGCCGAGGATTCCGAGTTTCGCGCCTGCGGGAACGTGGAAGTCGATGTCGCTGAGCACAGGCGTCCCCAGATCGTCGGGGAAAGCGAAGTCGACGTGCTGGAAGTCGATGGTTCCTGCGATTCTAGCCGATTTATCGGCGGCTTGCGCCCCTTGCGTACCTTGCGTACCGACTCGCGTAGTGCTTTGCGTGGCTTTCCCCGCAAACTCCGGCTTTTCGCGAATACGCGATTCGGCGGTGAGCAGCTTACGGATTTTTATGCATGCCGCGTTGAAACGTTGCCAGTCGTTGGTAAGCCATCCGGATTGGCGGATTGGGCTGTCAAGCATCCACAGGTATGAGTTGAACGCCACAAGGTTGCCAAGAGTCATGTACCCTTTGATGACGAGAAAGCCGCCGAAACCGAGTGTGATAAGTTGCAGCGAAAAGCCGAGACCGTCAAGCCAGGGCATGTATTTGCGGCTGTTGTATGCCTGGGCCATGTTGCGTTGCATATAGTCGTCGTTGCGTCCGTCAAATTTTTCGGTTTCGTACGATTCGCGCACAAACGCTTTGACGACGCGGTTGCCTTCGATGTTTTCCTCGACCATCGAATTCATTTCGGCGAGCGAGTTTCGGATATCGAAGAACAGGGGTCGTGCATGCTTCGACAGACCGCGTGTCAAAATGAACAGTGGTGGCGTGACGCAAGCGAGCGCAAGCGCAAGTCGCCAATCAATCGAAAACATCATGGCGAGCGCGCCGATGAACATGACCACGCAGTCAAGCGCTTGCAGGCTCACCCAGCTCAGTGCGTGGCGGATGGCGTCGGTGTCGGACGTCATGCGGCTCATGACGTCGCCAGTGCGAGTGTGGTTGAAGTAGGTGAAGTCAAGTTCGTGGAGTTTTTCGAATTCGTCGCTGACGAGACGATAGATGGAGTTCTGTCCGAAGCGTTCCATCCACATTTGGCAGCCGTAACGGGAGCCGACACGCACCACGGTGAGCACGAGCATCATGACGCACAGTCGGGTCAGTTCGTCCACATGGCCTTGGGTGATGACGCGGTCCACGATCAGTCCGGACAGCAGCGGGATGATGAGGGCCATGGTGTTGTTCACGCAGAACAGTACGACCGCGCCGGCCACGCGCGGCAGGTCGGGTTTGCAGTACGGCAGGATCCATGCAAGGTTGCCCGCCTGCTGGTTGCGTTTCGGATCGACATACATACGTAGCGTTCCTTCGAATTGTTTGCTTGGGTCTTGGTTGGGTTGTTGTTGGGTTGTGGTGTTGCGGCCATTCGTTGCCGCCACGATTCACGTCCGTCGTGTGTCGAGCGTCCCGTCACCGGCATGCCGCCGCCGGCCGAAACCCCTGTTCGGATTCGCAAACTCGACTTATTTTAAACGAACCGTACGCCGATGCAACAGATGCGTTTTCGGCGTGTCGCAATCATAATAAAATCAACATATATACCGTTACATACCACTGGTTTGCGGGTGCTGCGAAAACCGTCATCGGAGCCTGGCTCGCCGGAATCGGAGCATCGCATCGGAACATCGCACGATAATGGAATCAAGCTCGAACTATCGATACAAGCATCGGCGACGCACGTCGAGGAAAGGACGGCAAGGATGACGGACTTGGAGCGCATCCGCGCGAAGTTCGCTGCGGAATATGGCCTGTCGGAGGACATGCTCAGGAACGCGGAACGTTGGACGGAGACCACGGGCGACCTCGAAGGGGTTCCCGAGAACCTGCTGCCGGGCATTCTGGGAATGCGATTTGGCGCGATCGCCATCGATACGCCGCGTTCCGAACGCTGGAGCACGCCGGAAGACATCGATGTAATCGCCGACCTCGCCTACCTGCCGGATAGCGGGTACGATACGGCCGCGGGAGCGTGCCGCGGCCATTTGCTCGACCTGTATCTGCCGCATGACGCGGTATTGCGCGGTGGGCACACCCTGCCGGTGTACATCGATATCCATGGCGGCGGATTCACTTACGGATACAAGGAGCTGAACCGGAATTTCAACGTGCATCTCGCGGAACAGGGCTTCGCGGTGTTTTCATTGAACTATCGTCCGGCGCCGCAGACCGACTTGCGTGGGCAATTGGCCGATATCCAGGCGGCATTGCGTTGGATCGCAGCCCATATGGCCGATTATCCGGTCAATCCGAACGCGGTGTTCCTCACCGGCGATTCCGCAGGTGGCGCGTTGACGCTACTGACCTTGGCCATTGAAAACAATGCGGAAGCCGCGGCTGCGTTTGGCGTCGACAAGCCGTCCGGCATCCGATTCGCGGGTGCCGCTCCGGTGTGCGGCGCGTACAGTTCGGCGTCGTTGGAGACCATGGGCCGCAAGCTGACGGTCGGGTATGACCCGAACCGCCGTATCGGTCTTGAGCAGATGTTGGGCGTCGATTTCTTTGCGGGGCTCGAAGCCGCCGATCCGAAGTTCCTCACCGCTGAGGGTCTGGCGTTCAACGTCGATCTGCCACCCTTGCTCATCATCACCTGCGGCGACGATTTCCTTGAAGCCGACAATCTGGCGTTGGCCGCCGCCTTGTCGCGCAAAGGCGCCGATTTTGAATTGTTCGACCCGAAGCCGCGCCGCCATGAGACGTTGGGGCATGTGTTCGTCATCGGCATGCCATGGCTTGAGGAAAGCCGGGAATGCCTTGATCGAATCCGCCGCTTCTCATACGAACGCTGTTGAATAACGTGAATGGGGTGAATACTCCTCCGGAGTGCCCGCCCCATTCAATGGCCGTCGATGCCGCGACGCCGTATCAGCGGCGGACCATTTCCTCTTCGATCTGTTCGAGCGACTTGCCCTTGGTCTCAGGCACGAAACGCAGCACGAACGGGATGGACAGCGCGGAGAACACGCCAAAGATGGTGAACGGGCCGCCGACGTTGTTGCCGAACATGGCCAGCAGCATGAGGAAGAACTGGGAGACCACGAAATTGCCCAGCCAGTTGGCAGCGGAACCGAAGGAGCTGCCGATGCCGCGCACGCTCAACGGGAAGATCTCGCCGATGAGCACCCATGCGATCGGACCCCATGACAGCGCGAAGCCGAGGATATAGCAGGCGATCAGCACCATGGTCGGCACGGCCAGCGTGGCCACATCGCCGGTGAAGTTAAGCACGGCCAGCACCGCGAGGGCGATGGTCATCGTCACCGATCCGAAGATCAGCAGCTTCTTGCGGGGGAATTTGTCCATGATAAGCGTGGCCGCGATAGTGGCCACGAAGTTGACCACGCCAATGCCGACCGACACCCAGATGGCATGGTTTTCGGGGAATCCGAAGCCTTTGATGAACACCTGCGGCAGGAAATAGATCACGGAGTTGATGCCGACGAGCTGCTGGAACAGCATGATGCCGATCGCGGCGACGAGCGCAGGACGGGCGATGCGGAACAGCTCGCGGACACCGCCCTTGGTGTTCTGCGCGGCGACGGCCTTGATCTCGTCGAGCTCGAGCTGCACCTGCGTCTGATCGACGTCCTTGCGAATAAGGGTAAGTACTTTGAACGCCTCACGATCCTTGCCTCGACTCACCAGATATCGCGGCGATTCCGGCAGCAGCAGGCCGCCGATCAGCAGCAGGGCCGCCGGCACGAGCGCCGACCCCAGCATCCACCGCCAATCGCGGATGCCGGCGATATTGTGGCCGAGGAAGCCGAGATTGGACGCGTATGCCAGCAGGATGCCGAAAGTGATCATCAGCTGGAATAGCGTGGACAGCGATCCACGACGTTCCTTCGGCGCAAGCTCGGCAAGATATGCCGGAGTCAGCGAGGAGGCCGCGCCGACGGCGAGACCGAGGATGATGCGGGCCACGACCATCATCAGGAATCCCGTGGATCCCGCGCACATGCCCGAACCGAGCAGGAACAGTATCGCCGCCAGAATCAGCAGCTTCTTGCGGCCGAAACGATCGGACAGCGCGCCGATGGACAGGGCTCCCGCGCAGGAACCGATCAACACGGATGATGTGATGAACCCGGTCTGAGCCACGGACAGGCCGAAATCGGATTCGATGAGCGGCGAGGCTCCGGAGATGATGCCGGTGTCGAAGCCGAACAGCATGCCTCCCAGCGCGCCGAACGTGAAGATGAACGCGCTGTTGAGCGGGAAACGTGTGGAAACGCCACGCCCCACCTCCCGCTCGACGGCGTCGATCGTCGCGCCGACCTCATGGATGCCGGCTTCCACCGCACCTTCGGCGTCGTGTACTGGATTGGACGTCTGCACCGCAGTCATGATTCCACCTTCCATTCCCATCGATCCTCATCGATATGAGATGCAGCAATCGCAGCAAACAAAAAAGACCTGGAACGACGTATAGTGACGTCGTTCCAGGTCTTGCCTCGCATTGAGTAGCAACCCTGCCGCGCTTGTATGCTGCGCATATTGCATTCAAGTGTAGGTCATGGCGGCATGCGACACTCCGATTTTTTAGAAAACGTTTACCGGTTATTTTTCAGTGCAGGAAAGCGTGAAGCACAGGCCAGCGGCACATGCTTTTCCCTCGTGCGGAGAGCCTCCTCGGATATCCACGAGCAAGCGGACCGAATCAAGCCGTCAACCATCCACAAGCAAGACGGCAAAAAGAAAGCCGGCGGAGAGAAGGCCGCCGGCTGAGAGAGAAGAGAGAAGAAGGGTTCAGTTATGGGATTCTTGAAAGAACCTCGCCAACAGCCGTAACCGTTGACATGTTCTATATAACCGCCCGACCCTTGGAGGAACGATGTGTGTTCCTGTCAATTCCCTGAGAATTTCGTAGCGGAAATGTCACGACGGTGCGAATTCGGGGGTTTATCCCACTGAATATCGCCCCAACGGCCTTCCTGCAGCTTGTTCAGCGCGGCAACAGACGATTGCACGGCATCTGCCGACACCGTCATGAAACGCCGCTATACAACACCGCCGCTCAACGACGCCGTGCACTCACACGCAATCGCGCATCTCACTCGGCGAATTTGTCGACGCGGCGATCGTAGGTCAGCAGGCCGTTGAGCTCCTCCTCCACGTCGGAAACCTGCGTATACACGTATCCCGCAAGTCCGCGCGATTCCAGTGCGGCCGCGGAGGCGAGCACGGAACGCACGGCGGCCCGCCAATCGTCGATCGAATCGTATTCACCGTAACCGTAGGCGCGCGACACCGCCGCATGCTCCGGTACGAGCTGCGCCAATCCGCCGAATTCCGAAATCACGAACGCGCGTACGCCGTGCCGTGCGACCGGCAGCACCACGTAATGCGCGGCCCTGCGGCGACGGCGGTGCTTCTTCTCGAATTCGGCCACGTATCCGCGCAACGGACCCTTGTCCGGGTAGATTTCCAGCGGCCGGAAATAGTTGTGCACGCTATGGAAGTCGCCGCAATGCTGGTCGTACCAGCCGCTCGTCGCGTCGATCGGACGGGTCGGATCGAGCGCGTGGATGCGTTCGGCTGCATCGCACGCGTCGAATTGGCCCCAGCCTTCGTTGAACAGCGTCCACGTCACGATGGAGGGGTGCCCGCCGAGCATGTGCACCATCGCGTCGCACGTACGCGACCAGTCGCGCCGGTAGATCGGGTCGTCCGCGCCGAGCGCCGTGAAATGTTTGGCGGTGTCGTCGCGGAATTTGTTCCATGTGGAGCGGATGAGCGTCGGCTTGCGATTCGTGGTCCACGCATTGTATTCGCCGTCCGTGCCGCCGCCGGACACCGCGTCCTGCCAGACGAGCATGCCGAGGCGGTCGCAATGGTAGTACCAGCGGGCCGACTCGATTTTGATGTGCTTGCGCAGCATGTTGAAGCCGGCGTTTTTCATGGCCGTGATGTCATGCGTCAGCGCCTCGTCGTCGGGCGCGGTCATGAGGCCGTCCGGCCAGTAGCCTTGGTCGAGCACGCCTTTGACGAAGAGCGGCTTGCCGTTGAGATGGAAGCGCGCCACCCCCTTCGTATCCGGTTTGATTTCGACGGAACGGAACGCGCAGTAGGAACTTACGACATCCATCGGCTGCGATTGCGCGACCGCCGCATCACCCGCCGTTTCCGCGGGTTTCGCCGACCCGTACCGCAATTCGGCCCGCACGTCATACAGATACGGATCGGCCGGCGACCACAGATGTTCGGCAGCTGTTGCGATTTCCGCACGCACCTTGCGCACGCCCGCCGGCAGCGTCTCATCCGCCACCACCGTGCCGTCCGCAGGGTCGGTGACGACGATGTGCAGTTTCGCGTTCGGCTTGTCGCCGCCGATTTCCGCACGGACGAACAACTTGCCGTCGGATGCCCCCTTGAGTGTCAGCGTGCGCAGGTAGGCTTCCGGCACGATTTCCAGCCAGACGCTTTGCCAAATGCCGCTTTGCGCGGTGTACCAGATGCCTTCGCGCTCGATTTTCTGCTTGCCGCGCAACTGCGTGCCCGAATCGTTCGGATCGTAGACGCACAGCGCGATTTCAAACGCGTCATCAGGGTCGATAAATGCCGAAATATCGACGTCGAACGGCAGGTAGCCGCCGACGTGCGTGCCCGCGAGCTGGCCGTTGACATAGCAGGCGCAGACATAATCGACCGCTTCGAAATGCAGGATGAGGCGATTCGCGTCGCCGATCTGCCGGACCGTTTCCTCTCCGCCGAGCGTGACGGGATGCACGACGGTGCGGTACCACAGCAGGTTGTCGGGGTAAATGGTCTGGTGCACGCCGGACAGCGCGGATTCCGGCGAGAACGGTACGAGGATCTTGCCGTCGAACGTTTGCGGAATGGCGGTTTCCTTGACTGCGCGGACCGCTTCGTCGCGGGTCAGCATCGCCGCCGTTTTGCGCCATTTCGGCGCGGTCTCATCTTCCGGAATGGACGCGATCGCGTAATCCCACCAGCCATTGAGCATGGTGCAGTTGTCGCGTACCATGGTCGGGCGCGGGTGCTCGCCGAGTATGGGGGTACGACCCTCGTCCAGCGTGCGTTCGCCTTCCTCGGCGGGATTGAACGCCTTGTTGCCGGCGCGCGCGGACAGCCATTCATGGTCGATTCGTTCACCCCACGGTGTCCACAACTGCTGCAGCGGCTCACGGGAACGCATTTTCGTAGGAGCGGCCTTCAGTACGCGTTTGATATCCAGCATGGAGAGCCCCTTCCTGCAGCCTTGCATATCTCCGCTCTCATTGTAAATGGCGGTCGCGTTAAATGGCAGATGAATGGCAAGCGATTTTTGCAGGAAAGTGCGCGAATGTGCCGGAAGGCATAGGAAAGCAGAAGAATGGCGATTCAAAAGCCACGCGATATGTCACGATTTGAAAAAGTGCTGTAATTTTCAAATCGTGACACATGTAGGGGGTTGCGTGTTGAAATCAGCCTTCGAGCTTGGCCTTTTCGGCGGCGAGACGGGCGGCCTCGGCTTCGCGGCGGGCGATCTCAGCATCGGCGCGTTTTTTGGCATCTGCCAGAACAGCCTGCTTTTCCTGCTGGGCCTGCTCGATGATCTCGCGGGCCTTGCGGTCTGTTTCAATGATGCGGTCTACAAATTTTTCCATGATATCCCTCCCGCAATGTTGTATACTATATAAATAGGAAATAAAGCGATATTACTTACCTACTTTACTCCCATTCTTCGGAAATATCAATATTATACATCTGCCAAAGTTTTGTCAACCCTTCCTGGCAGATGTTGCCATTTTGTACAGTATTTTTGTA
>OJRW01002433.1_pt1 | contig 12742 bp, 9 predicted proteins | sample 1599231 | NCBI WGS metagenome assembly OJRW01 (sample SAMN04168656, study PRJEB22393) | human gut metagenome | biome: human gut microbiome; feature: stool | host: Homo sapiens | collected 2014-03-17
ATATTTAATACAACACTATGATTGGTACTTGGTTTTAATTGAGGTGGTAACATACATTGTAAACAACTGATTCTTGTAGAAAGCGTTTGTTTTGAAAGATAGTTTGCAAGTTCTTGTAATTCTTGATTAAGTAATGGTTTTTGATCAATGACATCTTGGATAAAAGAATATTTAAACCCATTTTTTTCTTCTAATTGTTTTTGAGTAAAAAGTGTTTCTTGACATTCAACGACATAACCTACAAGTTGTTGATAACCAAAACGGATATGGATTCGACAACCTGCCAAAACTTGATATTTAGATAAATAGTCATAGGTCGTATCTAATTTATAGATTGCATGTTCCACAAGAACCTTAACAATATACATATTTCCACCTCTCTTTTGTTTGTATTTTACCACATCTATTGTAGCTTTATCAAAAAAACTGTCAGTTATAAAAACCAACAGTTACTTTTGATGTTCTTTAATAATTTTTGCTATTTTATCTTTTGCTAGATGAACATCATCATTTTCTACAACATATTTATATTCATCTTTTGTTTGAATTTCTTTACGTGCTTTATCCAAACGTTCTTTTACGATATCTTCGCTTTCAGTACGTCTACCACGAATACGTCTTTCTAATTCTTCTAATGAAGGTGGTACCAAGAAAATCGTAAGGGCATCTGGACACTTTTTCATGACTTGCAACGCTCCTTGAACTTCGATTTCTAAAACGACATTTTTCCCTTCATCTAATAAACGATCTACATTATCTTTAGGGGTACCATAATAATTACCTACAAATCTTGCCCATTCTAATAATCCACCTTGAGCAATTTTATCTACAAACGTTTTTTCATCAACAAAGAAATAATCTACACCATCTGTTTCTGTAGGAATTTCTATTTTTGTTGTATGAACAGACACTGGAACAAAATGAGATTTGTGAGGTACTGTTTCTCTATATTGATCTTTTTTCTGTGTACTCATTTTCACGCCCCTTTCTTTTCTATATCGTAACACATTTTAAAAAAATGCGCAATATAGTGCTACTTTTTGATACCATTTTTCAAGTATTTCTTTTTTATTTTTTGTATGATAAAGCTATCAAATGATGTCAATACAAGATGATAATTGACAGAAAGGTGGATTTATGAATACTATGCATCAAGAGGGCAATGCCCTTATTTACGAAAATGATGGAGAACTTTTACGTATTGAACCTTGGGGCAAGAATAGTCTGCGTGTTCGCTCTGTTATGCAGGGTCAAATCTGTGATACTGACTATGCACTTATTGAGCTGAATGAAGCTGATAAAGCAATTGTACCATCGATTTCAGTATCCGAATATGAAGCAAGTATTACAAACGGAAAAATAACAGCACGCATTGAAGTAAGCAACTGGAATCACAAATGTGTCATTTCCTACTACAACCAGAACAAAAAGCTGCTGCTTAAAGAAACAGGCGACGGCGGTGCTCTCAATAAAGACAGCAGACGCTTCCACGGAATTATTGGCGGTGCTTACAACCTGCATGTTTCCTTCGCATCTGCTCAAAATGAAAAGCTGTTTGGAATGGGTCAGTATCAGCAGGATGATCTTGACTTAAAATATACCACACTTGAACTTGCACATAGAAATTCTCAGGCAAGTGTTCCTTTCGTTCTTTCCAGTCTTGGCTATGGCTTCTTATGGCATAACCCAGCTATTGGTCAGGTTACATTTGGAAAAAATGTGACAGACTGGTATGCAGCAAGCACCAAGCAGATGGATTATTGGATTACAGCCGGAGATACCCCTGATGAAATTGAGCAGGCATATGGACGAGCTGTTGGAACTACACCAATGATGCCAGAATATGGACTTGGCTTTTGGCAGTGCAAGCTTCGTTATTGGAATCAGGAGCAACTTCTTTCTGTTGCCAGAAAGTACCATGAGAAAAAAATCCCAGTCGATGTGATTGTATGTGATTTCTTCCACTGGCCAAAAATGGGTGATTTCCGATTTGAAGAAGAATTCTTCCCAGATCCTGATGCCATGGTTAAGGAATTAAAAGAGATGGGCATGGAGCTTATGGTTTCTGTATGGCCGCAGATTGACACACAAAGTGAAAATTTTGCAGAAATGAAGCAAAAAGGACTCCTCGTTAAAACAGAGCACGGTGTTGAGATTTGTATGCGTTTTGGCGGTGAAAGTGTTTTCTTTGATCCTACTAATCCTGCTGCACGCCGCTATGTATGGGATAAATGCCGTCAAAACTATTATGATAAAGGTATCCGCGTATTCTGGCTGGATGAAGCAGAGCCTGAATATCTTGGCTATGATTATGACAACTATCGCTACTATCTTGGACCAGATATCCAGATTGGAAATGTTTATCCTCAGTATTTTTCCCGTACCTTCTATGAAGGTCTGAAGGAGCAGGGTGAAAAAACAGTTGTAAATCTTGTCCGCTGTGCGTGGGCTGGCAGCCAGCGCTATGGTGCACTCGTTTGGTCTGGTGATATCCACAGTGACTGGCCAACATTCCGTCGTCAGGTCAGTGCAGGATTAAATATGGGAATTGCTGGTATTCCGTGGTGGACAACTGATATCGGTGGTTTTTCAGGTGCACGACCAGAAGATCCACGTTTCCAACAGCTTTTTGTTCGTTGGTTTGAGTGGGGAACATTTTGCCCTGTTATGCGTCTGCACGGTGATCGTGACTGCGATGACAGACGTGTATTTCACGCAGATGGTCGTCCGGCGCTCTTTACTGGCGGTGACAATGAAATCTGGAGCTATGGTGCAGAAAATGAAATTATTTTAACACACTATATCTTCTTAAGAGAGCTGATGCGTCCATATACAAGAAAACTGATGGAAGAAGCTCATCTGTACGGCAAGCCTGTTATGCGTCCAATGTTTTACGATTTCCCAGAACAGGATGTTTGCTGGGAATTAAAGGAACAATATATGTTTGGACCTTCTATCCTCGTTGCACCGATTCTTTACGAGGATCAGAATGAGCGCGATGTTTATCTTCCATCTGGCAATAAATGGACATTGCTCATGAATGGTGAAGTTTACGAGGGCGGTCAGACACTTCATGTAACTGCTCCAATCGATGAAATACCTGTATTTATTCGAGAGGGCGGTCCAGATCTTGTTGATGGTTGGAAAAAAATTAGAGAAAATCACGAAATTTAACTTTTTTTTGAATTTCCCTCTATCATATTTTTGAATTTTCCTTTATAATAAGAAAGGTTAAGGAAGTCTCTTATCCCGCTTTGATCTACAAAAAACGACTAAAGGAGAATATCATGTCAAAGAGAACAGACATCAACAAAGTTTTGATTATCGGATCTGGCCCCATTATTATTGGTCAGGCCTGCGAATTTGACTATTCCGGAACACAGGCTTGTAAGGCTCTTCGCAAGTTAGGTTATGAAATTGTCTTGGTTAACTCCAACCCGGCAACCATCATGACAGACCCGGAAATTGCCGATGTTACCTACATTGAACCGCTCAATGTACATCGTCTTGAACAGATTATCGCAAAAGAGCGTCCGGACGCAGTTCTTCCAAATCTTGGCGGTCAGTCTGGTTTGAATCTTTGTTCAGAACTTGCAAAAGAGGGCATTCTGGACAAATATCACGTTCAGGTAATCGGTGTTCAGATTGATGCTATTGAACGTGGTGAGGATCGTATTGAATTTAAAAAATCAATGAATAAGATCGGCATTGAAATGGCACGCAGTGAAGTTTCCTATTCAGTTGATGAGGCACTCGCAATTGCTGATAAGCTTGGCTATCCGGTTGTTCTTCGTCCTGCCTACACAATGGGAGGTGCCGGCGGTGGTCTTGTATACAACAAGGAAGAGTTAAAGACCGTTTGTGCAAGAGGTCTTCAGGCCAGTCTTGTAGGCCAGGTTCTTGTTGAGGAGTCCATTCTTGGTTGGGAAGAGCTTGAGTTAGAGGTTGTTCGTGATGAAGAAGGAAACATGATCACTGTATGTTTCATTGAAAATATTGACCCTCTTGGTGTTCATACAGGTGATTCTTTCTGTGCTGCTCCAATGCTTACCATTTCCAAGGAGCTTCAGGCGCGTCTTCAGGAGCAGGCTTACCGCATCGTTGACTCCGTACGTGTAATTGGTGGTACAAACGTGCAGTTCGCTCATGACCCTGTTAGTGATCGTATTGTTGTCATTGAGATCAATCCAAGAACTTCTCGTTCTTCTGCGCTTGCATCTAAGGCAACTGGTTTCCCGATTGCTCTTGTTTCTGCTATGCTAGCAGCTGGACTGACCTTAAAGGATATTGAATGTGGAAAGTATGGCACTCTTGATAAATATGTTCCAGACGGTGACTACGTTGTTATCAAGTTTGCTCGCTGGGCATTTGAGAAGTTTAAGGGTGTTCAGGATAAGCTTGGCACACAGATGCGCGCTGTCGGTGAAGTTATGAGTGTAGGAAAGACTTACAAAGAAGCTTTCCAGAAGGCAATCCGAAGCCTTGAGATTGGCCGCTATGGTCTTGGCTTTGCAAAGGACTTCAATACAAAGACAAAGGAAGATTTGTTAAAGCTTTTAATTACACCATCAAGTGAACGTCATTTCATCATGTATGAAGCACTTAGAAAGGGTGCTACTGTTGATGAAATCTTTGAGATTACAAAGGTAAAGAAGTATTTCATCGAGCAGATGAAGGAGCTTGTTGATGAAGAAGAAGCACTGCTTGCCTGCAAGGGTGCGCTTCCATCTGATGCACAGCTTATCTCTGCAAAGAAGAATGGTTTCTCAGATAAATATTTAAGCCAGCTTCTTGCTGTATCTGAAGATGATGTTCGCAACCGCCGCATCGAGCTTGGTGTTGAAGAAGCTTGGGAAGGTATTCATGTAAGCGGTACAAAGGACAGCGCATACTACTACTCTACCTATAATGCACCAGATAAGAACCCAGTAAATAGCGATAAGCCAAAGATTATGATTCTTGGCGGTGGTCCAAACCGTATTGGTCAGGGTATTGAGTTCGATTATTGCTGCGTTCATGCATCTCTTGCTTTAAAGAAGCTTGGATTTGAAACCATTATTGTAAACTGTAATCCAGAAACCGTTTCTACAGACTACGATACATCTGATAAGCTGTACTTTGAGCCATTAACACTTGAAGATGTATTAAGCATCTACAAGAAAGAAAAGCCGGTTGGCGTTATCGCTCAGTTCGGTGGACAGACTCCATTAAACTTAGCTGCACAGCTTGAGAAAAATGGTGTAAAGATTCTGGGAACCTCTCCTGCAGTTATTGATCTTGCTGAGGACCGCGACCTGTTCCGTGCTATGATGGACAAGTTAGAGATTCCAATGCCAGAGTCTGGTATGGCTACTACTGTAGATGAAGCTCTTGCAATCGCAAAAAGAATTGGTTATCCTGTTATGGTTCGTCCTTCCTACGTTCTTGGTGGACGTGGTATGGAGGTTGTTTACGATGACGAGAACCTGACAAGCTATATGAAGGCAGCTGTTGGCGTAACACCAGACCGCCCGATTCTGATTGACCGCTTCTTAAATCATGCACTTGAGTGTGAGGCTGATGCAATCAGTGATGGTACACACGCATTCGTTCCAGCTGTAATGGAGCATATTGAGCTTGCTGGTATTCACTCCGGTGACTCAGCATGTATCATTCCTTCTGTTCACATTACACCTGAAAATGTTGAAACCATTAAGGAATACACCAGAAAGATCGCTGAGGAAATGCATGTAAAGGGTCTTATGAACATGCAGTATGCAATCGAAAACGGTAAGGTTTATGTGCTTGAAGCAAATCCACGTGCATCTCGTACCGTTCCGCTTGTTTCTAAGGTATGTAACATCCGCATGGTTCCGATTGCAACTGATATCATTACCTCTGAGCTGACAGGACGTCCGTCACCAGTTCCAATGTTAAAGGAGCAGAGCATTCCTTACTATGGTGTTAAGGAAGCTGTATTCCCATTCAACATGTTCCCAGAGGTTGACCCTCTGCTCGGGCCGGAGATGCGTTCTACTGGTGAGGTACTTGGTCTTTCTACCTACTATGGAGAAGCATTCTACAAGGCACAGGAAGCTACTCAGACATCTCTCCCACTTTCTGGAACTGTTCTGATTTCTGTAAACCGCAAGGACAAGGATGAAGTTGTTGAGATTGGAAAGCTCTTCCATGAGTGTGGATTTAAGATTCTGGCGACAGAAAGCACCTGCAGACTGATTAATGAAGCCGGCATTCCAGCTGAGCGTGTTAATAAGCTTCAGGAAGGCCGTCCAAATATCTTAGACCTTATCACTAATGGAAAGATTGATCTGATCGTTAACTCACCAGTTGGTAAGGACAGCGCTCACGATGACAGTTACCTGCGTAAGGCAGCTATCAAGGGCAAGATTCCTTACATGACTACAATCGCTGCAGCAAGAGCTACCGCAAAGGGTATCCACTATGTTCAGCAGCATTCTGATTCTGATGTAAAATCTCTTCAGGAGATTCACAGCATGATCTGCGATAAGAACTAAATTATAAAAACTAAATTTCTTCAAAAAAACCGCGGTGAGCGAAATCACCGCGGTTTTCTTTAAAATTTAATTAATTCATACTCTCTATTTCCAAGTCCAATCTTTTCTGCATGTTCCAGCGTTTCCTTCCAACGCACATTCGGATTGGAATCCATAAAATGATCATGATGATGATGCCAATCTGTTTTTGCAAGATTATCTGACAGCTGAGAGTTTGGCATTGGATCTGCCTTAAGACATGCATCTGCACATGCCTGATCTAACGCTACCGGATCAAATGATGCAAACATACCGATATTTGGCAGAATAGCCGCATCATTTTCTGGATGACAGTCACAGTTTGGAGAAACATCTAAAATCAAGCTTATATGAAAATGAGGACGACCATCTACAACTGCTTTTGTATACTCTGCAATCTTGCATCCCAAAATTTCATTTGCATTATCATTTGGATTATGAATTGCATCAAATGAACAGGCACCGATACAGCGTCCACATCCCTTACAAATATCCTCATGAATCACAGCCTTTCCTGTATCAAAGAAAATCGCATCTGATCCACATTCCTTTGCACAGCGCTTGCAGCATCTGCAAAGATCTGCATTTACAACTGGCTTTCCCTGACTGTGCTGATGCATCTTTCCTGCACGGCTTCCGCATCCCATACCGATATTTTTCAGTGCTCCGCCAAAACCTGTTGATTCATGGCCTTTAAAATGTGTCAAAGAAATAAACACGTCTGCATCCATAACAGCTCTTCCGATGTACGCTTCCTTGCAATATACACCGCCCTCAACAGGAACAATACAATCATCTGTACCGCGAAGACCATCTCCGATAATAACATGACAGCCTGTTGTTATTTCATTAAAGCCATTTTCCTGCGCACAATCTAAGTGCTCCAATGCATTCTTTCTGGAACCAGGATATAAAGTATTGCAGTCTGTCAAAAATGGCTTTCCGCCTGCTTCCTTAACAAGATCTGCTACTGCCTTTGCATAATTAGGACGCAGATATGCAATATTTCCCAGCTCACCAAAATGCATCTTGATCGCTACAAACTTATTTTCAAGATCCATTGTCTGAAGACCTGCCTTACGGCACAATCTTTTTAGCTTTTCCGGGAGTCCAACTCCATTTGATGTTCTAAAATCAGTAAAATAAACTTTTGCCTTTTCCATGTTGTCTCCTATTCTATTTATTTAATTTGCTCTGCCAGCATCGGCATAAAAATGCCGCCCTGAACACTTCGAGCAATAAAATAGCAATACATTCCACTATCAGTCTGATACCAGTCTGAAAATGGCACTCGTGTTGTTGTTTCCTTTAAATATGCTGCCACCGGCTGTATAAGTGCTGCTGTATTGTCCATCGCTGCACACCAAAGAATCCAGTCACTCTTTGTATAAGCTGCTCTGCTGTCAAGCGGTGTTCCATATCGATTTGCTTTCTTTTTATAATAAGCAAGCTCCTTTTCATACACCTCATCAGAAAACAGTCCGCTCTTCCACAGCTTGTCCCAAATCAGGTTATATTTTAAGCTCCATGTATCTTTTTTTCCTTCTCCAAATACAAGCTGATAATGATCGTCTGCTTTTGCGCGCTTTTCCCAATCTGATGCCATATCTACTGCTATCTTGTGGTACTTCTTTGCCTCATCTTTTTCACCTGCCAAAGCTGCTATCTGAGCATATCCTTCGATTCCCATAATCGCCTTCACAGAAAGGTTTGTATTATGTGAAAGATGACCGGCAAAATCATCTGTACACAGCTGCTCACCCGGATCTGCACCATAACGTATCAGGTATTCACGCCATTTTTTTAATGTTTCCATATATGGCAGTGCAAAGGAAACATTTTGCTCCATACGGCAAACCATTGCCGTCATAATAAGCATATTTCCACATTCCTCTACAGGCATCTGGTCACGCAGGCCATATACATTACTTCCTGACGGATACATATAGTAAGGCGGATAAACAAATTGATTTTCTGAGCGAAAACGCTTATTTTCCTCATCTGAGCGACCGTATACCTGTCCCCATGCATATGGATAGCGTCCTACATCATGAGGTGCAAAATCATATGTCCACACATCACAGTCTGCAAATCTAAAAATTGGACGCAGCATTCCCTTGACATATTCTGTATTATAAAGCATAAATAACGGCACTGACGGATAGCTTACATCAACAGTCCCAATACAGCCATTGGAATCATTTTCCTTTGAGAGGAAAATTAAATTCTTATCTTCATCTGTGATCAGCTTGTGCGCTGCAATCGCATGACGATAGCTCATAACACATAAAAATGCATACTCATCGCCGCCAATCTTTTTCGCCTTCGCTTCTATCTCACAATCTATTTCTGCTGCCTGCTTACAAACCTTTTTCTGATCTGCAAATGCAGCTGAAATTGCTTCCAGAATTGTCTTATATCTTGTTGTCCAGTATGCCTTTCTCCACTCTCCGAAATAATTGATTGATGCAAGATCATCATATGCCAGAATAAGTGTAGTCTGACCATTTAAATCTGCTGCCTGACAGCGAATTGCTTCGTTTGCTGAATCATATGTAATAATACTTCCATCATTTCCTGCAAGATACACGTAACCCCAGTCAATTGTTGTATGATCACCGCTGCTTTCAAGCGGCTGCTGACGCATACGTCCCATAGACGCGTATGAAAAGTCCTGCTTAAAAGTTCCAGCAAAGCCTGCCACTTCATCCTTTTCTTGGCGCACAAGATCAGCTGATACAATAAAATCAAGCTGTACATTGTCCGCATTCTTTTTCTCAACCATAAAATCAATATATGTACACGGTCTTGATACAAGCAATGGATCACTCAGAATAAGCGGAGACGTAAAACGACAGCATAACCGCACCTTATCGTTTTCAAATGTATATGTTGTCGCAGTAGCTGTCACATCCAATGATATCTGAGGTAATATCTGGTGAAATTCCTTGTCTCCCATAAAACAATATACAGTTTTATCTACAGTCAGATATCCTCGAATCTGCTGGCGCTTACCAGTCCAGTGAACAGTATCTGCATCATATAAATGGTCGCTTGATGACCAGATTGAAAAATATGGATCATGCATAATAAGCGGTATACTTGCTGCTCTTGTAACCTTCATAATAAACCTCCGTTTTTTATTTTAATTCCCTTTCTTTTATTTTACCACATACTTCATGCTATACACAATTGATTTTACTTTTTTTTCGATGAATTTTAATCAACTCTTCATAATCTTTGATTGCATTTTCAAGCTGATTTTGTTACAATAATTAACGCATTAACTGAAAGGACATTAAGCTTTAATGAAAAAACATATAAATAAACTTTCTACTATACAAAAAGCTGCTGCCGGAATTGGCGGTGCAGTTGTCGTTTTGGCCTCTGCCACAGATTTTTTTGCTGGAAATTACCTTGTCAACTACGCTATCGGCCGCAGCGGCGACGGCGGAAACCGCACAGTTTCTGATGATGCTGACGCAAAGCTTGAAGAGCAAAAAAGTGCTGACGCAGAGACAATCATAAATGACGCAAAAAAACAAATGGGACTTTCAGCCACCCTTTTTGAAGAGGCTCATCCTGCAAAAGATATTACCATTTTGTCAAATGACAATTTAAATCTTTATGGTGCATACTACAAAAATGAAGTTGCTGCCAGCGATCACCTTTGGGCCATTGTGATTCACGGCTATCGCTGTGATCACAATTCAATGACAGAGTTTTCACAACGCTACTATGAGAATGGCTATCAGGTAGTAGCACCTGACCTTCGTGCCTGCGGAAAAAGTGAGGGCAATTATGTAGGTATGGGCTGGCTTGACCGCCTCGATATCATCTCATGGATCAACTGGATCATTGAGCAGGATCCTGATGCCCAAATTGTGCTGCACGGTGTCTCCATGGGCGCTGCAACTGTCATGATGACCTCTGGTGAAACACTTCCTGAAAATGTAAAAGTATTTGTTGAGGACTGCGGCTACACAAGTACCTGGGAAATTTTTGCAAACGAATTAAAGCTTCGCTTCAATCTTCCAGAATTTCCGCTGATGCAGACTGCAAACATGATTGCATCTAACAAGGCAGGCTATGATTTTAAAGAAGCAAGCTCACTTACTGCTGTATCTAAATGTGAAAGACCTATGCTTTTTATTCATGGAACAGCAGATGACTTTATCCCATATTCTATGATGAATGAGCTTTATGAAGCAAAGCCAGGCACAAATAAACAAATGCTGACAGCAACAGGTGCTACCCACGCTAACTCACTTTATCTTCTCGGAGAAAGCTATTGGGATACCGTTTTTGATTTTATTAACAGTTATATAAAATAAATTTCTGTAAAACAAGCGGAGGCAAACAATGTTTACCCCCGCTTGTATCATTTGTTCTTTTAAGACATGAAAATCATATTCGAATAAACGCTGTTTTCTGGATTGCCTCCCTTTATAAATTCAGCATCTACTGTTTTGCGATAAAACATCTCAGCATCACCAACCCAGCCAATAACTGCATAACCATAGCCATATTCCTTCATGGCATAAAGCGTTTTTAATAAAAGGGACTGACCAACATTTTTTCCACGATAATCAGGATGCACACCAATAGGTCCGAAAAAGCCCTTCGCTGATGAATCGTAGCATGCAAAACCGATAACCTTTTTATCTTCTACCACAATAAAACACTTTGGCACCTCCTGCATAATGGCATGCTCTGCTTCATATACCCAGCTATCTGAAAAATTATCCTTGATAAAGTTTAAAATTGTTCCCTTATCACCTACAAATGCTCTCTTGATCTGAATTGTATCCTTCCTGTCCTCTAACTTCGGAAGTCTGTACAAATTTGTGATCATATCATTGCCTTCCATATTGATTCTCCTTTTTATTCCCTTTATTTTTTTAACAATCTTTTCTTAGTGTTCACATGATTCTTTAATCGTATTCCAGATGCAGTCAGCTGCAAATTCTGAGCCTTCTCTTGATGCATGAGCATTATCTTCTGCATACATTTCCACTTCCGGATGATTTTTACGATATTCCCACCACAGCTCTCCGACTGGTGCTAAAAGCGCATTTGCCTCTTCTGCTGCCTGTCGAAATGCTTTTGTCATACGCGCCTGTTGATCTGGCTCATCCTTCTTTGCCCATGTCATATACACAAGCGGCTTTGCATTTGCCTCGCGAATCCATGTATTCAGCTGTCTAACTGCATCAAACAATTTTTCCTCTGGTCCAAATGGATGTGAGTGCTCCTGAAGTACAACATAATCATAGTGACCATATAAAATATTAAATCTCACATCTGGCTCCTGAACATGCTGCTCCAAAAACCATCCTCCGTGAGCAATCATCGTTACCTCACAATCATATCCTTCTTTTCTGGATTTTTCTGCCACCATATTTGGCATATCATTGTAATAGGTATGGCTGTTTCCGATAAATAAAATGCGTAATTTTTTCATTGTTTACCTCCGACAAATATATACATATAAATTACTTTATTGGTATCTTAGCGTACTTAAACAGTAAAGTCAAGCCAAAAGCAGCACAAGCTGATATCGCCTGTCATTTTTATACTTACTGTCTGACTTTCTTGCTTAATTGATCCAATCTGTTCAAATGGCACTGTGATATCTGAATAGATTGGCTCACAAATCTTTTGCTGTTGCTGCTGTAAATGTCATGATTCCCTGTGTCAGTTCAATGTTCTCACATTCGTCAAAATGATCTGCTCTGATGCGCTTTGTCAATACTCGCATTTTAGTTTTTTCACCAGCAAGGAAAATAGTATCATAAAGTGGTGTCTCTTTGCTTGATGGACCCACAAAAATCATATAATTTCCTTCCTCTACTAAGAAACTTTCACTGATGCAGTCATAAAAACGAAGCTCATTTATAGAAATACGCTTTATAACATGCCTTACTTCATCTGGCGCAATATCATGAAATCTTTCAAATGCAAGAAGCTGACGGCGAGGCTTTGGGACACGAGATTTTGGCGCTGACGCATAAATCTGAATAACCTCATCACTAGTCAGTTTTCCCGTATTTTTAACATCAAAAATCACTTCTATCAAAGTAGGCAGAGTACCACGTCCATAGGAGTTACGCACCGCATGGGCGTGGGTGAATGCCTTTGAGGCTACTTATTGATTTTTAATATATTCTTGTACCATTTGTAGACTGTTCTCACTTACTGTTGTGGCA
>OJRW01002435.1_pt1 | contig 12719 bp, 8 predicted proteins | sample 1599231 | NCBI WGS metagenome assembly OJRW01 (sample SAMN04168656, study PRJEB22393) | human gut metagenome | biome: human gut microbiome; feature: stool | host: Homo sapiens | collected 2014-03-17
GTTGTGCAGAATGCGCGTGCGGGCCGTGCGGGCGCGGCGGCGGATTTCGGTCTCGTCGAGCCCCGTCTCGCGCCGCAGCAGGCTCATGTATCCGCTCCGCTGCCCCGACGCCAGCGTGTTGATCTCCTTCAGGATGCGCGTCTTCATCTCCTCGGTCGCCTTGTTGGTGAAGGTGACCGCCAGAATCGCGCTGTAACTTTCGGGACGTTCGATGACGTCGTGCACGTATTTGTAGGCCAGTTGGTAGGTTTTGCCCGATCCGGCGCTGGCGTTCAGTATTTTCGCTCTCACATTCGTCGCGTGTTTTCTACCAAAGGTACGAATTTCCCCGCAAATCGACGCGGGAAACGGGAATTTTCGTACCTTTGACTTCGTCTTAGATACTTCTGTCTCGGCATAATCAAGCTGACGCTTGCTTCTGCGCTCGACTTTTCGTATCTTTGCGGAGATACGTCGCAAACACCCTGCCGGTTCGCGGAGCCTGCGGATGTCCCGCTGCGGTGCGCTGGTACCTCCGGATGCGATATGACGATTTGATATGAATACACTCGATACATTCGACCCCAATGGGGTAGGGCTCGACAACGGGGCCTATTTCGGCCTGCCGTTCACGCCCGACGAGGCAAGGCTGGTGCTGATTTCGGCGCCGTGGGACGTTACGGTTTCCTACGGTACGGGGACGTCGGAGGCGCCCGACGCCATTATCGAAGCCTCGACGCAGCTGGATTTCCACGATCCGCTGGCTCCCGGCGTCTGGCGCCGCGGCATCGCCACGGCCGATGTGGACTATTCGCTGCTGGAGTCTTCGCAGCGTCTGCGGGCCGACGCCGCACGGGTGATCGACCACCTCGAAGGAGGCGGCTGCCTGGAGGACGACTATGTCGTGCGCAAGGTCCGCCGTGTCAACGAGGGGTGCATGTCGATGAACGCCAACGTCGGGGCGCAGGCTTCGCGCTGGCTCGATGCGGGCAAGACCGTGGGGCTGGTCGGCGGCGACCACTCGACGCCCTACGGGCTGATCCGGGCGCTGGGCGCGCGCCATGCGGCGTTCGGCATCCTGCACGTCGATGCGCACTGCGACCTGCGCGATGCCTACGAGGGGTTTGAGTTTTCCCACGCCTCGATCATGTTCAACGTCCTGCGCGACGTGCCGCAGGTGACGAAGATCGCCCAGGTCGCCGTGCGCGACTTCAGCGAGTCGGAGGCCGCGCTGGCCGCTTCGTCCGGGCGCATCGCCACGTTCGACGACCTTTCGCTCGCGGCCGCCCTTTTCCGCGGCGAGACGTGGGATGCGCAGTGCCGCTGCATCGTCGACGCGCTGCCGCAGGAGGTCTACGTGAGTTTCGACATCGACGCCTTGACCTTCGAAAACTGCCCTCACACCGGGACGCCGGTTTCCGGCGGCCTTACGTTCAACCAGGCCGTCTGGCTGCTCGATACGCTCACCCGCTCGGGACGCCGTATCATCGGTTTCGACGTGGTGGAGGTGTGCCCCGCGCCCGACGAGCGGATCGACGCCATCACGGGCGCCCGCATGCTCTGGAAACTCTGCGGGCAGACCCTCAAGTCAAACGAATCATAAAACGACCGATAGATGCGACTTTTTTCGATGTACCGCTGGGTTCGCCAGCGACACATGATGGGGCTTCGGGGCCGCAACTTCCTGGAAGCGCCCTGGGCCGGAGGCGTGGTGCTGCTGGTGTGCGTGATCGCCGCCATGCTGCTGGCCAATCTCCCCGCGACCAAACTCTATTACCACCACCTGCTGGAGACCGACCTCTCGCTGATGGTCCATTCCCCGGACGGTGTGATCGACTGGATCTTCCCGCGGGGCATGACCGTCGAGAAGTTCATCAACGACGGGCTGATGGTGATTTTCTTCTTTGCCGTGGGGCTTGAGATCAAGCGCGAGATCGTCTGCGGGCAGCTTTCGTCCGCGCGCCGGGCCATCCTTCCGGTGCTGGCCGCTGCGGGCGGCATGCTGGTCCCGGCGATTTTCTTCACGGCGTTCAACCACGGCACGATGGCCGCAAACGGCTGGGGAATCCCCACCGCCACGGACATCGCCTTCGCCATAGGCATCCTCTCGATGCTGGGCAACCGCGTCCCCGTGTCGCTCAAAATCTTCCTCACGGCGCTGGCCGTCGCCGACGACCTGGGGGCCATTCTGGTCATCGCGCTTTTCTATGGCGGCAAGGTGCAGATCACCTGCCTGCTGGTGGCGCTGGTCATCATGCTGGGGGTCTACTTTATGAAGCAGATGGGCGAGAAGCGCATGTTCTCCTATCTGGTCCCGGCCTTCGTGGTCTGGGGGCTGTTCTATTACTCGGGCGTCCACTCGACCATCTCGGGCGTGGCGATGGCGCTGCTGATCCCGATGGAGCCGCGTTACAGCAAGGAGTATTTCGCCCATAAGATGCGATGGCTCAATGCGCTGATGCTCCGCGCCGCCTCGCACGAGGACTTCCCCAACGAGGAGCAGCGGTTCTACCTGCGGCGCATGCACGACCTGTCGTCCAACTCGGTGGGCATGAGCTACCGTCTGGAGCACGGACTGGCGCCCTACGTCACGTTCCTGATCATGCCGGTCTTCGCGCTGGCCAACGCCGGCGTCGAGATCACGTCGCTCGAATACCTCAATATTTTCCACTATTCGCCCGAAATCGGATCAATCGGCATGGGCGTCTTCTTCGGTCTTGTCCTCGGCAAGCCGCTGGGCATCTTCCTTGCCAGCTGGGGAGCCGTGAGGACGGGTCTTGCGGAGCTGCCCGAGGGGGCGACGTGGCGCATGCTGCTGGCCGTGGCCTGCCTGGGCGGTATCGGGTTCACGATGTCGCTGTTCGTCGATTCGCTGGCCTTCACCGACCCCGATCTGGTCGACCGCGGCAAGATCGCGATCCTGATGGGTTCGCTGGCCGCCGCCGTCGTGGGGTGCCTGCTGATCCTGATCTTTTCGGGGAAAAACCGCCGGACCCGGCAGGGCGGGCGGTAGGCATCCGCCGCGCAGGCGGCGTTTGCCGGAAATGGCGTCCGGTCCGGACCCGTGCGGCCGGAACAGATTTATTTGCTTCTGCCGGTGCCTTGCACTATCTTTGCAAAAAAGATTCGATAATGATGAAAAAGACCTTCCCGATCCTCCCGGCCCTCGTGCTGCTGCTGGCCGGAGCCTGCTCGAAAAATTCGGGCGGAGGCGGCGTGAAACTCCGGAACGATACCGATTCGGTGGCCTACGTCATCGGCATGAACGTGGGCGCGAACCTGCTGAAAATGGATTCGACGATCAATGTGAACGCCGTTTGCGAAGGCATCCGCGACATGTTCCGCGGCAATCCCAGACTCTCGGCGGCCGATGCCGAGACGTTCTATCTGAGCTACGTGAACTACGCCCTTCCCGAGAAGGCACGCGCCTATGAGGAGCAGTTCCTCCTCGACATCGCCAAGTCGAACCGCTCCTATGCCCGCACGTCGTCGGGCGTGACCTACACCGTTACGGACGTCGGGGATCAGAATCAGGTTCCCACTTCCGAGCGCGACAGCGTGGCCCTGCGGTGGGTGATCCGCACGGCGGCGGGCGACGAGATCACCTCCTCCTACGAGCGGGGCGATACGGTGCGTTCGCTGGTCCGCAACCTGCGGCGCGGGGTGCAGGAGAGCGTGAAGCTCATCGGCAAGGGCGGCAAGATCAACGCCTGGATGCCTTCGTCGGCAGCCTACGGCGCCGAGGGCGACAAGGAACTGGGCGTGGCTCCCAATGCGACGCTCTATTTCGAGATCGAACTCGTCGACCTCGACAAGTATACGACCCGGTCGCGGCGGCGTTGACGGTCCGTTCGGCGGCGCCGGTTCCGCGGCCGGATCGTCCGGCCGCGGGGATTTCGCCAAAATAGTTGCTCGGAATCATTTCGTTAACAAAATTTTTATATCTTTGCGGGGAATAAGCCCGCGCTTTGATAGGCGGCGCCTCGGCAGAGCCGGATAAATTCGCCTCTGCTCCCGGTTTGCACTGTCTTTGCGCGTGCGACGGCGACAATATAAAAGGAAACATCAAACATAGTGAAAACAACAATGAAAAAAATCTTTTTTGCTGCGGCGCTCGCGGGTGCCGCAATGCTCGCCTCCTGCGGAGGAAACAAGGGCGGGGTACAGCTGGGCAGTCTGTCCGAGTTCGACTCTCTGTCGTATTCGCTCGGAGCCAACATCGGCTATGGCATGAGCTACGAAATGAAGGATATTCCGTTCGATTTCAAGGCTGTGGACAAGGGTGTCCGGGAAGGCGCTCTGGGCAAGGCCACCCAGGAGCACGACAAGTCGCTCGATATGCTGCGCGAATATTTTATGACCAAGCGCGGCGAGCGTGCGCAGGCCGTGGCGCAGAAGCGTGCCGAGGCGGACAGCGTGCGCCTGGCCGGCGGCGACACGACCAAGGTGGAGTATCCCGCGGCCGATCCCGACATGTTCGAGAGCGAGGAGGAGCGTACCGAGATCTCCTATGCCTTCGGTAACGACATCGGTTACAACATCGCACAGAGCGGCATGCCCATTCAGCTGGTCTGGATCGGCGAGGCCATGCAGAACGTGCGCGACAACAACGCCAAGATGACCGAGGACGAGGTGAACCAGTACTTGCAGTACTACTTCATGGTGAAGCGTCCGGCCGAGAACGCCGAGGCTTCGAAGGCGTGGCTGGAGAAGACGGAGAAGAAGTCGGGCGTGAAGAAGACCGAGTCGGGCCTGCTCTATAAGGTTACCGACGCCGGCGACGCTTCGGTGATGCCCAAGGACCCGCGCGACGTGGTGAAGGTGCACTATACGGGCCGTACCCGCGAAGGCAAGGTGTTTGACACCTCGAAGTTTGCCAACCGTTCGAAGGAGCAGCAGGAGATGATCAAGAAGCAGCGTCCCGATGATTTCGACAAGGACGAACCCGTCGAGTTCCCGCTCAACCGTGTGATTCCCGGATGGACGGAAGGGTTGCAGCTGGTGGGCAAGGGCGGCAAGATCACGCTCTGGATTCCCGCCGACCTGGCTTACGGTGCGCGCGGCGCAGGCCGTGACATCGGTCCCAACGAGGCTCTGGAGTTCGAGGTCGAGCTGATCGACGTCACTCCCTACGTGGAGCCTGCTCCGGCCGATTCGACTGCAACGGCCGAGAAGCCCGAGGCTGCTCCCGCAAAATAGTCGGACCGCGGAAAATGAATCCGGATGTGCGCATGCGCATCCGGATTTTTTATAAATAGGCATCTAAAAAAACTCCGGCCTTCGATGATTCGAAGGCCGGAGTTTTTCGGTTGAGTCCGTTTAGAACGGCAGGTCGTCGACCTGTGCGGGCGCAGAGGCGTAGGAAGGCTCCTCGGCGATGGGCGGCATGTCGGGCATCGGGGCCGCCGCGGCCTCCTGTTTGGGTTGCAGACGCCATGCGCGGATGTCGGTGTACCAGCGGCCGTTGTATTCGCGCGACTCGATGTTGACCGAGACGTTGTAGGTCGAACCCTCTTTCAGACGGGCCACGTCTTCGGGCTTGTTGAAGAACGTAACGCAGATTTTGCGTGTGAAAGAGCCTTCGTTCATTTCGAAAACCACATCCTGACGCTGCCACTCACCGCGTGCCGACGTTCCCTTCGTCACGGGCAGTATTTTGTAAACGGTTCCTTCGAATTCCATAGTGTAAATAGGGTTTGTTTGCGACAAAGGTAGCAATTTTCCGGGACATTCGGAGCCTTTCCCGCGGAAAAAACGCCTGACGTCCGAAGATCGGCGGATACGGCGTTTCTGTCCCGGAACCGCGGCGTGCACCCCGTTCCGGTCGGCTCCGTCGGAGGTTCGGCCCTTTCTTTTTGCTGCCTGTTACAGTGGTCTGCGGCCCGTAATCCGTATAAAAAAGCAGGGTCCGGTTTGCTTTTTTTGCTTTTTTTGAATTATCTTTGGTGCTGTAATGATATTTTTTATTTGTCGGAGCGTTCTGCCGGGCTGTCCGGTTTCGGCTGCGTCCGGCGTGTTGGCACCTTTGTCCATGATGAAAAAACTACTGCTTTTTGTTGCGCTTCTCGGCCTTGCGCTGCCCCTGCGGGCGCAGGACGACAAGGCGCTGGCCGCCGCCGCTGCGAAGGCCGACCTGAAACTGATGTCGTTCAACATCCGCTATTACAAGCCCGGCGCCGACGGCGACAACGGCTGGGTTGCGCGGCGCACCGCCTGTCTGGAGATGATCCGTGCGGAATCGCCCGACGTCATCGGCTTCCAGGAGCCGCACCGGCCGCAGATCGACTATCTGAAGGTGAACCTCCCCGAATACGCCGAGGTCGACATGGGACGCGACGCCGCGACCGACATCGAGAAGAAACCCGACGGCGGCGAGCATCTGATGATCATGTACCGCCGTTCGAAATACATCCTGCTCGACAGCGGGTTTTTCTGGATCAGCCCCACGCCCGAATGCCCTTCGCGGGGCTGGGACGCCATGTGCCGCCGCGTCACGGTGTGGGTGCAGCTCAAGGACCGGAAAACCGGAAAGGAGTTCTTCTATTTCGACACCCATTTCGATCATATCGGCAAGCAGGCCCGCGCCGAATCGGCCCGGATGATGGTCGCCCGGATGAAGCGGATCGCCGGTGAGAAGGCCGCCGTCTTTCTCTCGGGAGACCTGAATACGACCTACGACAACGCCCTGCTCGACCCGCTGAAGGCGTGGATGCAGTCGGCGCGCCATGCGGCCCCGGTGACCGACGAACTGCCGACGTTCAACGACTTCGGCAAGCGTTCGCTGTGGATCGACTTCATTTTCGCCCGCAACGCCCGTGCGCTGGCCTACCGGACCCTTGTCGATTCCGGGCGTTACGGCGTTCCGTTCCTCTCGGATCACAATCCCGTTTACGCGCTCTACAAACTCTGAATCCGCCGGACGGCCGACAAACCCGGATACAACCAAATTCCGATACCATGAAGAACCTTTCCCTCGTTTTCCGCAGCCTCGCGCTGCCCGTGCTGCTGCTGACGCTGAACGCCGCCGGTGCGCAGGAGAAGCAACCGCTCCGTTACGTCGATGCCGCGACGCTGACCGTCATCGGCAAGAGCATGCCCACACCCAAACTGTTCCAGCGGGTCGACACCGCCCGTTACGAACTCTGGCAGCCCGTGAAGAACTACTCGGCCTTCTCCACCGGACTGGCCGTCGTTTTCCGCACCGACAGCCGGACGATCCGCGCCCGGTGGAAAACCGGCGGATACGGATTGGGCCACAACATGACCGCCATCGCCCGCAAGGGTCTCGATCTCTACATCGAGCGCGACGGGCAGTGGGTCTACGCCGGTTTCGGCTGGCCCAAGGGCGACAACCACGACAGCGCGCTGGTCGAGTATATGGACGAGGGCGAAAAGACCTGTCTGGTCTACCTGCCCCTGTGGGACGAGGTGCTTTCGCTGGAACTGGGCATCGACGGCGATAGCCGCATCGAGGCCGTTCCGAACCCCTTCCGCCACCGGATCGTGGTGCTCGGGTCGAGCATCACCCACGGCGCTTCGGCCGGGCGTCCCGGCATGACCTGGACGGCGCGGCTGGCCCGCCGGATGGGACTCGATTTCCTGAATCTCGGTTACAGCGGGCAATGCAAGCTGCAACCCGAATTCGCGCGGATGCTGGCCGAGATGGATGCCGACGCCTTTGTTTTCGACGCCTTCTCCAACCCGAGCGCCGGGGAGATCGAGGAGCGGCTCGACGCCTTCGTGGCGACCGTCCGCAAGGCGCATCCCTCGACGCCGCTGATCTTCATTCAGACCGAGGTCCGCGAGACCGTGAATTTCAACCTCCGGGCGCGGAAATTCGAATCCGACAAGCGCGCCGCCGCCGAAGCGGGCATCCGGCGGCTGATGAAGGACGACCGGAACATCTACTTCATCGACTCCCGGGGGATGATCGGCACGGACCACCTCGGGACGGTCGACGGTTCGCACCCCTCCGACCAGGGTTTCATGTACATGACCCGCCATCTCGAACCGCAGCTGCGCAAGATTTTCCGGAAATACGGAATCCGCTGATCCGCAGACCGGCAGGGCCGCAGCTTTCGGGCTGCGGCTTTTTCATTTTTTGGGGCAGGAGGTTGCAAATCTGAAATTAATGCTATCTTTGCTTCCGGTATGACCGAAGATTTCATTCAGGAAAACGAGGATCGGGAGCTGTTCCGGCGGATCAAGCAGGGGAGCGAGGAGGCTTTCCGGGTGGTTTACGGGAAGTATCACCGGATACTCTATGCCGTGGCCCTGAAGATGCTGAAGGACCGTTCCGCGGCCGAGAACGCCGTGCAGCACGTCTTCGTGAAACTCTGGATCGGGCGGCAGGAGATGACCGTCATGCTGAGCCTGCGGAACTACCTCTACACGATGACCCGCAACTACATCCTCAATTACCTGCGCAGCCGCAATACCGAGCTGGTGCACAGCTACCGCCTGGCGCAGCTCATTCCCGAGGCTTCGGACCCGCTCGACGCGCAGATCGAGCGCGAGGATCTTTTGCAGATGCTCGATACGGTGATCGCGGGGCTTCCGACCCAGAAGCGGCAGGTCATGTACCTGCGCAAGGCGGGCTATTCGAACCCCGAGATCGCCGAAATGCTCAATCTTTCGGTCAACACCGTCCGTTCGCACTACCAGGAGGGCGTCAAACTCCTGAAGAGCCGTTTCGGCCATATCGTCCTGCTTATCTTCATCCTGCAAACTTTATTTTTATGAACAGACCTTCGGAAGAACTTTTGCATAAGACGCTCGAAAACCGCGCCACCGCTGCCGAGGCCGCTTCGGTCGCCGAGTGGCTCGCCACCGATTCGGGCCAGGCATGGGCCAGCCGCTACATCGGCCGCGACTTCGACCGGCAGGAGTCCTGCGGCGACTACGAGCGGGAGGAGGTCGCCTCGGAGCGCATCTTCGCGCGGATCAAAACCGCCCTCACGCGCGGCCGGCGCCGCCGCATTCTTTTTCGCGTCGCCGCCGTCGTGATTCCCGTCGCGCTGGTGCTGGGCGTCGCCCTGCGTCTCGACCGTCAGGTAGGGGGCATCTTTTCGGATGCGGAGTACGGCGAATTCGTCGTCGACCGGGGGCGGCGTACGCAGTGCCTGTTTCAGGACGGCACGGTCGCCCACCTCAATTCCGAGTCGAAAATCCACTATCCCGTGAAGTTCGGGCTTTTCGAGCGCCGCATCCGGCTCGAAGGCGAAGCCTACTTCGAGGTGACCCACAATCCCCGGCGGCCGTTCGTCGTGGAGTTCGAGGGCGGAGAGATCCAGGTGCTCGGCACGTCGTTCAACGTCAAGGCCTACCGCGACGACGACATCGTCGCCGTAACGCTCGACGAGGGGCGCGTGGTGCTCGACGACCGTCGCGGCGGTCGTTTCGAGCTGTCGCCCTCCGAACAGCTGCTCTACGACCGCCGCTCGGGCGAGGGGCGGATCGTCCGCGGAGCCGACGCCATGCGTTATTCGATCTGGAAGGACGACGTGATCTCGTTCCGCGACACGCCCCTTGCAGAGGTGCTCGAAACCCTTTCGCGGTGGTACGACGTGCGCTTCGAAACCGACGGACAGCCCGATCGCCCCATATCCTACACCTTTGCGACCGACAATACGCTGCTGGATAATGTTTTGCGTGAAATGGAACTGATCTCTCCGGTGCGTTTCGAACGCACCAAAACAGAAATAAAGGTAAGTTTCAGATAAAAAAAAGAGTTTCGGCTCATCGTTTTTTCCCGTTTGCGTGTCTATTCTGTGAAAAGCGCGCAAACGGGCTTTTTAGTAAACAACTACCTAAACTAATCTGTATGAAACGAATCAGACTACTCTTTCTGATGCTGCTTTGTGTAGCCGGGACGGCCCTGACGGCCCGGGCGCAGAAAGTGACGTTGAATTTCCGGAATGCCAAGCTCGAACAGGTGTTCGGGCGGATTACCGAGCAGACGGGCTACACGTTCTACTATGCGCGTCCGACGGTCAATCCCGACAAGGTCGTCAGCATCGCCGTCGCGGATGTCGACGTGCGTGCGGCGCTGAAACAGCTGCTGGCGGACGACAAGGTCGAAATCGAGATCCGCGACGGCAAGATTTACCTTTCCCCCCCCCGGCAGAGTACCGCTGTGCCGCAATCCGTTAAGGGCGTCGTCCGGGATGCCGCGGGCCAGCCCGTTGTCGGGGCCGCGGTGATCGTCAAGGGAACCACCCGCGGCGTGAGTTCCGGGACCGACGGCTCGTTCTCGTTCGAGGGTCTGGCTGACGGCGCCGTGCTGCAAGTCTCGGCGCTGGGCTACGCCACTGCCGAAATCCCGGTCGGCAACCGTTCGTTCGTCACCGTGGAGCTGAAGGAGGACGCCACGCTCGTCGACGAGGTGGTGGTCGTGGGCTACGGCACGCAGAAGAAGGCCAACCTGACGGGCGCCGTCGACCAGGTCTCCTCGGAACTTCTGGAGAACCGTCCCGTGGCCAACGTCACGCAGATGTTGCAGGGCGCCGTGCCCAACCTCAATATTTCGCTGGCCGACGGCAAGCCCAACCGCTCGGCGTCGTACAACATCCGCGGCAAGACGTCGATCGGCGCGGGCGGATCGGCTCTGGTGCTGATCGACGGCGTCGAGGGCGACCCCGCGATGCTCAACCCCAACGACATCGAGTCGGTCTCGGTGCTCAAGGACGCAGCTTCGGCCGCCATCTACGGTTCGCGCGCACCCTACGGCGTGGTGCTCATCACCACCAAGGACCCGGGCAAACTCACCGACAAGTTCACGATCAACTACACGGGCAACGTCTCCATCCAGCAGCCCACGGCCATTCCCGACGTCGTGGACGACGGTTACGTCTATTCGCGCCTCTTCTACGACGCATGGTACAACTACCGCTTCAACGAGCCGACGGGCTTCAACAACTCGCAGGACTTTTCGCGTGCGTGGCTCGACACCTTCCGCCAGCGCAAACTCGCGGGCAACAAGCTCGAAACGACGGTCGAACCCGACGGCAAGTATGTCTACTACGGCAATACGGACTACTACGACGCACTTTACAAGGATACGGTGATCGCCCAGACGCACAACATCTCGGTCAGCGGTTCGAACGGCAAGATCAGCCACTACCTTTCGGGGCGTCTGTACGACTACAACGGCCTGTTCAACTTCACGCCCGACACCTACCGCACGATGAACCTCCGTTCGAAGGTCTCCTCGCAGGTGTTCAAATGGCTGAAGATCAGCAATAACTTCGACTATACGCACGACCACTACCGTCAGCCGATGGGTTATTCGAAGGAGGGCGGAGGCGTGCTGTGGCGTTCGCTCAACGACCAGGGGCACCCTTCGTCGCCGATCTTCAATCCCGACGGTACGCTCACCAAGTCGGGCGCCTATGCCATCGGCGGCCTGGTGACGGGCAACAACTGGCTCGACCGTACGACCAAGACACTCAAGAACACCACCACGCTCAACGTCACGATGCTGGAGAACCGCCTGCGCCTGACGGGCGACTTCTCGTTCCGCACCAAGGACTACACCGAGACCAAGAAGACCACGGCCATTCCTTACAGCGCCTACGAGGGCGAAACCATCTACCTCGGCACGCCCGAGACCGACGACGTGATGAAGGAGTCGCTGCAACTGACGACCTATATCGCCACCAATGCCTACGCCGAGTTCGAGGACACCTTCGCCGAGAAGCACTATTTCAAGGCGCTGGCCGGTTACAACTACGAGCAGCAGGACTACAAGTCGACCTACTCCGAGCGCAACGGGCTTCTGATGCCCGATGCCGGCAACATCAACTTCGCGCTGGGCGACGTCATGTCGATCACCGCCGGCGGCAGCCGCTGGCGTTACGTGGGCGCTTTTTTCCGTTTCAATTACGCCTACGACGACCGCTACCTGCTCGAAGTCAACGGCCGCTACGACGGTTCGTCGAAATTCCCCGACAACTCGCAGTGGGGCTTCTTCCCCTCGGCTTCGGCCGCCTGGCGCGTTTCGCAGGAGAAGTTCTGGAACGTCAGCCCCAAGGCCGTTTCGAACCTCAAGGTGCGTGCTTCGTACGGTGCGCTGGGCAACAGCAACGTCGATCCCTACACCTACCTCGAAACCTTCGGACTGTCGACTTTCGGAACCGGTTCGGGCGATGCGGCCCGCTACCTCTACGGGCAGGCCAAGCTGCGCTATACGAGCCTTCCGGGGCAGATTCCCGACAACATCGGCTGGGAGACCTCCAAGACCTTCGACGTGGGACTGGACGCCGGTTTCCTGAACGGCAGGCTGAACCTCACGGCCGACTACTACGTCCGCAAGACGGTCGACATGTACACCGTCGGCCCGACGCTTCCCGACACCTTCGGCGCGACGGCTCCCAAGGGCAATTACGCCGACATGAGCACCTACGGCTATGAAATCGCGCTGAGCTACAACGACTCGTTCAAGCTGGCGGGCAAGCCCTTCAATTTCGGGATCAAGGCGACGTTGGCCGACTATTATTCCATAATCGACCGCTATAACAACGCCTCGCGCAAGCTCTCCGATTACTACGAGGGGCAGCGTCTGGGCGAGATCTGGGGTTTCGTCTGCAACGGGCTGTTCCAGTCGCAGGCCGAAATCGACGCGGCGTTCGGCGGCAAGGGCGGCGGGCCGAAGGATATGACCCAGGGCGTTCTTTCCTCCGGTACAGAAGCGGAGATTCGGGCAGAGATTGAGGGGTGACGATGGGGCCGACCCCATACCC